>ENA-OSJC01003096-OSJC01003096.1-marine-metagenome-genome-assembly--contig:-NODE-3096-length-12081-cov-8.561646_pt1 | contig 12081 bp, 9 predicted proteins | sample MGYA00237885_ERZ534234 | MGnify/ENA primary metagenome ERZ534234 (study PRJEB26413, sample SAMN06343907) | marine metagenome | isolation source: coastal waters | place: Atlantic Ocean: West Antarctic... | reverse complement strand
ACTTCTAACGGTAGTCGCAGCACTGGGTCTATCCCCTTCATGCATGTTGTAGACTCTCAGATGTTAGCCTTTAATCAAGGCATTACTAGGCGTGGTAGCTATGCAGCTTACATAGATATATCACATCCAGAAATAGAAGAATTTATTAACATGAGAAAAACTACAGGAGGAGACTTAAACAGGAAATGTTTGAACCTCCACAATGCAGTTAACATTACTAATGCGTTTCTAGAGGCAGTAGCAGCAGATGAAGAGTGGCGGTTGATTGATCCCAAGACTAAGACAGCAGTTAAGATAGTCTCGGCGCGGGACTTGTGGTTCCAGATAATACAAGCCAGAGTAGAAACCGGAGAGCCTTACATAGTCAATATTGATACATGTAACGAAGCTCTGCCAGAAGAACAAAAGAAATTAGGATTAGAAATAAAGCAAAGCAACCTGTGTTCTGAAATAACTTTACCCACTAACGAAGAGAGGACAGCGGTTTGTTGTTTGTCCAGTGTCAACCTAGAGCATTTTGATACATGGTCTACAGAAGATTCTTTTATATCTGATCTTGTTACTATGTTAGATAATGTATTAGATAGTTTTATCTCTTCTGTAAAAGATAAGAGCGGGTATGACAAGGCTGCTTACTCAGCTATGAGAGAGAGGTCTATAGGTCTAGGAGCTATGGGGTTCCATAGTTATCTGCAGCAGAATGACATTGCCTTTGAAAGTATGTGGGCCTCATCTTTTAACAACAAAGCTTTTTCTTTTATTAAAAATAGAGCTGACATTACTACAAGAATTTTAGGTGCGGAAAGAGGTGAGGCTCCTGACATGGAGGGGAGTGGTAAAAGAAATGCACACCTCCTAGCAGTGGCTCCTAATGCCTCTAGTTCTATTATATGTGGAGGCACAAGCCCCTCTATAGAGCCTAACAGAGCCAATGTATACACACATAAAACACTGACAGGCAGTTTTAAAGTTAGAAATAAATACTTGGAGAAGTTGTTAGTAGAGTTAGTACCTTCTGAAAACAAGAGAGAAGAAGTCTGGAAAGATATAGCGGCACACGAGGGATCAGTACAGCACCTAGATATTTTAGATGATGATCAAAAGGAAATATTTAAAACTGCTCCTGAGATAAATCAAATATGGATCATTGAACACGCCCATCAAAGACAGAAGTATATATGTCAGAGCCAAAGTGTTAATCTGTTTTTCAAGCCGCCATCAATAGAGGCAGACCAAGAAACACACGATACTTTTTTACAATATCTAAATGATGTACATTGGGCAGGTATGCATAAACTTAAATCTCTATACTACTTGCGCTCTGATTCGGCAAGAAACACAGAGAATGTCAACGTGAAAATACCAAGATTAAATCTAGAAGAAGAGGGGTGTTTAAGTTGTGAAGGTTAAGAATAAAGTAATAGAAGTCCAATGGGAAGATGCTTGGATAGATACTGACGATGTTCTAATTGCTGATGCTAAGAAACTTAAACCAATTTTGCGTTCAACTGTGGGTTGGTTAGTGGCAGACAATGAGCATGAGCTTATTCTTTCTACTGATATTTTTCACAGCAAAAAAGAAAGGGCATATGTGAATGCCATTATGGTCGTACCAAAGGGTATGATCGTAGAGTACTGGGAATACGAAGAATTTTACAGCGACAAAAAAGAAATAGGAGTTTCAACATGAGTTTGCTAGGCACAAGAGATTATTACAAACCTTTTGATTACCCGTGGATGTTTGATTACTACGTCCAACAGAATCAAATGCTATGGTTGCCCGAAGATGTGCCACTGCACAACGATGTAAAAGATTGGCAAGAGATGAGCGTAGAGGAAGTTAATCTTCTTACTCAAATCTTTAGACTCTTTACGCAATCAGATGTAGACGTAGCCTCTGGCTATATAGATAAGTATATGAGGGTTTTTAAAAAGCCTGAAGCTAGGATGATGATGTCCTCGTTTGCCAACATGGAGTCTATACACCAGCATGCTTATAGCCTACTTCTTGATACTGTAGGGATGCCTGAGATAGAGTATAAGGCCTTCGCTGACTACGAGGAGATGGCTGCTAAACATGAATACGTTAATAGCTCACCTTTAAAATTAAATGATAAGAAATCTATAGCTAAAAATCTGGCTATCTATTCCGGTTTTACTGAGGGACTACAGCTCTTCAGTAGCTTTGTAATCTTATTAAACTTTTCTAGGTTTGGAAGGATGAAGGGCATGGGGCAGATCGTCACTTACAGCATACGGGATGAGTCCCTGCATGTTGAAGCAATGACCAAGCTCTTTAGAGAGTTTATAAAAGAAAACCTAGACCTATGGACTGACGATTTCAAGAAAGAAATATATCAAGTATGCAGAGAGATGGTGAAGTTAGAAGATAAGTTTCTTGATTTAGTATTTAAAATGGGAGACATACAAGGTCTTTCTAAAGAAGAAATGAAACAGTATATTAGATACATAGCAGACAGGCGCTTATTGCAGCTTGGTTTAAAACCTAATTATGGGGTAAAGGACAACCCACTTAATTGGTTAGATGACGTTTTAGGAGTGGAGCATCAGAACTTTTTTGAAGGCAGGGCTACTACTTATATGAAGGGCGGCATAAAAGGCAATATAGAGACTGTCCAATTTACAAACTTAGTAGTATAAGTAGGAGGAGAACATGGATAAGAATAAAGAAGAAGGGAATCTAGTTTCATTCAGAGTATTTTTAGCGCGAGATGGGAATGTAATTTCTGAGTTTAGCCACCTGCCATTAGAAGATATAAGCAGGTTGTTTCCTACGGAGGAGATACCTATCATTAGGAAGATAGTGCAGGAGGGTTGCTCGTCATTAGAAGGACTACACTCTCATCTAGAAAGAGAGGCACAGATATTTAGTGCTTAGTAATTTCTTCGCCATCAAAGATTTCATCAGGATTAGCCATAGCGTAATATTGATACTCAAACATATCTCTGAATTCTTCAAAGGGCATACTGTCCATATCTCTTGCTGCATGTGTACGAGCATAGATTTGAAAAGCAGCCCCTAATTGATCTTCTGTATATAACACCACCATTATTATCCTTTTACTATTAACATTACTAGAAGACCTAGTAATACTAGAGTTACAACAACTGCTCCTGATATTAACATTATATCAGCAACAAATTTCTTTTGCTCTGCAATACGCCTAGCGTGAATACTTCTACGTCTACGTTCTTGAGCGCGAATCCTCATCATTGAGGTATATATTTCAGTCTGTCCTGAATAAACAAATAGTTCGCGTAGTTGTTTCTCTAGTTCTTTAGTCTTGTGTTCTGCTAAAGCAACCTCTAGTGCATAAGATTCAACTGATTGTTTAGCAAAGACTTTACTACCAAGTGTAGCATTCTCTACTTCTGCTCTAGCCGTAGCTATCTTATCTTTGTTATCAAAGAAATCTCCGAACTGAGAAGACAGCTCGGATGCTTCTTTACCTAGAGACAGTCCCTTCTTTATTATCCCCACGGCTTTTACCGCAGCGTTTAGAGCCAGCGTTACTTCAATCATGCTTATCCTATTGTGCTAGTAACGGCCTATTCTTTCTCTCATCTAGAAGCTCTTGATATTTTCCATCGTCTAAGTGGGTCACTGCAATCCAAGCATGGGTCATCTCATCACCAGTACGGCTTCCACCCATAACCCACATGTCTGGATCAGGGTTGTTAAGGTTATCAGAGGTGTTGTCGTACCATTGCTTTAGTACCAGTACTGCACCAGTAGGTAACAAAGGAGCGTAGTCACTATCGTACAGGTGACTATGATGCCATGTGGCACTCCAGTTAGAGACTTGACTGATGGATTCTGTGACTCCTGTATCTGGATAGAATATTTCAAAGCTTGCTGCGTTCATACGCAAATGACCGTGGGGTTGCCATGAGTCTATGCGTACCGGATGATCAAAACTGTGAAAGGCTTGGGTCATATAGTGACCGTTGGGTGGTATAGTTATATCGTCTTGATTACCAATTCTGTAAAGCTTTAAGTCTTGCTTGTATGCAAGTGCTTTAGACTCTTCTGCGCTGTATAACCATAGACCTATTTCTACTACATTATCTTTAATTACTGTTCCGGGGGCTATTGCACCCAGACCGCCGGGAAACATATGAATGTCCCAAGCTACTTCAGCATTAGCAGGTAAGGTTCTGCATATATTTTCAGGTACAACTTCGCCCCACTTACCCATAGCATACTCAGTAAGCATCCCGTATCTCTCACCGTCTAACATTACTGTAGAGTTTGCATGATGTACTACGCTCTTTGCATCCCCTCTGGGTTTAACTTGTACAGCTTTAATACATCTATCTTCAGTCAACCCACTGGCTACATTGTGCTTGTGCCAAAGGTCATTACCACTTGCGGGGATGTCTATGGGCGTAGAGGGTATGACTAATGTAGGCTCTCCGAAGTCTTCGTAGAAGCTCCACTGGCTAGGATCGGACAGGATAGGAGCTTGTACTACAATGTCTCTATCTCCATACTTTGATCCTGTATCTACCCACTCAGCTATAGTATCTATATCTTTTTGGGATAGTCTCCAATCGCCATGCAAGTTTTGTATACCGATATTTGCATCATAGGCATAAGGGGGCATCTCTCTGGTTATTACTTTATGTTGTATCAGAGGACTCCAAGGTCTTATTTGTTCGTAAGTCTCAAACGTCATTGGCCCAATACCACCTTGACGGTGACACACCACGCAGTTGTCGTTAATGATTTGAGCTACGTCATCTACATAGGTAGGTTCATCAGCATAAGTTAACGATGTCCACATCCATGTTATTAAGAAAGTAGTGACAAGCAAAGGAAACAATTCATCTAAGTGATCTTTCATAATCAATAGCTCCATATCCACGGTCTAGGCCGTTCAGGTGTGTTTTCAATATCGTCTAAATGTATAAATCTATTCTTACCTTTTTGGTTAATACCAATACCACCAAACTCTCCAGACTTTATAGCGGCCTCTACAAGCTTGAGAGCCTGTTCTCCAGAGACTCCAATGTCTATCGCGTTACCTGTAGTATGTGCGCCCGGAGCCTTCTTACGAGCTTCTATGGCGTGATCTCTGCAACGGTAGGCACTGTTGACAGGGAAGGGAAACCCCAGTTCTTCGCGTAGGACTTCTACTTTTGCCATAAAAACTTCATCTACATTATCAGCCCCACAGTGAGAGCATGTAAGTTCTTCTTTAGTAAAATATTTCATTTTTGCGCTATATCCATTCGGTTAATTATTACATCTTGGCCCATTTGTAAAACTTCGCCACGTTCTAATTTATTTTTAGAATTCATAATAGCTTGTGCTAAAGCCATATCAAATTCTGGCCTGCTTAGATTTAGTTTTCTTTGATTTATTCCCCAACTATTATTCCACATATCTTTTAATTCTGTACGCCACTCTTGACCTTTTATAGCCTGTTTAGCACCTTGATACATTTCTTTTGCTTGTCCTGCAAAGGCAGTCATTGGGCCTGCACCAGATTCATAACCAAATAAAGCATGATTAACTGTATCAAATACTTCTTCATCACCATCAATTTTAAATTGATCTCTATTAATACCTGCATTCCTTAACTGATCAGTAGTTACTTTAATGGATTTAATTCTTCGTAAAGGCTCATCATTTGTTACGGGTGGGCCTTGTATATATTCTCCGGGAACAAATCTCTTTACTCCTACTTGTTGACTAAGAGGAGAAATTTGATTAGTTAAATCTACAGAATCAGCAGTAATTTGTACTTGCTTATCACCATCAAACCCTAAAAGAGCAGCTCCTTCTTGTAACTTTTCATCTAATTTTTTTTCTACTGCATTGCCAACTAAAGCAGCTCCCCCCTTTAAACCCTCTTTAAGTAGATCAAATATACCGCCTTCGGCTTTCCGAGTTCTTTGTAGACTCCCTAGTACCTTGCCACCAGCAGCAGACCGCTCACGATCTTCTTCGTCCACAAAAGCCCCACCTGCTTGCATGTTATACGGCAGACCTGTCATCTTATCTATACGTTCATCAGGCTCTTCAGGAACTTGAGGTACGTCATATACTTCGCCGCCTTTGGCTAGTTTAAAATCTTTAAACTCCTGCTCTTCTGTTTGTTGAGCAGCACTTATTTCTGGACTAGTAGGGGGAGGACTTTCTTCTTCTTCTTCAAAGAATAAATTAGTGTTCAACATTTCTATACGTTTGTCAGTTAAAGCCTTGACTAATTTACTTACACTATTAATTTCAGATTCTGGATCAAAAGGAGTTTTTTCAAACATACTCATAAGTGAGGTTTCTGTCACTATATTATAAGGAGTAAAATATTTGCCTGCTAGTAAAGAACCTATTTCAAGATTGCCCATGTTTCTGTTTTTTAATACAACAACTGTTTTACTAAGACCTATTAGTTCTTTTGTTGCTAAAATTTGCCTGTATATATCTTGCATACTTTCGTATCTTTTTCTTTCAAGGGCTACATATTCATCAACAATTTTTTCAGGTGTATTTTCATAGTTTATAATAGGTCTTGCAAGATCGTTTTTCCTACCATTATATTCTGAGACTCTGTAACCTAAAACTGTTTCAGGGTCTACTTTATTTAAACGCAAACCTGCAAAAGTAGCTGCTAGTTCTACACCTGTAGGTGTAACATACCCTGTATTACGATCAGGTGTGGCTAGGAAAGCCCCAGAACGTGCAATATCTTCTGCTGAAAAACCTGTTGTGGGTATAAAAGATTGGAATATATGCCAGATACCATTTTCTAATTTTTCTTGAGTTGAAAGAACATCATTAAAAAGATTATTACCTCTAGCTGTTCTTCCATCTGAAGACAAAGCAGCATACCCAACATCTGTAAGAGCCTGAGTTAAAATGGGTTGATCTGTATATGGCCCAAGCAAGTCACCTATTGCTGTTAAAGTACCGTTTACTATTCGCGTTTCTAATGCCTCACCTTTTAATTTACCAGTTCTAACCTCTTCAAACATAGCTGCAAAAGGAGCATTTATAGTTTCATAAGAATTTAAAAATTGTGTATCTATAAGATAAGTCTCACCATCTAATACAACAGGTATTCTTGGGGAAGATTTAGACCACGGTTTTTCATCTATTGTTTGAAGAGCTTTTAATTTTTCGCGTCCTAAACCAACTAATGCGCCCATACCTTCTGCCGCACCGTACCACACTCCCATCTGTGTTGTTCTACCTGCAAAACGCCGCATACCTCTTCTTTGTAGTACTTTATTACTAGAGCTTATTTCTCTAAAAGCTTCTCTATAAATATTAACACTAGTTCTCAATGACTCAGCAGGAAAAGAAACAAAACTACCAAAAGGCATTTGTCTTAATCGTTTAACATAGGGTGGAACAAAATCATAATTAGGAACAGTTGAACGAACTATTCTAGCTGCTTCAGCTTCTAGTAGACTTACATCAGCATCGGGCAGTGCTTTTTTAAGCGTGTCTAATTCTGCATTATGTATAACTATTTTATAAAAATCATCTACTGCTACATATGATTTTTCCATGCCTTTAAGAACAGGATCAACTGCTTTCGTTCCACGCTTAACTAATGGGTCTAAAGTTTCCCCAACTGCGCCTCTTACGCCACCGTAATTTGCTAAAGTTTCAGTAGCAGAGTCCAATATATTTTTGTCGGCATCTCTAAAACCTGATTCTAATAACGATCTAAATTCTGAAACATTAGTGTTAGTATTAACTACTCCTAGTCTTAAATATTTTTGATACAGTTCGTTTAGACCTTCATCGCCTTTATCTGTTGCGTTATTATATAAAGTTTTAAATGTATCCTTTACTGACTGAGATGCGGGGTTAACTATAATACCGTTAGCAGGGCCAAACTGCGCTCCTCCTATAACATTACGAACCTGAGTTGGTACACTGTAAACAGTTTTTGATTTTTGAGAAAGACCTTTTAATGATAAAAATCCTTTATAAAAAGAATTCATACTCCTAAGATCAAATGATCCCTGATCAGATTTTAGAGCAGATGCAATTTCTGGTGTGGTGTAATAAGTAAATTCATCTTTTACCCCATCAAGCATAGAACCAGTGCCTGTTATTTCAGTGCTGTATACATCTGTATCAAATATTACGTCATCTGTTTCTGTTCTAATAGTTGCTCTTGGTTCTACAGGTGATACTGCTTCTGTACCGGGCAATGTGTTAGATTGACCAAGATTACGAACTTTAAATATATACTTGCCATCTCCTAATCTTAAAAGGTTCTCATGGAACTCAGCATCATTATAAAATTTTGCCATTTTTTGAGCAGTAACAATGACAGACTCATCTACTGATTCTATCTCGCCCATTAGTTTTCTTATTTCTACAGGTATATCTTCATTTTTAGCTTTAAAAATTTTGTTATTTAATTTTTGTATTGAAGCCATATATTCTAAAGCACTTTTATCCCCTCTATTTAATATGTTATTTACATCTAGTCCAGCTTTTAATTTAGATGTATCAGGAAGTTCTCCTGCATTCATATATTTTTGAGCTATAAAATCTATAGCATCATTTTTTATTTCGTCAGAAGGTTTATAATTTTTATCTTCAAAAAGTCTAAATGATCTTCTAATATATGAACCTATATTATCTTGTATTATGTCTTTTAATTCAGGACTAACCATAGTTGAATCAGAAAGCCTTTCAGAAAGTTGATCAATAAATGCTCTGCCTTCTAAGACCTGTTCAGCTACTTCGTCTGGCAAATCAAATTGCCTAGCAACATTTTCAATTGGAGTTAAATACGGACTAGCTGAATCGTCTAGTGGTGTATTAAAAGCAGTCATAACTCTGTCATTTAATCGGGGGTCGTTGTCGTTAAAATTATTTATAACTTTATTTAATTTAGAACTAATTATTTCTGCTTCATGTATAGTAGTTCTTTGTGCGTACAAAGAATCATTAAAAGCATCAAAAGCTTTGGGAGTCCAAAAACCCCTAGATGTAAATGTAGAATTAAGAACTCTATTTAGAACGCTGCTTTGTTGTAGTTCTATTTGCGCTTGACCTTTTGGAGTTTCATCAAACCTTAGTTCTGGCTCTTCTCGCAAGTTTCTAATAGCAGCGGCATCTTGTAACTCAGCACTACTTGGTGTAACATAATCTTCTTTCCATTGGTCTACAGAACCGCCTTCTTTTGGTGTTGTTATTTTTTTCTTTTGTTCTTCAATAAAGTCAACAAACAATTCGCCTTTGTCTTCTGGAGATAATTGTCTTGGAGTTTTACTAAATTTATCACGAATTAATTTTCTAAATGTATTAACACCACCAACTACATCTATTAATGCACCCATTAAAGAGCCTTCTCCTAAAAGCTTTAATCTTTTTATAGCTTCAGAATCATCCTTGTCTGCTGCTAAAAACAAATAAGAATTCCATTCTCTTGCAGTTTCTTCACCCATAACATTTTCTATAACATTACTAATATTCTCATCAGGATTAGTTAGTAGTTGATCAATAGCTCCACCAGACGCAGTGCTTTTTAAAAACCCATTACGCCAAGTTTTACTTTTCATTAATAACTCAGGTATATTTTTATATATACCTATGCCACCAGCCAAGTATGTTCCTACTTCTGCCGCAGTGCCTATAGCAGTATCCATAGGAAATATTCTTCCAGTATCAGAATCGTATATTGTCATTACATCAACACCCGTAACTTTGGCTGTTGTTTCTGCTGCGTTTTCTGAAAGAGTACGATTGATTACGTTTTGCATTTCAGGAGATTCTATAACGTCTAAAGATTCTTGTATTTGTCTATTAGGTACAGCCTTTGCAATTTTAGTTGCAGCAAATATACCTAATTTTTCAAGGTCAACACGGGTATCAGTCCACAGTTTTGCAAAGTCTAAACCAACATCTTTAATATCTGGTTTAGTAGGATTAAAATCTGGGCCAAAGTCGTATCTAGGAACTCCGCTTTCTCTAGCTTCTGCATTTTTTCTTACAGTAGAATCAAGATAGTCTGCTGACAACCCAGCTTCAGTAAGATTTCTAGTTGTTTCTTCTTCTTTATTTACAGGCACTACAGGCTCTAGAGGCACTACAGGCTCTGGAGGTTTAGTAACGCTATCAATAATAGCCTGTTGTTCAGGAGTAAGAGTGCTTGCTCTAACTTCGGCTATTGCTGCTTTTTGATCTTCAGTTAATTGTTGTGGCATAGTAAACCTAATTTTTTGGTGGAAACTGAGCGCGTTGTGTTTCGTTCATCTTATCCCAATCTTCTTGAGTAAGGGTAGACCCGTAACCTTCAGGCATCGGCACATTATTCTTTCTTAATGGGCCATCACCACGAGCTAATGAATTAAGGTTTCTGGCTTGGTCAACATACTGTAACATTGATGCGTCTATTCTTGCCAACGCCGCTTCTACTTCAACAGGATCATCTGAAGTCTGAGCAATCATTGTTTCTATTTGAAGCATTGTAGTACCTTGCATTCTCATAAGTTCTAAAGTTGCTACATTTTCAAATTCATCTTTTATATATAATTGTGGGTTTCTGTTTAGTATTTCTTCACCCAATGCTTGAACCTGTCTATATTCTGGTATAGTTTTAGGATTCATATAACTTAACTTTAAGTTTCCTGCTTCAGCAACAAAAATTTCCAGTGCTTCTGGCGTACCAAATTTTTCCATTTGTTCAAGTGTATCTGCGTTGTCCATTAATACATCTAAAGCTTTTGCTGCTCTGTCATCAGCAGTATCTGTATTATTAAAAACAGTTACAAAGTCACCATATGACGTTATCATTTCGCCATTATTTACATTTTCTTTTACTGTCACTTCTTGCGTTGTTAATCTCTTGTCAGAACTTATTACATAATTTGTATCTGTTGATACTGGACGCAGAAGACCTGCAAGTTCTCCTTGTGTAAATTTTTTTAAATTAGCCATATCAAAAGCAGAAAAAATATCTTTGCTTTCATCGTATGCTTTTTTAAAGCCATTAAAATTTGCTACATTATTAGCTATTGGACTATTACTCAAAGCTTCTATAGCTGCTGCATCTAGCTCTTCTTGGCTCTTACGCCCAAAAAGACCTCTGGCTCTTTTTATTATATGGCCTGAAATTCTTCTAGGATTTATAGAAGAAGTTAAATCTGCAAGGAGGGCTGCTCTGTCTGCATCACTGCCTATAGTTCTTGAAGAAGCTAAAGCGGTCATATAGTCAGCAGCTAATTCATCAGTTAGGCTTCTTGTTTCTTCAGCTATAAGTTTATTAAATGGCCCTTTATCACCTATTGCTGCTGTTTGATAATCATTTCTAGATTCAATTTCAGCCTCGGCTCTAGTCCGAAAAGAATCTTTATGTTGGTTAAAAAAATATTCATTAGGTGTTATACCTGCTTTCGCTATAGCTGCTTCCGTAGCTAATAATTCTGCACTATTCCTTCCTGCTATTTTAAAGTTAGAAGCTACTTCCATTACTTCGGGATTAGAAAACAGAAGATCAGTATCTTTTCTTTTAGCATAAGCTTCTAGACCTGTAGTAAGGGCGGGAGCAGCAAGGCTAATAAAAGCTTGTCTCTTTTCCCACTTTTCGCGGTCTTTACGGAAGCTGTCATCTCTACGCTGTTTAGAGGCTAGTAGGCTGCTACCTAGTTCTGATGCTTTACTCATGACTAATTCCTTCCTAGTAGGCTACTATTATCTTCTTCAACAATTTGTTTTGGTTGTTCTAATAAACTTGGCAGTTCTGTATTTTCAATTTGAGCCATGACTTCTTCGGGCAAAGCACCAGAAGGTATTGGAGATTTTGAAAGACTTTTAATTTTATCCCTGTTGACATCAACATTAAATAATTGGTTGTCTGCTTCTGCGTCATCATCTTCTTCTTTATAAATGATAGGTTCTATATTTGCCCTTTCACAAAGAGCTAATAATATATAACATAAAGGCTCTGCTAATATCATCATTAAGTCAGGATTCCATTTACCCTCTGTAAAACCTTTAAATAGTATGCCCTGTGTCAAATCCATTAAAGGAGTTCCATCGGCTATCGTGTCCATTATAGGCCCATAGTTTTCTTCCTTTGATAA
>ENA-OSJC01003095-OSJC01003095.1-marine-metagenome-genome-assembly--contig:-NODE-3095-length-12083-cov-3.646094_pt1 | contig 12083 bp, 11 predicted proteins | sample MGYA00237885_ERZ534234 | MGnify/ENA primary metagenome ERZ534234 (study PRJEB26413, sample SAMN06343907) | marine metagenome | isolation source: coastal waters | place: Atlantic Ocean: West Antarctic... | reverse complement strand
ACATACACAGAACGCGAAAGAATTGAACCGAGGGGGGCATGGGATACATGCCCCCTTTTTTTGTTCAATTGAACCTAACCAAGGAGGAACCTAATGGCTGATTTTACTTCAACCGTACAGGGTATTGCCAATTCCGTAGTTGGCTTAATTAAAGCACTTATTGTGATGTTTGTATTTGTAAACATCCTTTATTCCACTGGGTTTGATCCCATTGGCGGAATTGTAGATCTAGTTGAATCTTTCTTAGATGGTGGATTCTCTGGTCTCTTGGCCTTGTTGATTTTTGTGTCTTTCGCAGGTTAACCAGTAGAATTAAGGGCTCTTCTTTGAACCCCTTTCTGCTACAATAATCCTAGGAGATAACAAATGAATAAGGCATTTGAAACCGTAACTGCTTTTATCGGAGACATAACTAGCTTATTAAAAGGCTTAGTTGTCCTCGGTATAGTAGTCGGTATTCTATTTGATGACTACTTTGGTGTCATTGCTGGTATTGGCGACTTAATGAGCAAATTTGGCGATGCTGGATTTGCGGGCCTACTTGCTTTGATGCTCATCGTATTTTGGTATAAAAAATAATTACCAAAAAGTAAGTTGATTAACGCCCTGCAGTAATGTGGGGCGTTTTTATTTATATGAGAATTATTTATTTATATTTAAATGTTTTTTAGCTTTTATTGTTTATCGTTGTAAGTCAGGATAATTTCTAACCTAATGTTAAATAGATTCTGCAACATCATCTTGTTTATTAATATTATTGCTTCAATTGGATATGGAGGAACAATAAGAGTCGTTAATCGAGTTGATAACTCTATGGATGACATTCTTACTCTTGATAGGCTTCGAGGTACTTATGTTTCTACAATAGATATTTCGAGGGTTCTTGCAAAGAGAGAGCCTTTTATTAATAAAGATCGTGGAAAGATGGTTCTCTATATTGGAGATCGTCGTATAAAAATATCTGGCAATAGCAGTTTTTTATTAGTTGATGAACAAGTTTTTCAAATGCCTTTTCATGCTATTAAAACTGAAAATGATATTTTTTTACCCGCTGAAGCTTTTTTTGATATTATAAAACGAACTGCTTTACCAGGGGTCTCCTATGATTCACGAAGAATGGTTTTAGATATAGATATAAAATCATTTACTATTACTGGATTAAACATAACACAAAAATCAAATGGGACAATTATAAGAGTTAAAACACGCAATCAACTTCCCGAAGGGAATATCAGTTCATTTTATCATGAGAATGGCTGGTTTTATCTTACAGTTGTAGGTAGTCTGATTGATACAATGGAAATTCGCAGAAGTCACCCTAGAGGGATCATTAAAAGTATTGCAGCTGATCAATTAGGAGAATCATCACAGATAGCTTTTCAAACACGAACAAAAGTGGAAAGCCATGAATTATATCAAAGTAAAGATCCAAGTGAAATTGTTATTACATTAAGGACCTCTATTAATAATAGCTTAGCCCAGATAAAAAAAGTAAAAGATCGTTGGAAGTTAGATACTATTGTTCTTGATGCTGGACATGGAGGAAAGGATCCTGGAACTACGGGTCAAAAAGGGACAAAAGAAAAAGATATTTCATTGGATATTGTAAAGCGCGTTGGTCTATTGCTTAAAAATAATACAAAATTAAAAGTGATTTATACTCGAGAAGAGGATGTCTGGGTTCCTCTTTGGAAAAGAACTAAAATTGCTAATGAATCAAATGGGAAACTTTTTATTAGTGTTCATTTAAACTCAAACCCAAATAAAACAGCATACGGTTTTGAAACCTATTTGCTTCGCCCCGGGAAAACAGAAGATGCAATTGAAGTGGCTGCTCGTGAGAATGAAGTAATCAAATTAGAAGATCGTACAAACAATAAATATAAAGATCTTTCTGGTGAAAATTTAATAATGGCTACAATGGCGCAGAGTATGTTTATGAAAGAGAGCGAAGAATTAGCCTCAATGGTTCAACAAGAAATGGAAAAGAAGATTAAGTCTAAAAACCGTGGAGTGAAGCAAGCGGGTTTTCATGTATTAGTTGGCGCTAGTATGCCAAATATATTAATTGAAGCAGGTTTTTTAACCAATAGAAATGAAGAAAAAAATCTACGGAATCCCAAATATCGCCAAGCCATTGCAAATTCAATTTATAATTCTATTGTAAAGTTTCGCTATTCGCGTGAGCAATATCTATCTGAAAGTTAGATTCTTATAATTCAAATCTATATATTTAGCTTACTTGTATAAAATTTAAATAAGTTAAAAATAATAATGGATCAAAAAGGAAAGCCCAAGGAATTAATCAGTTTGTTAGATTATTTATATAATCTTCAAAGGTTAGGTATTAAAATTGGCTTGTCACATACAATTGAATTGCTACATAGGTGTGGTGATCCACAAAAGAATTTTAAATCAATACATATAGCAGGGACAAATGGAAAAGGGTCGACATGTTCAATGGTCGCCGAAATTCTTATTGCCGCTGGTTACAAAGTAGGGGTTTATTCATCTCCACATTTAGTTAAGTTTAATGAAAGAATTCAGGTCGATGGTAAATTAATTACAGATAAAGAGATTATATTATTTATAAAAAAGTATAGAACTGATATTGATAAAATAAAGTCTACTTTTTTTGAAACGACCACAGTTATGGCCTTTGATCATTTTTATAATAAGAATATAGACATTGCGGTCATAGAAACAGGGCTTGGGGGGAGGCTAGACTCGACAAATGTAATAAGTCCAGTTATAACTGCCATTACTTCAATCTCTCTAGATCATCGAGGAATATTAGGAAGTGATTTAGAATCTATTGCTAAAGAGAAAGGGGGAATAATTAAACCGGGAGTACCAGTTGTTTTAGGTGAACAAGAAGTAGTTGTAAAGTCCATTTTAAGTGATATTTCAAAAACTAATAAATCAAAAATAATTAAACAAATTAATCCTAAAAATATTAAAATAAATAATTTAAGTACCTCATTTATTCTTAATAATAAACAATTTATAATACCACTGATTGGTAAACATCAAGCTAGAAATGCCGCTTTAAGCATTTCTATAATTAATGAATTTGATCCGAGAATTAAAGCCCAAACAATCCAAGAAGGACTTCGTAAGACATCTTGGCCTGGAAGATTACAAAAATTGAATAATTCACCAGACATATTTTATGATGTAGCTCATAATGTTAATGGGATTAACGCTTTAATTAACACTTTAAATACTATTTATAAATGCCGCCCAATTGGATTATTTGTTTTAAAAGCTGATAAAGAGATAGAGATAGTTTTAAAGGCAATAGATGGAAAGTTTGAGTCACTTATTGTTACCGGTGGAAAAGAATATGGTTTACTTGAAGGGGAGCAATTGGCAGAAGAATTTAATAGGCATAGAATTATAAATATAAAAGTTGAGAATTCTTTTAATAAGGCATTAGATCAATTAATAAATTATTCCAGAGAATTAAATATCCCAGGAGTTGTTTTTGGAAGTCATTATATTGCAAAAGAAGTTTTTGATAAATTTAGATTTTTGATTTAAATTAGTGTAATATCTCGATAGTTGGTAGGCGTTAAACGCTTTTTTATAGCCCTTATCAGGCAATTCGCCAACATCTTATAAATATCATAGATTTTTAAAGAGTTAAACAAGGTTATTTTATATGAATGTTAATGAACTACAAAAGTTGAGAATTAAAGAACTTGCTGATCTTGCCTCCGAGCTGAAGATTGAAAGTTATTCAGGTTTGAATAAGCAAGAGTTAATAGTAAAAATTCTTGAAGCTCAATCAGAAAAAGATGGTGGCGTTTCTGCCAGCGGAGTATTAGAAGTATTAAATGAAGGTTATGGGTTTTTACGTAGCCCCAACTTTAATTATTTGCCTGGTCCTGATGATATTTATGTAAGCCCATCTCAGATTAAACGATTTGGCTTAAGAACAGGTCATGAAGTTGGTGGTCAAATTAGGCCTCCAAAAGCAAAAGAAAGGTTTTATGCTCTTTTAAAAGTAGAAGAGGTAAATGGGAAAGATCCTTCTGAGCTTAGCAGCGCGATACTTTTTGATAATTTGACGCCATTATATCCAGAAGAAAAGTTCAAGCTTGAAGATAATCCTAAAGATTTGTCAACGCGTATTATGGATTTTATTTCTCCTATTGGAAAAGGTCAAAGAGGACTAATAGTTGCTCAGCCAAAAACGGGCAAAACAGTACTTGTACAAAAGCTTGCAAATGCAATCACAAAGAATCATCCAGAAGTAAAAATGATTATTTTATTAATTGATGAACGGCCAGAAGAAGTAACGGATATGAAACGAAATGTAGATGCTGAAGTAATCAGCTCCACATTTGATGAACCACCTGAACGGCATGTTGCTGTAGCTGAAATGGTAATTCAAAAAGCTCGACGAATGGTTGAGTTTGGTGATGATGTGGTTATTCTTTTAGATAGCATTACTAGACTTGGAAGAGCGCATAATGCGGTAATTCCACATAGTGGAAAAATACTATCAGGAGGAGTTGATGCAAATGCACTTAGAAAGCCAAAACATTTTTATGGAGCAGCTAGAAATACAGAAGAAAGCGGTAGTTTAACTATTCTAGCAACAGCACTTATAGATACTGGAAGTCGTATGGATGAGGTGATTTTTGAAGAATTTAAGGGAACGGGCAACATGGAGCTTGTTTTAGATCGCAAATTAAGCGATCGACGCATTTACCCCTCGTTTGACTTAATCAGATCTGGTACACGAAAAGAAGAGCTTCTATTAGATAAAAAAGTATTAGCAAGAATGTGGATTTTAAGAAAACTTCTTAATGAAATGAGTGTAGTTGAGGCAATGGAATTTATTCAAGATAGAATGCGGAGAACAAAAACAAATGAAGAATTCATGGAAACTATGAGTCAATAAAATTAAATTTATGCATTATTTGATATAATTTATAAGTTATGAAAGTATATATATGAGCTCTAATTACCCCAAAGTACATTCTATTTCAGTTCGAATCTTAACTGATAAGCCAGTTCGAAAAACACCATATCAAGTTAAAGGTGTTTTAATGCGACAGTTTAAAGATAAAGAAATTGTGCCAATGTTAGATGGCTCTTATCGTGATAAATTTCTTTATCCACGAGTTCAGGTTAAGATTCTAAATGAGCAAATTTATCTTATAGGTATTGGTGAGGGTGTTGATCCAATTAAATTAATTATATCAAATTTAGAGTCACTTGACTTTGGGAACATTACTTTTAAAATATCAGAAACAGAAATTGAAGAATATGAAGATCATTTTCAGCCATTGGATAAAGAAATTCGTTATCAATTTGTTACTCCCTGGATAGCGCTGAACCAAACCACCGGCAATCGTTATAGAACTTTAAAAAATGAAGATAGACATAGTTATTTAAACAATTTACTTGGACAAAACATTGTTTTTATGGCAAGAGAAATGGGGCTTGAATTAGAAAAAAATATTTTTACTAAATTAAGCCTACCGTCGTTATTCCCAAAATCCGTGGATGAAAATAATTGGGGAGCTTTTGATGCAGAGTTTAGCACAAACTTTCTTTTACCCAATTACCTTGGTATTGGCAATGGAATAACTCGAGGTTATGGTACAGTTTTGGGGCTTTATAACACTGAAGATTTTTCTTTGGAAGAGTTAGAAAAGACAGAAGAAAAGAATAAAAAGACGGAAGATAATGAATTATTTTCTGACTTTGAGGAAATTGATGTTAACAAAGTTCCTAGGCCTAAGAACACACAAGGGAAATCTAAACCTAGAAGAAAAAATAAGTTCAAGAGGAGTAAAAAAATATTATCTGAAGAGTTTGATATTGAAGAAGATAAAAATCATTCAAAAAAAGATGGCGACCCCAAAAGTTCTAATAGAAGAGAGAAGCAAAGACCTTCAAACAATAATTCTTCTAAAAATGAAATAAATTTCAACTCTGAAGAATATCATAAAAAACAACATACTATTTAAATTTTCATGACTGTTTTAGCTGATAGAGTCCAACGAGTAAAACCATCTTTCACACTTGAGATGATAACGCGCGCTGCTGAGCTTACAGCTCAAGGTATTAATATTGTAAACTTTAGTGCTGGTCAGCCAGATTTTAATACACCAGAAAATATACGTAAAGCAGCGGTAAGAGCAATGGAAGAAGGCAAAACTAAATATACAGCAGGAGTGGGAACAGAAGAGCTGCGTGATGCAGTCTGCGTAAAATTAAAAAGAGAGAATTATTTAAAGATTAATCCAAATCAAGTATTGATTTCCAATGGTGAAAAACAAAGCCTTTATTTAGTATGCCAAGCTCTCTTTCAAGCTGGGGATGAAGTATTAATTTTTCAACCTTATTGGGTGTCATTCCCAGAGTTTGTAACTCTTTCAGATGCTACACCTACTTTTGTTAAAACAAATTCAAAAAATAATTTTGAACCAGATTTAAATGATATAAAATCCAAAATATCTAAACGTGTCAAAGGAATAATTATTAATTCGCCTTCTAATCCTACTGGAAGTGTTTGGTCAAATAAATCAATTATAAATATCCTTAAACTTGCTAAGTTAAATAATTGGGTTGTGATATCAGATGAATGTTATGAGCGGTTAGTTTTTGAGGGAGAATACACTAGTGCAGAAAAGTTAAATTTAGAGTATGAAATTGGTGCGAATATTATAACCTGTATGAGTATGTCAAAAACTTACTCGATGACCGGTTGGCGAATTGGTTACGCTTTTGGTGAATTGAAGATTATTAAAGCAATGAGCAAGATTCAAGGACAGGCAACGTCATGTGCAAACTCAATAAGCCAAGCAGCTTCAGTCGAAGCATTGTTAGGTGATCAATCTGAAGTTAGAATGATGAGAGAAAAATTTAAGGAGCGTCGAGATTTAATGGTTTTTTTGTTAAATAAAATTCCTGAGACTTATTGCAATTTACCTGGTGGAGCTTTTTATGCTTTTCCAGATTTTTCTTATTATATTGGTAAATCATTTAATAATACTCTTATAAAAGATTCATTTGACCTGTGTGATCTTTTTTTGAATGAAGCAAAAGTTGTGACTGTACCGGGCGATGGTTTTGGTGCATCAGGTCATATTCGTTTTTCATATCCAATTGGTCGAGATTTGATACGTGAGGGAATTGGTAGAGTTAGAAAAATTTTAGAAAAATTAAATTAAGCATTACAAGGAAGTAACAACAAATGAAAGAAAATACACACCCTGAGTATAAATTGAGCAGCGTAGCTTGTTCTTGTGGTCATACATTTCAAGTTCATGGCACAATGGGGGACCAACGCATTGAATTGTGTTCTGAATGTCATCCTTTTTATACCGGTAAACAAAAACTAGTTGATACTGCTGGACGGATTGAGCAGTTTAAAAAGAAATACGGAAAATTAAATAAATAACAATACAAAAGAAATAGGGGTGACATAATTAAATATTTGATTATGTTATTTTAATTATGATTAAAACAATTTTATTATCAATTATGAAGCCTACAATTTTAGTTGGAGGGCAAGCTGTCATTGAAGGTGTTATGATGAGAGTGCCTGGAGCTTACGCTACTGCAGCTAGGGACCCTGAAGGTAAAATTCATGTTGAACGTCATGAGTTTAAATCTATTACTGAGAAATCAAAATTATGGAGTAAACCTATATTTAGAGGTATGGCAGGACTTTTCGAAGCAATGAAGATGGGCATGGCAACTTTACAGTGGTCAGCTGATATTGCCATTCCTGAAGAAAAGGATAAAAAGCCAAACCCTCTATTAGAAACACTGTCTTCGGTCTTTGCAATCTCATTGGCTATAACCTTATTTATGATTCTACCGATGTGGATTACTACTAAATTATTAGATGTTGAGCGTGAAGCGGTTGCCTTTAATTTAGTTTCAGGATCTTTTCGTATTACATTTTTTGTTGTATACCTTTTTCTTATTTCATTTATGAAAGATGTCGGACGTTTATTCCAATATCATGGAGCGGAACACCGTGTCGTTTATAATTTTGAATCTGGCAAAGAAATTCAGATTGAGAATGCACAGTCATTTCCAACTCAACACCCTAGATGTGGTACTAGTTTTATGTTTATAGTATTATTATCAGCAATTATTATTTTTTCTATTATTGATACTATTGTTCTTTTTTTTACAGGAGATATAAGTTTAGGAATTAGATTATTAGTCCACTTGCCAATGATTCCGCTGGTTGCAGGACTCTCTTACGAAGTAATTAAATTAACAGCTAGAAAAGGAAATAGTATTATTTTTAGAGCATTAAGAGCTCCGGGGCTTTGGTTGCAAAATATCACGACAAGAGAACCTGAAGATGAGATGATAGAAGTTGCTATTAAAGCTTTAAAAGAAGCCTTTGGTGAAAAATTTGATGAAATGACAGGTAAAGAGTATGTTGCGGAAGCAATTGGGTGATTACTAAGCTAAAGGAGATTGTTTTATATTATAATTCCTTGGAGGAGCAAATGGTCGATCCAAGCCTTGCAAACAATCAAAGTCGTTATACGGAACTAGCGAAGGAGCATAGTCGCCTAAGCCCTGTTGTTACTAAAGCAAAAGATTATTTATTAAATCAACAACAGCTTGATGAAGATAAAGAAATTCTTTCTGGTGATGATGAGGAATTAAAAAGTATTGCTCAAGCAGAGGTTGGAGAATTAGAGAAATCACTCTTATCATTGGAAGAAGAATTAAAAGTTCTTCTTCTTCCTCATGATCCAACGGATGATAAAAATACAATTATTGAAGTACGAGCTGGTACAGGGGGAGATGAAGCAGCTCTTTTTGCCGCTGATATATTTAGAATGTATACTCGTTTTGCCGAAAGGAATGGATGGAAGTATGAAGTGATGGAATCTAATTCTATAGGAATTGGTGGCTTTAAAGAAATTATTTTTTCTGTTAAAGGTGAGGGCGTCTATGGTATGATGAAATTTGAGAGTGGCGTTCATAGAGTTCAAAGAGTACCCAAGACAGAAACCAGCGGACGCGTTCATACTTCTGCTGCTACGGTTGCTATTTTACCTGAAGCAGAAGCAGCTGATGTTGAAGTTGTTGATGCAGACTTAAAAATAGATACTTACCGAGCCAGTGGTGCCGGAGGTCAACATGTTAATAAAACTGAATCTGCAATTAGAATTACACATATACCCACAGGTTTAGTTGTCACTTGTCAAGACGAAACCTCCCAGCACAAAAATAAAGCTGCAGCCTTAAAAGTTTTACGCTCAAGACTATTAGCAGCTGAAAAGGATAAGTTGGCAAAAGAGCGCGCGGCTACACGTCGCGATATGGTTTCAACAGGTGATAGATCTGCTAAAATTAGAACATATAATTTTTCTCAAGGGCGAATTACAGACCATCGAATTAATTTTACAGCCTATAATCTTGACGCTGTTATGGATGGGGATATATATGATATTATTGAAAATTTAAAACTAGCGGATCAACAAGCGCAGTTAGCCTCTATTGTTGAATAATTGACAGGTTCTGCCAAAGACAATAATCGTATATGGCAAGTAATTGATATTCTCAAGTGGGGCGAGGATTATTTTAAGAATAAAGGATTTGAAAGTCCAAAACAAGAAATTGAATGGCTCCTTTGTGATTTATTAGAATATAAAAGAATTGATTTATATATTAATTTTGAAAATCAAATAAAAAAAGCTCAACTTAATAAATTAAAAAGCTGGATAAAAAGAAGAGTTGATAGAGAACCTCTTCAATATATAACTGGTAAAACAGAATTCTATGGTCTAAAATTTAAGATAAATAGAAAAGTTTTAATTCCTCGACCAGAAACAGAGCGTTTAGTTGAAATCGCATTAAATAGTATTAAGGAAATAATAGAACCTGAAATATTAGAAGTTGGAGCTGGCTCAGGTTGTATTTCTATTGCAATTAGCTCTGAAGAGCCTAAGGCTAAGATTGTATCTTTGGAAGTATCTAAAGATGCAATTTTATTAGCAGAAGAAAATGCCAATATTAATAATATTAATAATATTAATTTTATTGAAATGGACTTTCTTAAAGATCTCCCTAAAGGGAAGTTTGATGTAATATTATCAAATCCACCATATATATCAGAGTTAGAGATTTCAACTTTAATGCCCGAGGTTAAAAACTATGAGCCAAAAATTGCGCTAACAGATTATGGTGATGGTTTAATATTTTATCGTCGATTTGCAGATATTGCAAAATTTTTGCTTAAACCTAGTGGATTAATTATTCTTGAAGTTGGCTTAGGAGAACATCCAACTAAAGTAGTTAACCTTTTTAAAGAATCAGGATATGAAAAAATAGAGTTGATTAAAGATTTTAACAATGATCAAAGGATATTAAAAATTCAAATATTCAATGAATAATAAATACAATACGTTGCCACTGAATAAGACGAACTGTATTTTTAACTACTATTTGTAATCAATCAATTTCACTTTAAATGACTTCAGAATTCGTACACCTACATAATCATTCAGACTATAGTCTTTTGGACGGAGCACAAACTGTTCAAACGCTAGTAAATACCGTTGATGATCTTGGAATGGATTCTGTCGCGCTAACCGAACATGGGAATATGTTTAGTGTAATTCCTTATTATAAATCAGCGAAGAAAGCTGGAGTGAAACCAATTATTGGCTGTGAAACATATGTAGCGATAGGTAGTCGGTTGGATAAGAAGCCTAGAGCTGATGGTGGATGGGGAAACAATCATCTTGTTTTATTAGCTCAAAATTATACTGGTTATCAAAACTTAATGAAGCTAGTTACACGCGGTTATCTTGATGGTTTTTATTATCGTCCTAGAATTGATGTTGATCTTTTAAGAGAACATAGCGAAGGATTAATTTGTTTGTCAGGGTGTTTAAAAGGTGAAGTCACAGAAAAGATGCTAAAAGATGACTGGGATGGAGCTAAAGAAGCAGCCCTTCGTTTTGCTGAAATATTTGATGGACGATTTTATTTGGAAGTCCAAAATCATGGAATTCCTGATGAAATTCAAAATATTCAAAATATGAAAAAGTTAGCATCTGAATTAGATCTGCCCTTAGTCTGCACTAATGATGCACATTATGCCAAACATGAGCATTGGGAAGCGCATGATGTTCATATTTGTTTAGGCACGGGTAAAGAACGTGACGATCCAAATCGATTACGCTATGCAACTCCTGAATTTTATTTTAAAACACAAGATCAAATGTTTGATCTCTTCAAAGATGTTCCAAATGCCATTGAAAATACACGTAAAATTGCAGATAGTATTGAGATTGAACTTCCAATGGGAGAATATCATTTACCCAACTTTCCAATTCCTAAAGATGCCCCAAGTGCAGAGCCAAATGATTATTTAGAAATATTATGTAAAAAAGGAGTAGGGGAAAGATATGCTGATTATACTCCAGAATTACAGTCACGATTAGATCACGAATTAAAAGTAATACGTCAAATGGGTTTTGCTGGATATTTTTTAATAACGGCTGATTTTGTTAAATATGCTAAAGATAATAATATCCCTGTTGGTCCTGGCCGAGGATCTGCAGCCGGAAGTTTAGTCTCATATTCACTTGGGATCACCACAATTGATCCAATTAAGCATCAACTCCTTTTTGAAAGGTTCCTTAATCCTGATCGAATATCTATGCCAGATATTGATATTGATTTTTGCATTGAAAGACGAGGAGAGGTTATTGATTATATTAAAGATCAATATGGTGAAAACTCAGTAACACAGATTATTACATTTGGTAAAATGAAAGCTCGTCAAGCAGTTCGGGATGTTGGTCGAGTATTGGGTTACTCTTTTGGCGAAATTGATCATCTGGCCAAAATGATACCAACAACAATAAATATTACTTTAGAAGAAGCTATTTCTCAAATACCAGAATTAAAAGAAGCTGCAGAGGGGAAATTTAAAGAAGTAGTTGATTATTCAAAGATTTTGGAAGGGATGAATCGTCACGCGTCTATTCATGCTGCCGGAGTAGTAATAGCACCCGGTGAACTAACAGATTTTGTGCCTTTATATCGTTCTTCGCAAGGCGATGTAACCTCTC
>ENA-OSJC01003094-OSJC01003094.1-marine-metagenome-genome-assembly--contig:-NODE-3094-length-12089-cov-3.236014_pt1 | contig 12089 bp, 12 predicted proteins | sample MGYA00237885_ERZ534234 | MGnify/ENA primary metagenome ERZ534234 (study PRJEB26413, sample SAMN06343907) | marine metagenome | isolation source: coastal waters | place: Atlantic Ocean: West Antarctic... | reverse complement strand
TGCTCTTCCGATCTCTATTATATATACTCATAACCTTTATTATCCTTGCTTGCTGCAATATCGAATTGAATTTTTACAATACAATTATTTTATTTTTATTAGGTAGTCTTTCATTGGGGATTCCAGCTTTACCAGGATCCGCAGGTACGTATGACGCTGCAGTTAAGTATGGTTTGATTGTTCTCTTTTCAATAGAAAATAATGAGGCCTTATCCTATGCTCTTATTTCTCATGCTGTCTCTTATTTCCCTCTAGTATTGGTAGGCGCACTCTTTTTTGTTTTTGGAGCTGTAAACCTGAGAGATATAAAAGCTGAAAAAATAACTTAATTATGAAAAAGTATGATTGTATTTTTCTTGATCGAGATGGTACTCTGAATTCAGATCCAGGTTATATAAGTAGTATTGAAGATTTTAGTTTTTTTGGTTTCACTATTTTAGCATTACAGAAAATGGCTTTGGATGGAAATATCTTTTGTATCATTACAAATCAATCCGGAGTTGGAAGAGGGCTAATAAAAAAAAACAAATTAGAAGTTATCCATTCTTTTATAAAAGCTGAATTTAAAAGAAATAAAATACCATTGCTCGATATCTATGTGTGCTTTGATCATCCAAATAATTCATCCGATCGAAGAAAACCGGGTATTTCTATGTTCAATGAGGCCAAAAAAGATCACGGTCTAAACCTCTCAAATTGTTTAATGATTGGTGATTCAATTATAGATATTAAATCGGGAAAAAAAATAGGGATGGATACAATGTTAGTTTTAACAGGAAATGGAAAAACGACTAGAAGGTTATTAACTAAAGAAAATTTCCCAAAGTATGTTGTAAATGATTTAAAAGAAGGGGCAGAGGTTCTATGCCTTTAAAAATAGGTGTTTTAATGGGGGGTGTTAGCGAAGAAAAAGAGATTTCTTTAGCTACTGGTAAGGCAATTACTAATGCTTGCAGGGCCAATGGTTATGAGGTCTCCAATATATATTTTAATGGCCAATATAAAAATATTTTCAATAATGTTCAAGATGTTGATATTGTATTTAATGCCTTACATGGTGGATCAGGTGAAAATGGTGAAATTCAACTATGGTTAGAAAAAAATAATATAAAATTTACTGGTTCTGATCAATTCTCCTCAAAATTGTGTATGAAAAAATCAGAAAGTAAGGCAATTGCCAATATAATAGGAATACGAACTCCAGATTGGCAAATTTTGAAAAATAAAAGAAAAAAAATAGTAATAGAGCTTCCGTTTGTAGTCAAACCAAATGAACAGGGTAGTACTGTTGGGCTTACAGTTGTTGAGGATAATAAGCAAATTAAATCAGCGATAGAATTAGCTTTTGAACATAGTTCTGAAGTTTTAATTGAAAAGTATATATCTGGAAGAGAAATAACCGTTTCAATAGTGGGGCAAGATATTTATCCAATTTTAGAAATAATACCGTCTCATAAACTTTATGATTATGAGTGCAAATACACTCCAGGTATGAGTGAATATGTTTGTCCTGCAAATCTAGAAATGCTTACAGGATATAACTTAAAAAAAGATACAAAGTTGATTTTTGATGAGTTGGGTTGTGAGGGATATGGTAGAGCTGATTATATAATGGATGAAAGAGGACGGTATTATTTTTTAGAAATGAATACATTGCCTGGGATGACTTCTACCAGTTTATTACCTAAATCTGCTACTGCTGCTGGTGTTGATTTTAATAAATTGGTTAAAGTAATTATTGAGACGAATATTTAGATGTCTTTTAAAGTATATAATTCACTAAATAAAAAAATAGAAATTTTTAAACCAATAAATGATAGAAAGGTTCTTTTATATACTTGTGGTCCGACAGTATATGATTATGCACATATTGGGAATTTCAGAACTTTTATTTTTGAAGATTTATTAAAGCGCTGGTTAATGCATTCGGGATATGAAGTCAAACATATAATGAATATCACGGATGTTGATGATAAAACTATTGAGAAGGCCAGAAGAAAAAAAGAATCACTTTCATCTATTACTGAGAAATATACTGAAGAGTTTTTAAGAGACATAAAATGGTTGAAACTAATTCCAGCAAATTTTTTCCCAAAGGCAACTAATTACATTAAAGAAATGATTGAGCTTATTAAAATTCTTTTAGATAAGAATCTAGCATATATTGATGATAAAGGATCTGTTTATTATAATGTTGCTGGGTATTCTGATTATGGGAAACTAGGGAATGTAAAACCTGACAATTTACAAAAAAGAAAAAGAATTAGTGATGACGAGTATGGAAAAAATTCAATTCAGGATTTTGCTTTATGGAAATCTTATAAAAAAATTGACGGAGACGTTTATTGGGATTCTCCTTGGGGAAAAGGAAGACCTGGTTGGCATATTGAATGTTCTGCGATGAGTATGGCTGAGTTAGGTGAGCATTTCGATATCCATTGTGGAGGGGTAGACAATATGTTTCCACATCATGATAATGAAATAGCTCAATCTGAAGGCGTTACTGGTAGACCTTTTGTTAATTATTGGATGCATTCCGAATTCTTATTAATTGATGGTGGAAAAATGAGTAAATCTTTGGGAAATGTTTTTAAAATAGAAGATCTTAAGAAAATGGGATTTTCACCAGAATCAATACGATTTCAACTTCTTTCTGCTCATTATAGAACTAAAGTTATTTTTTCAGAATCTAAAAAGAAAGAAAGTGATAAGGTCATTAAGAAATTTCTAAATTTTTATAATTTACTTAAAGAGTTAAGTGCTGATACAGTAAATAATTGGACCCTTCCTAAAGAGTATAATAATTTTAAAGAAAAGATGGATAATGATTTAGATACCCCAGGGGCGATTTCTGTTTTTTTTAGCTGGATGAAGGATATATCGAAAGAAATTAAAAATGGAAAGATTACTAAAGTAAAACTTGGTTCAGCTTGGGCATTTTTATCAATTTTTAATTTAATATTTGACTTTATAGATGAGGAAAAACTTTCGGTACCAAAAGAAATAAAAATAATTTTTGATGAAAGAAGGGTTGCTCGGGAAGAAAAAAATTGGACACTTTCAGATGATTTAAGAGAGAAACTTTTTAATCTAGGGTGGAATGTGGAGGATACTAAAAAAGGACAAAAACTTTTAAAAAATAATTAATTATTTTGTTGAAATATTTTATTTTATTTAATTAGATTCATTGGCTGTGCACGAAGCTATCCTATCCTCGTGTTAAATATGTTAGTTAATAGTTAATTCAAGGATAGGGAATAAAATTATAGTCATGTGCTGTATGCCACTGTAGCTCAGCTGGTAGAGCAACTGATTTGTAATCAGTCGGTCGGAGGTTCGAGTCCTCTCGGTGGCTCTGTGTAGTAAGTTTTTTGAAAAAGACTTCGGGGAGATGCCCGAGCGGCCAAAGGGAGCAGACTGTAACTCTGCCGGCGTATGCCTTCGTAGGTTCGAATCCTGCTCTCCCCACGGTTTGCGAGTGTAGTTCAATGGTAGAACCCCAGCCTTCCAAGCTGGTGATGTCGGTTCGAGCCCGATCACTCGCTCGTATTGCCTGCGTAGCTCAGTAGGTAGAGCACTTCCTTGGTAAGGAAGAGGTCACCGGTTCAAATCCGGTCGTAGGCTCGAAATGTGTTAAAGAATTGTGATAAATGTAGTAACTGAGGAGTTTAGAGATGGCTAAAGAAAAATTTGAAAGAAATAAACCTCACGTGAATATCGGAACGATAGGTCACGTTGATCATGGCAAGACGACGCTAACAGCTGCGATTACTATGGTTCAGGCAGCGCGTGGTTTTGCTGAGGCGATGGCTTTTGATAGTATAGATAATGCTCCTGAAGAAAGAGAGCGTGGTATTACGATTCAAACAGCTCATGTAGAATATGAAACTGAAAATAGGCATTATGCCCATGTTGATTGTCCTGGTCACGCTGATTATATCAAGAATATGATTACTGGCGCTGCACAAATGGATGGTGCTGTTTTAGTCGTTTCGGCTGCTGATGGACCTATGCCTCAAACACGTGAGCACGTACTCCTTGCGAAGCAAGTTAATGTTCCTTCTATCGTTGTTTTTATGAACAAGACAGACCAGGTTGACGATGAAGAGTTGGTTGAGCTTGTTGAAATGGAGCTTCGTGACTTATTGAATGAATATGAGTTTCCGGGTGATGATACTCCTATTATTAAGGGTTCTGCTTTAGGTGCTCTGAATGCACCTAGTGATGAAGCTGCTAATAAGTGTGTTGTTGAATTGATGGAAGCTTGTGATTCTTTTATTCCTGAGCCTAAGCGCGATGTTGATAAGCCATTCTTGATGCCTGTTGAGGATGTTTTCTCTATAACTGGGCGTGGTACGGTTGGTACAGGTAGAATTGAGCGAGGAATCATTAAAGTTGGTGATGAGATTGCTGTATTGGGTATGGGTAAGGATACGAAGACTACTGTCACTGGTATAGAAATGTTTAGAAAGCTTTTGGATCAAGGGCAAGCTGGTGATAATGCTGGTTTATTGCTCCGTGGTATCGACAAAGAGGATTTGACTCGAGGCATGATTCTGGCAGCTCCAGGTTCAATTACCCCTCATACAAAATTTAAGGCGAGTGTTTATGTTCTCAAGAAAGAAGAGGGCGGGAGACATACTCCATTTTTTAACGGTTATCGTCCGCAGTTCTATTTTCGCACAACAGATGTAACGGGTGTTGTTACCCTTGCTGCTGGTACGGAGATGGTGATGCCTGGAGATAACGTAGAATTTGATGTTGAATTAATTACACCAATCGCAATGGATAAAGAGCTACGGTTTGCTATTCGCGAAGGCGGGCATACTGTCGGCGCTGGTGTTGTTACTGCAATATCTGAATAAGTAGGTAATCTAATATGGCTGGGAATAGCAAGAGATCAATAATACAATTGGAGAGTACAGCTGGTACGGGTTATAGGTATACCGTTACTAAAAGTAAGAAGATTCACCCAGGTAGGGTAGAGTATAAAAAATATGATCCTGTAATAAGGAAACATGTTCTCTTTAAGGAGACTAAGTAGGTTAGGTTTTTTTAGGAGAGTAGCTCAATTGGTAGAGCAACGGCCTCCAAAGCCGTAGGTTGCAGGTTCAAGTCCTGTCTCTCCTGCTGTGTTTGGAATGCTTTTTTAAATTTTATGTTAATGTTCTAATAAGAATTGAAGGAAATATTATGATTGGAAAGCTTCAGCAGTTTGTAGCTGATGTAAACTTCGAAATGACTAAGGTCTCGTGGCCTTCGTGGGAAGAGCTTAAGAGTTCCACGTATATCGTTTTAGGTTTGTCTCTTGTTCTGATAGTTTTTCTTTTTTTTGTAGATTTTTTATTGTCAAAAATCCTAAACATAGTGTTGTAAAATGAATTGGTATACTCTTCGTGTTATTTCTGGTAAAGAAAAAAAAATTAAAGATACTATCCTCTACGATGTTTCAATATCGACATTGGGTGAGCAGATAAGTGATGTTCTGGTTCCCTCTGAAAATATCGTTGAGATGCGTGATGGTAAAAAGAAAGTGAGGGAGAGAGTCTTTTTTCCAGGTTATTTACTCGTTAGGCTTGAGGTAAATAAAGAAACTCGCTATTTATTAGAAAATGTAAATGGTGTTATCTCTTTCGTTGGTCCCAAAAACCAGCCTCAAGCGTTAAAGCCTGAGGAGGCCCAAAGGTTTCTTGGCGATTTTGACGGTGGTGATGGTCCGTTGAGAGTGACGGAGGCAGCGCCATATAAAGTTGGTGATCCAGTTAAAGTTACGGATGGTCCTTTTATGGATTTTTCTGGCTTAGTACAGGAAGTGAATCACGATAAGCAAAAATTAAAAGTTTTGGTAAGTATTTTTGGTAGACAGACGCCTGTTGAGTTGGATTATCTCCAGGTTAAAATTGAAAGTTAAAAGAGGAAGGTCTAAGAAATGGCAAAAAAAGTAACTGGCTTTATCAAACTTCAGATTAATGCTGGGAAGGCGAATCCAGCACCTCCTGTTGGTCCTGCTTTGGGACAGCATGGTGTCAACATAATGGACTTTTGCAAATCTTTTAATGCTGCGACGCAAGATAAGATGGGCGACTTAATACCTGTTGAGATTACAGTTTATGCTGACCGTAGTTACACTTTTATAACGAAAACACCTCCCGCCGCGAGGTTAATTCTTAAGGCTGCTAAGGTTAAGAAGGGTTCTGGTGAGCCAAATAAAGAGAAGGTTGGTTCTGTTACTGAGGGTGACTTGCGTGTTATAGCAGAAATTAAAATGGATGATTTAAATGCGAATACCGTTGATCAGGCCATAATGATGATAAGGGGTACCTGTGTTTCTATGGGCATTGAGGTAAAGGGTTAAAATAAAAAATGAAATATTCTAAGAACATGAAATTAGCAGTAAATAAATTTAACAAATCAAATTCTTATTCAATCTCGGAGGCTGTTGGTCTTTTGAAAGACATGAAGTTCTCTAAATTTGACGAAAGCGTAGATCTTTCAATAAATCTAAACGTGGATCCTCGTCATGCTGAAGAAAATATAAGGGTTACTACTCCTCTCCCTTTCGGAACAGGTAAGAAAGTTACGGTTTTAGTCTTAGCTTCTGGTCCTAAAGAGAAAGAAGCCAAGGATGCTGGCGCAGACTATGTCGGTAATAAAGATTTTTTAACTAAGATTAAAAATGGTTGGACCGATATTGATAAAATTGTTGCCACCCCAGATATGATGGGTGAATTAGGTAAGTTGGGTAAAATTCTTGGACCAAAGGGTTTAATGCCTAATCCTAAAAGTGGTACCGTTACTATGAATGTTTCAAAAGCTGTATCAGATCTTAAGGCTGGTCAAGTTGAGTTGAGGGTAGAGACTAATGGTATTATTCATGTGAGTTGTGGGAAAGTATCTTTTTCTGAAGAACAATTGATCGATAATGTAAAAAAGATTTATGAAACGGTAGTTAAGGCTAGGCCTTCATCTGTTAAGGGGCAGTATTTTAAAAAAATGACAATTTCTTCGACAATGGGTCCAGGAATTGTTATTGATTATAACTCAATAGGTTAAATTTATGCCAAGTAAAAAAAATATAGAACAATTTGAAATGTTGTCTGATAAATTCTCAAAAGCTAAGGCAGTTTATTTTACGGAATACCATGGTTTAAAAGTCAAAGATATAACTGAATTACGTAGTCAGTTTTTCAAAGTAGACGTGGAGTATCTTGTAGCTAAGAATACTATAATAAAGAGAGCTGCTGAGGCAAATAAGATTGAAGGTCTTGATACTTTTCTAAAAGGTTCTACCGCGATAGCTGTTTCTTATGATGAGCTTGTTGCTCCAGCTAGGGTAATTAAAGAATTCTCTAAAGATAGTGATCTCCCTGGCGTTAAAGGGATTTTATTTGATGGTGTTGTTTTGCCTGGCTCTGATTTTAAAAAGCTAGCGGATATGCCAAGTAAGAATCAAATGTTGTCTCAATTGATATCTATGCTTCAAAGTCCACTTCAAAATTTTGTATCAACAATAAATGCACCGATTCAGAATGCAATTGGTGCTCTAAATAGTCTAAAAGAAAAAAAATCTTAATTAATTAAGTGAGGAGTAGTTGTTATGACAGTTTCTAGAAAAGATGTATTGACGTACTTAGAAGAATCAAATATGATAGAGATATCAGAACTTGTTAGTGAGATTGAGGAAAAGTTTGGTGTTACTGCTGCTGCTCCTGTAGTTGCTGCTGTGGCTGGAGCTGGAGAAGCTGCCGCTTCTGAAGTTAAAACTGAATTTGATGTAGTGTTGAAAACTGTAGGTCAAGCAAAAATTAATGTTATTAAGGCAGTTCGTGGTATTACTGACCTTGGTCTTAAGGAAGCAAAAGCGTTAGTTGATTCTGCTCCGAAGACCATTAAGGAAGGTGTTTCTGAGTCTGAAGCAAATGACATTAAAGCCACTCTTGAAGAGGCTGGTGCTGAGGTAGAATTAGCCTAAGATAGATTACCATTTTTATTATTTTCTCAACGAATAATCGGGAGGCTTAATTGCGAGCCATAATCAATAAAAAAGCTGAAAGACAGTCTTTTTCTAAGATTTCAGCTTTTGTAGACGTACCAGATCTTCTTTCAATACAAACTAAAGCTTATCAAAAGTTTCTTCAAGAGTGGATTCCTTATGAGGCTCGTGAGGATATTGGGCTCGAAGGTGTTTTTCAAAATGTCTTTCCAATTGAAGATTCTCACAGGAATTACATTTTAGAGTATAAAAACTATTATCTTGGACAGCCTAAATATAATGGTGACGAATGTATGGATCGTGGAGTTACTTATTCTGCACCTCTTCGTGTTCGTTTGGCTCTTCATATCACCGATGAGAATAATAAAAATGAATATGCTCAAAGTATTGAGCAAGATGTATATTTTGGTAATATTCCTTATATGACCGACAAGGGTACGTTTATAATAAATGGAGCGGAACGTGTTATTGTATCTCAGCTTCAAAGATCCCCTGGGGTGTTTTTTGATGAATCTATTCATCCAAATGGTACCAAATTATTTCAAGCTAGAATTATTCCCGCTAGAGGATCGTGGGTTGATTTCACAACCGATATTAATGACTGTCTTTATGTGATTATTGACCGTCGTAGGAAGTTTCCTGTTACCATGTTGCTTAGGGCTTTGGGTTATTCTTCAAATACCGATATTTTTGATGCTTTTGGTGCAACAAAGCTTATTAAGATTTCGGGAAAGAAGGTTAATTCTTATGTTGGTGCAACCGTAACAGAAGATGTTGTAGATGTGCGAACTGGTGAAATCTTTTTTGAAGGTGGAACCGAATTGTCAGTTGAGAACCTTGAGGCGTTAAAAGAGGCTAAAATTAAAGAGGTTCGCGTTGTTGATGGTAATAAGGATTTTCATTCAATGTTATTGTTAAATACTATAGAAAAAGATCCGACTAGAAGTACGGAAGAAGCATTGGCTGTTGTTTATCAGCTAATCAGATCTAGTGAGCCACCAAACTTAGAAACTGCTCAAAAATTTATTGAAAGAATATTTTTTAGTCCTAAGAAATATGATTTAGGCCAAGTTGGTCGTTATAGGCTAAATCAACAATTTAATCTTGATGTTCCTGTTGAGGATACTGTATTAACTATGGATGATATTATTCAGGTTATTCATTTCTTGATCGATATGAGGAAAGGGGATCGTGGAGTTGATGATATAGATCACCTTGGTAATAGGAGGGTAAAGACAATTGGGGAGCAGCTAACAAATCAATTTAGCGTAGCTCTAAGTCGAATGATAAGGACTATTCATGAAAGAATGAATTTGCGAGAGTCTGAAAGTATAACACCTCAAGATCTTATAAATTCTAGGGTTGTAACTACTGTTATTAACACTTTTTTCGGTACTTCTCAGTTATCTCAATTTGGTGACCAAACTAATCCCTTAGCTGAGATTACTCATAAGCGAAGAATATCTGCATTAGGTCCTGGTGGCTTAACAAGAGAAAGAGCGGGTTTTGAAGTACGAGATGTTCACTATACTCATTATGGTCGTCTGTGCCCAATTGAAACACCGGAAGGTCCAAATATTGGTTTGATTTCATCTCTTGCTATGTTCGCGGAAGTTAACGAGCATGGTTTTATCGAGTCTCCATACAGGAGAGTAGTTAAAAAGAAGAGTGGTCCTGTATTAACGGACGAGACAAAATATCTTTCAGCTGATCAAGAAGATAGGGTTCACGTCGCCCAGGCTTCAACTGCTGTTGATGAAAATGGTGTTATAGTTCAGGGTAATATTAGAGCTCGAATAAAGGGTGATTTTCCAATTGTCACTCCATCTGATGTAGATTTTGTTGAAGTCTCTCCTAATCAAATTTTAAGTGTAGCGGCGGCGTTAATACCTTTTTTAGAGCATGATGATGCTAATAGAGCATTAATGGGGTCTAATATGCAACGTCAATCAGTCCCCTTAATGAAGCCGTGTTCGCCTATTGTTGGTACTGGTATTGAATCTAAGGTTGCTTGTGATTCGAGGTCAGCTGTTACATCACCTGTAGCCGGTAGAGTAGTTTATGTTGATTCTAATATTTGTAGAATTAAAAGAAAAGATGTCATGGACTCTCTAGCTTTGTTTGAAGGCGAGAATATAGTAGAGATTAAATTTAAAAAATTTCACAGAACCAACCAAAATACTGTGCATAATCAACGTCCTCTGGTTTCTGAGGGGCAGGATGTTAAAATTGGTGATGTTTTGGCTGATGGTGCTTCTACTGACCAAGGTGAGTTAGCTCTTGGCTCTAATATTCGTGTGGCTTTTATGCCATGGAGGGGGTATAACTTTGAAGATGCTATAGTTTTGAGTGAGCGGTTGGTTAAAGATGATACTTATAGTTCGGTTCATTGTAATGAGGTCGAATTAGAGGTTAGGGATACTAAACGTGGTCAAGAAGAGTTGACACCTGAAATCCCTAATGTTGGTGAAGATGCTACAAAGGATTTAGACGAAAATGGTATAATTCGACTAGGTGCTCGTGTATCAGAGGGTGATATTTTAATTGGGAAAGTTACTCCTAAGGGTGAAACCGATCCGACTCCTGAAGAGAAGCTATTAAGAGCAATTTTTGGTGAGAAGGCTGGTGAGGTTAAGGATGCTTCTAAGCGAGCAGAGCCTGGTATAAAAGGTGTTGTCATTAAGACTCAATTATTTGAAAAGCAAGCAAAGAGAACGAAAAAAGAAGAGCGAGTACAGATTTTGATATTTCAAAGGCTTGCAGCTGAGAAAAAAACTTTACTTAAGGCTTCTAGGGATGAGAAATTAACAAACCTCTTGAAGGACCAGGTTTCAAATGGTATCAGGGACTTGTCTTCTGGAAAAACACTTATAAAAAAATCAACTAAGCTAACTCTTAAGCGTTTAAATAGTTTTGACATGGAGAGATTTGCTCAAGATCTTCAATGGATTGAGAATAAGAAAGCTTGGAATAAGATTGTTTCTATTTGGAAAAGTTTTAGGGAAGAATGGGCTAGGATTGAGACGAGCTTGGAAAGGAAGATTTTTAAGTTACGCATCGGCGATGAGCTGCAACCTGGTATAGTGAAATTAGCAAAAGTATTTGTAGCTCAAAAAAGAAAGGTTTCCGTTGGTGATAAAATGGCGGGAAGACACGGTAATAAAGGAATAGTCGCCACTATTGTACCTGAGGAAGATATGCCGTTTATGGAAGATGGGAGTCCTGTTGATATAGTTCTTAATCCTCTGGGTGTTCCTTCTCGTATGAATTTAGGTCAATTGTATGAGACTATGCTTGGTTGGGCTGGTGAAGTAATGGGACGTAAATTTGCGACTCCTGTATTTGATGGTGCGAGTCCAGCAGAGGTTCAAGAAGAATTGAAAAAAGCAGGGTTACCGGCGACTGGTAAGGCTTTATTAATTGATGGTAGGACTGGAGAATATTTTGATAATCCGGTTACCGTCGGGAATATCTATATGATGAAATTAAGTCATATGGTCGATGATAAAATGCATGCTAGGTCAACGGGTCCTTACTCTTTGATAACTCAACAACCGCTTGGTGGTAAAGCTCAGTTTGGCGGACAGAGGTTGGGTGAGATGGAGGTTTGGGCATTGCAGGCTTATGGTGCTGCTCATACATTACACGAGCTTTTAACTGTTAAATCAGATGATGTAGAGGGTCGTTCAAAAGTCTATAATGCTATTGTTCGAGGAGAACAATTTCCTACCTTTAATGCACCTGAGTCATTTAATGTTATGATTAAAGAGCTTCAGGGCTTATGTATCGATGTGGAATTAGATTAACCTAAGGAGAGAAAGTTTTGACATATATTCATTCAAATAATTTAGATACGTCTAAAGATTACAGTTCAATAACAATTGGTTTGGCTTCTCCTGAAAAGATTCTTCAAAGATCTTATGGTGAGGTTCTAAAGCCTGAAACGATTAATTATAGATCTTACAAGCCTGAAAAAGATGGTTTATTCTGTGAGAAGATTTTCGGTCCGGTAAAAGATTATGAATGCCATTGTGGAAAATATAAAGGTATTCGATATCGAGGTATAATATGTGATAGGTGTGGTGTTGAAGTAACC
>ENA-OSJC01003093-OSJC01003093.1-marine-metagenome-genome-assembly--contig:-NODE-3093-length-12095-cov-3.327259_pt1 | contig 12095 bp, 10 predicted proteins | sample MGYA00237885_ERZ534234 | MGnify/ENA primary metagenome ERZ534234 (study PRJEB26413, sample SAMN06343907) | marine metagenome | isolation source: coastal waters | place: Atlantic Ocean: West Antarctic... | reverse complement strand
TAAATCATTAATGCTTACATAATTTTCAATAAATGAATGATTTTTTTCTTTTACAGAATTTAGTATTTTATTTGCCTTATACAAATTGTTAAACTTCGATGAAGGATAATATAAATGTAAATGATTTAACATTGATTTTTTTTTATAAAAAATTTCATTTAAAGAATTCCAAAAACCATTATCAAATTTTTTTTTATTAATAATTTGTTTTAAATTTAAATGTGTAAAGATATCAATTATCAATAATTTTTTTTTAAATTTAAGTCTTCTACAAAATATACCTAAAAATAAGTTTTTAATTAAAAAAAAAGTTTGTTTAAAATAAGTCTCATTAAAAAATTTTATTGAATAATTTTTTTTAATATGAACATTAAACCCTTTAAGATGAAAATAACTTTTAAGAAATATATTAAACTCACTATTAATGCTTATGATTATTTTATTAATTTTTTTCTGCTTCTGCAGACTTTTAATACAATCTATAGCAACAAGACATTTGCATAATTCTAAATAAAAATTTTTTTCCTCAAAACCAGTAACTTGAGCAAAACCTGAAAGATTATGATAATCAAAGTTATCAAGAAAAACTTTGTTTAATTGAGATTTTTTCCAGGTAGAGTTGAAATACCTATTAATTATTTTAAATAGTTTTCTTTTATAATAAAGCCCTTTGTCACTTAAAATATCACTTAGAAAAAATATCCTTTTGCTATTTTTATCCTCCGGAAAAGTATTCCAAATTAAATATTCTTTATTATCTTTAATTTTTTCAGTGACTTTATCTGTGATTACAATCTGATTAATCATCTAAACAATAAAATTCTATAAATTTAATTATTAAGATTTTTTACTCGTTTCAAATCAGCATCCAGCATTATTTTTACCAACTGCTTAAAATTAGTTTTTACTTTCCATTTTAGTTTGCTTCTAGCTTTCTTTGAGCTGCCCCTTAAATAATCAACTTCTGCTGGTCTATAAAATTTAGGATTAACCTTAATGATAACTTTATTTGTTTCTAAATTAATACCAACACGATTAATTCCTTTACCTTTCCATTTTATTTTAATTCCAAGTAATTTACAACATTGATTTATAAAATCACTTACGGAATGAGTCTGACCTGTAGAAACTACAAAATCATCAGATTTTTTTTGTTGTAGCATTTTCCACATTGCCTCTACATAATCTTTAGCATATCCCCAGTCTCTTTTAGCATCTAGATTACCCAATTCTAAAAATTTCTTTTTATTATAAAATATTTCACTCATTCCTATTGTTATTTTTCTTGTAACAAACTCCTCTCCTCGCAGAGGAGACTCATGGTTAAATAATATTCCATTGGAAATAAAAAGACCAAAAGAGTCCCTATAATTTTGTCCTATAAAATGTCCAAAAGTTTTAGCTACAGCATAAGGACTTCTAGGATAAAAAGTAGTTTGCTCATTTTGATAAGAATTACTTGTTTTTCCAAACATCTCTGATGTAGAGGCTTGGTAAAATTTAGTTTTAGGTGAATTCAATCTTATGGATTCTAATATTCTTAATACACCCATGCCAGTAATCTCAGACGTTGATATAGGAGTGTTAAATGACGATCCAACAAATGACTGTGCAGCTAAATTGTAAAATTCATCAATTTTATAATTTTTTATTAACCTATCAATCGACCCCTGATCCGTAAGGTCAAAGTTTTCATAAATTAATTTTTTTTCTATATTTAAATATTTATGTCTCCAATTATCACTCCTTGCACTTCTCCTATCTGCTGCAACTACAATATAATTTTTGTTTAATAATAAATCTGCAAGATAACTTCCATCTTGACCACTACTTCCAGTTATACAGGCAATTTTTTTCATATTTTTTTTTGTAGAATTGTATTAGCATAAAGATCAAAATTATACACTTTATATTTTGTTTTCTGCATTATGTAAGACCTAAGATTTCTGTAAGGAATAAAATAATTTATTAAATTTTTAATTCGAGAAATGGTATTATTTTTTTTACTATATACATCAAGTTTTTCTTTTCTTGCATCAAAGCTTGCATCAAACTTGAGGTGTTCAAATATATCAAAATCTAAAAAATCATATTTATATAATTTTTCATTAATTATTTCTTGTGAATCTGAATCATGAAATCGCATATGAAATTGTAATCTTGAATTATCATATTTACCTTGATGGAGTAATGCAGGCTCAAAAAAAATTATATCACCCTTTTTAGCATCTATAATATCATATTCATCTCTATTTAATTTCAAAGGCAGCAATTTATTATTAATATCTAAGCATAAATTATTTGGATATCTATTCTCTTTCTTAATTTCTAAAAATTTTTTTCTAATTTTAAATCCCTTTTCATCCTTAAGATAAAATGATGCTTGAACTACTTGATTTATTTCTTCTCTATCTCTGTGCCAATGACCTGAATATTTAAAATTTTCCATACAAAATAATCTAATTAATGAACAACAAGATTTATTCCAATTTGTAAGTTTGCTAATGCTTTGGCCTAAATTTATTTTGCTTAAATAATAATATATATTTTCTTGTGATATTTCTTGATTTAAAGGAGCCTCTACAGCTGCAATATTATCTGCAAAAAAGTAATCATGATAAAGTCTTATAAAAGGATATTTTTGCTTTTTAGTTATATCAACAATTTTTTTTGTCTTTCTAAACAAGTCATCTATTTGAAGGTCACTTAGTCCACATTCAATTTTTACCCAGCCATGTTGTTTAAAAAAATTTATTTGATCAATACCAATCATTACTATACTTATATTAGATATATATATATGTAACACGATAATACCTTATGTATATTTAATTAAATTTATAAAATTATGAAAAATGTTTTAATTTGTGGTGCAGGTGGTTTTATAGGAGGTCATCTTGCTCAATATTTAAAAAAATTAAATAAATACAATCTTATTTGCGTCGATGTAAAACCTAAAGAATACTGGTTTCAAATTTCTGACGATAATCAAAATTATAGTTTAGACCTTAAAGAATATGATAACTGTTTAAAAGTTACAAAAGACATAAACTTTGTTTACAACATGGCTTGTAATATGGGCGGAATGGGATTTATTGAAAATAATAAAGCTGAATGTATGTTGTCAGTATTGATTAATACAAATCTGCTACGAGCATGTGTAAAAAATAAAATTGAAAGATATTTTTTTTCATCCAGTGCATGTGTTTACAATGGAGATAAACAAAAAAAAGTTTTTATTGATGGGTTAAAGGAAGAAGATGCTTATCCTGGAAGCCCAGAAGATGGATATGGATGGGAAAAATTATTTAGCGAAAGAATGTGCAGACATTTTTTTGAAGATTTTGGCTTAGAAACAAGGGTTGCTAGATATCACAATATTTATGGACCAAAAGGCACTTATGATGGAGGAAGAGAAAAAGCTCCAGCTGCTATTTCAAGAAAAATTATTAATGCAAAATTGAATAAAGAAGATCTTATTGAAGTTTGGGGTGATGGCAAACAAACTAGAAGTTTTCTTTTTATTGATGATTGTTTAGATGCAACATACTCTTTATTTAACAGTGATTGCAGAGAGGTATTAAACATTGGGAGTGAAGAACAAGTATCAATAAATCAATTAATAGAATTAGTTGAAAAAATAGCAGGATATAAAGTAAAAAAAAATCATCTTCTAGATAAACCATTGGGTGTGAGGGGAAGATCTAGTAACAATGAAAAAATTAAAAGTATATTAAATTGGAGTCCAAAATTTTCTCTTCATGATGGAATGGAGAAAACTTACGAATGGATTTCGTCAAACTTTTTAAAAAGAGAAAATAGTAGCAAGTTTACAAGGAAAATTGATTAATTTTTAATTGATCAATATTTGATGGAAAAAAAAATTCTTAAATATTTTAATATTAAAAAAAAAATTAATTTTTCTTTAAAAGAAAAATGGTTCTCATCGCTAAATAACTTAGAGGATAATAAGCTTTGTTTTTTAAGCGAAACAACAGAAGAAGAAATTAAAAAAATTAATAAAAAAAAAAAAATAATTTTATTAATAAAAAAAAAAAAAAAAAAAAATAAAAAAAAAAAATAAAAAAATTAATAAAACAATTATTCAAATTGAAACAAGAGACCCAAAACTATATTTTTTTGAATTAGTTAAGAAATTATATGTTCCTAAGATTAAAAATATAAAACCTATAGTTGGAAAAAATACAAGTATTGGAAAAAATACAAGTATTGGTGTTAATGTTGTAATCGGAAGCAAAACTGAAATCTGTTCAAACGTCGTAATCGGAGATAACGTAAAAATTGGAAATAATTGTGTAATTAAATCTGGAACTGTAATTGGACAAAAAGGTTTTCAAGCAATTAAGGCTGAAGATGGAAATTTAATAGAAATATTTCACGTCGGAGGTGTTGAAATAAAAGATTATGTAGATATTGGAGCATTAAATACAATCGCAAAAGCAGCTTTAGACAAGACTTTTATTGATTCTTATAACAAATTTGATGACCATATACATGTAGCACATAATGCAACTTTTGGAAAAAATAACATTGTGTGTGCTGCAACAATTTTTGGAGGGTCAGTTAAAATTGGAGAAAGAAATTTTTTTGGCTTGAATTCAACTGTTAGAAATTTTACTACTATTGGAAATTCTAATTTAATTGGACAAGGAAGTAATGTAGTTAAAGATATTAGAAATAATGAATTAGTTTATGGTAATCCCGCAATCAAACATTAAGGAACATGAAAAAAATATTAATAATTTGTTCACACCCAGATGATGAAATATTAGGCTGCGGTGGAACGATAGCAAAGCATATTAATAACAAAGATGTAGTCAAAGTAATTTATACTCATGAAGGTTGCTCTAGTAGATTTGATATAAAAAAAAATGAAATAATTAAAAAAAAAATAAACTTGGAAATCAAAGAAAGAGAAGAAATGGCTATAAAAGTTTCCAAGTTTTTAAAATTTAAAATAATTAATTTTTATAATTTTGATAATTTAGATACCACAAGATTTAATCTTTTAGATCTGATTAAAAAAATTGATAAAGATATTAAAAGTTTTAAACCAACAATAATTTACACACATAATGAATTTGATTTAAATGAGGACCATAGAAATACATTTAAAGCAACTATCAATGCTTGCAGACCAAATAATTTATATAATGTAAATGAAATTTATACTTTTGAAACACCTTCAGCAACAGAATGGTCTAATAGTTTTTATCAAAATAAATTTAATCCAGATTACTTTGTTGATATAGATAAATTTTTTGAGAAAAAAATGAAAGCTCTTAAAATTTATAATAAAGAATTAAGAAAATTTCCACACCCTAGATCAAAAGAATTTATAGAGGCACTTGCAATATATAGAGGAGGAGCAGTATATCTCAATAAAGCTGAATCTTTCAAAACTATTAGAAGAATTTTTTAATTTAATGAATATTAAAAAAAAAATTAACATATGTTTTATTATTTTTGCAATAATCAGCATAATATTTGTTTATGCAATTAATAATAATAATTTTTATTATAAAATTTATGAAAAAAAATTAATATACGAAAAAAAAAAAATATTAAATAATTATAGTATAAATAATAAACCAATAAGAATATTACCAATCAAACAGTTAATGAATAATGTTTCATTATCAAAATATAAAACATTTGAAAAAAATTATTTATTTTTAAAACTATCTGAATATGATGTCAGCATAAACAATAAATTATTTATTGAAAAAAAAGATGATTTTGTAATTATTACCCTAAAATCAAAAAATCAAAAAAATAATGAGTTCATAAAAAAAAAAATAAATGAACTAATAATTAACGAAACTGTTGAAGTCATAAATAAAATCATAGCAATATCATTTGACTCAGAAATTTTAAGTATTGATAAAAAATTAAATGATAGTTTTATTGCAGTACAAAATAATATAGCTAATCGACATACTAAAAATACAAAAAATCTAGAATTAATTTCAGGTCATAAATGGAGTAATAGTTATTTAAACAATCTCCAAAATATAAATTTGGAAATTAAAAAAATACGCTCACTTATCATTGATAAAAATAATCAGTTTGTAAAATTATTGAATATTCAAGACTCTGAAAAACTTGAATATGGATCTGATCAATCAGAAATATTCAATAGATGTTTACATGTTGTTAGTAAAGATTTAAATAAAATGCTTTTGAATAACTATTTAGAAAATGAAGTTTTCTTTCAAATTTTAGCTCTAAATAAATTATGTAAAAGTAATTTTAATAATATAGTTGAAAAAAAAATATTTTTGCTAAACTCTAGTCAGTTAGAAACTTTAAGAAAAAACAGCAAAGATACTTTAGCGTATTCAAATTTAATTGAAATTGCCGAGAATAGAAAGAATAGACAAAGTTTGGGAGATCAGGATAATTTATATACATTTAAAGAAAATATAAGAAAACAATTTAATAAGAATAAGTCTCATATAGATGAATTAAGTGAATTTGAAAAAGAATTTAATAAAAATTTTAATAGAGTAAGCAATCTATTACAAATTAAATTAGATTTAGATGAATTGAGCAACGAAATCCAAAAATCTCAAATTACATTAAATAACTCAAATGAATATGATATTGAATATTTTAATCTAAAACATGAAAAATGGAAAATTATTCCTATATTTTTGATATTAAACTTCTTATTAGTTTATCTATTTATTTATAGACAATTAGAAAAATTATAAAAATTATTCGTTAAAATCGATTAAAGTGTAAATGATAAATAAAAGTAAAATATCTTTTTCTGTTGCAATAGCCTCGTTAAGTCGGTCAAACATTAATAAAACAATCAAAAATCTAGAAAAACTTAAAACAAGACCTAAAGAATTGGTTATCTGCTTTCCTATCTACAATAAAAATAATTTTAAGTTTAAGAGTAATTTTTTTACAATAAAATTAGTTTATATGGAAAAATTTAGTCAAACAGAACAAAGAATTAATGCCATTAAAAACTGTACATCCAACATAGTTTTGCAAATGGACGATGACGTAACATTTGAAAAAAATTGTATCGATGAAATGATTGAATGTTTGATTAACAAGAGTGGGAAAAATGTTATTGGTGCTGTCTTATTTGATAAAAATATTAATGATTTTTTTTATAGATTTAAATACAAATTTTTTTATCAAGTTTTAAGAGATTTTTACAATCATTATATTTGTTTAGCCCAACCTGGAATAAAAAAAATGGGCACATTGTCAAAATTAGGATTAAACTATGGAATTGACCCAAGATTTTTGCCAAAAAATTTAAATTGTTTTAACTGTGAATGGTTAAATAGTTTTGTTATTGGTTACAAAAAATCTATGTTATGTCAATTTAAATATCCTTATACGGGTAAAGCATATGGAGAAGATATAATAAATTCAATTTATAGAAAAAAAAATGGGATCAAGCATTATGTTGCCTTAAAAGCAAAATTTACAATTCGTAAAGATCAAAAAAATAATAACTTAATAATAAAGTTTTCAAATTTTATTAAAATTTTAAGATCTAAATATTATATCTTAAGAATGTTAAATGGGAGCAAAATTAGATTTTTAATTTTTATACCTTTCTTTTTTTTGAGAAGTTTATTATGTAGGATTTTAAATAATTTTAAATGAAACCAATTAATATTAATTTTGATTCACTAAGTTCTTTTTTTTTAGTTTTTTTTTGTTTTTTCCCATTTGTTAAAATTTCAATTTTTGGAACATTAACTGATCTACAAATCTATGCATTTTTAATTTCTATTATAATTATTTGTAAAAATTTTAATAAAACTAAATTCAATTTATCATATTTATTTATACCACCTACTTTATTAGTTATATTAATATTTTTTTTTAATTTTTCTCTTGAACAATTAACCACGCAAGCAAAAGGTGCTTTTCTTTTAGATGAAAATATAACAGCTAACACACTTACTCTAGAAAATTTGAAATTTTTATATAATTATATTTCTTTCCCAGTAGTTTTTTATGCATCTTATTGGTGCATCAAAGAAAAAAAAATAGCTCAAGAAAATAATCTAATATTTATACTTATATTAATTTGGTTTATTATTGCTTTAATTCAATACAAAATTGATAGTACTTTCTTAACAAGCTTGTTATACAATCCTCGAGGATTTGATGCTTATGGCAGAGGCGTAGGAGCGCTTGCACCTGAGCCGTCTATATATGGTTTGATGTGTTTATTATTTCTAATTTTAACAATAGAAAAGAAAATGATTATTTCATCAATTTTACTCATTATTCAAATTTTTCTTTTTTCAGCATCAGCAACATCAATTTTGCTCACATTAATGGTTATAACAATTTATTTATTTTTTTTAGTATCAAATAAATTAAAGATTTTATTAACTATAAGTCTGATTTTTTGTTTTTTAAATCAAGGTATTATTCTTGATTTTTCTACAAAGTACTTAAATAAAGATCTTAGAATTCATAACATACTTGAACAATATAAAGCTAACTTATCAAAAAGTGATTCCCTAATCAAAATTGATATGGAGTCTTTTGATGTAGCTATACAAGCTAGATTTAAACATATTGTGCTACCATTTAAAAAATGGACAGAAAACTACGCTGTACCAAATGGTATATTTAAAAATGAAATTGATAGAGACTTTTATACTGCTTTTGCAAAAAAAAGAGATCTGATGCCTGATAGTGAAAATATTATTAATTTTTACGAAATGTCCAATACTGTTATGAGCGGGCACTCTAGAGCAGCATATGAGCTTGGTATTTTTTTCCTGTTCTATATATTAATTACATATTTAATTTTTAAAAAATACTCAAATAAAAAATTATTTATTCAACTTAGATTATTTTTTAGTTTTAATTTAATATTATTAATGCCAATATCATATGGTAATCCAATAATTGGTTTTATGTTAGGTTATTTTTATGCAAAAAAAAATTATTAATATTGATGGACTAATTTTTAGTTTACAAAATAGAGGTGGTATCTCCTCTATGTTTTATGAAATATTAAAAAATTTGAATTCACAAGAGTTAAATCTGATTTTGTACAATGAAAATTTAATAAAAAATTTTAATAATCAAAATATTAAAATTGAAAATAGATCAAAGAGAATTTTTGAAATACTCAGAAGCATAGACTTGAATGATGGGGAAATATTTCATTCAACTTACTATCGAGGTATAATAAATAAAAAAAATAATATTTTAAAAAAAACTTTTTATGATTTTATTCATGAATATTATAGAAAAGACTTCAAATCAAAAATTTTAGCATATTCTAAAAAAAAAATAGCTAATCAATCTGACATAATCCATTGTATATCTGAAAATACTAAAAACGACTTACTAAACATTTATGGTAATAAATTTGAACATAAGTGTAGGGTTATATATCCTTTTATATCTGATGATTATTTAAAGTTAAATCTCGAAACTAAAAATCAAATACTATATGTGGGTGGAAGACAAAAGTATAAAAATTTTAATAATGTCGTTATGGCTATTAGTAAAATTAAAAATCATAAATTAAAGATTGTTGGAGGAGGAATTCTTAATAATAATGAAAAACTTTTCTTAAACAACTATTTGGGCGACAGGTATGAACATGCTGGATTTATATCTAATGAGAATTTAAATATTGAGTATAATCAATCAAAATGTTTAGTTTATTGCTCTGATTACGAAGGCTTTGGAATTCCAATCATTGAAGCTATGAAAAGTGGTTGTCCTGTAATAGCAAAAAAAGGGTCATCCATAGATGAGGTAGCAAATAACTCGGGACTAATGTTAAAAACAGCTAATCCCACAGAAATAACAGAAGCTATTAAAGGTTTTGATGATTTAAATTTAAGAAATAAATTTGCTAAAAAAGGTATTGAAAATTCTTATAGATTTACATCTTCTAAATTAATCAAAGATTATAATATGTTATATAATTTATAAAAAAATGAAAATAATTATATTTTGTCAGGTATTTTACCCAGATCCTTCATCGGTGGGTCAACATATGTTCGATTTAGCTTTCGAATTAGCAAAAAAAAATGATGTTACTGTAATTACTTCTAGAAACAATAGTAACGATTTTAATGAAACTTATTCAGATAACGAGACATATAAAAATATTAAAATTAAAAGATATAGAAATTTTTTTGGAAATAAAAAAATATTTTTTTTAAGATTTCTAAATCAAATAATATTTTCTTTTCAAATTTTAATATATGGAATTATTAATAATTTTGATAAACTTATAATAACAACTAATCCAATATTTTCATCTATAGTTGGATCAGCAATATATTATTTTAAACGAAGTAAAATATATTATTGGGTTATGGATATAAATCCTGATGAGGCAATTGCATCAAAAGTTATAAAAAAAAGTATTTTTACAAATATTTTTGATTTTTTTAATAGTTATATTTTAAAAAATTCAAAGCATGTATTTACACTAGATAAATATATGTTAAATAATATTAAAAAAAAAAATCCCCAAGTAAAAGCGACTGTTATTCCTCCATGGCCTCATGAAAATGTTTTATCCAAAAAAAACAAAAAAAATAAATTTATAGAAAAATATAAATTAGAAAATAAATTTGTGATTATGTACTCTGGAAATCAAACATTTATAAACCCATTAGAGTCTTTTTTAAAAATTTCTAAAAAATTAGATTCTGATAATAAATTTAAATGTATCATTATAGGAAATGGAAATTTACATCAAAAAATTATTGAATTTAAAAATAAATTTAATCTTAAAAATTTATTAATACTTGATTATTTACCAATTAAAGACATTAAATTTTCACTTAATTCAGCTAATTTACATGTCGTTACACTTGGAAATAAAATGAAAGGCATAATTCATCCTTGCAAAATTTATAATTTAATAGTGCTCAAAAAACCAATTTTATATTTTGGACCTAAAAAGAGTCATATTGCTGATATAATTGATAGATTTAAAATTGGATTATCTTTTAGACATTCTGAGGTAAAAAAAGCAGAAAAGGCAATAATCAATTTAAAAAATAAGAAATTAAGAATTAAAAAAATTCAAAATCCATTTAAACAAAAAAATTTAGTAAAAAAAATGGTTCATTTAATCACTTCATCATAAGAAAATTTCCAAAATTCATCTAAATTTTTATTTTCATCAAATTTTTTACTTAAATTATATGAGTTTCTAGAAAATTTTTTATAATCTTTTCTACACTTTAAAAGAGCATTTAATATTTCTTCAGGTTCATCACTATTAAGATAAATACCATCATAACCATTTTTGATAACTTCTCTAATTCCACCTTTGGAACATGTTACTGTCGGTATACCATATGACTTAGCCTCTAAAGTAACAAATGATAATGATTCAATAGGGCTAGTAATTAATAGAATATCTATATTTTGATAAATTTCTTTCTTATTACTTATCCAGCCATAGAAATTTATCAATCCATAACTATTTTGAATAATTTTTTTTTTAAGATAACCATCACCAAACAAATTAAATCTAAAATTTTCATTTTTTATTGAGGAAAGTAGTGCTATTTTACTAAATAATATTGGATCTTTTTCTTTTTCTATTCTTCCAACAAAACCAACATTAAAAATTTTTTTATTAATTTTTTTTATTTTATAATTAATTTCAGTACCATGTTTAATAACTTTTGATTTTTTTAAAACTTTTTTCAAATAAAAAAATTTTTTCCACCAATCTTTAGTATTTTCAGAAACAAATACAATTTTGTTTGGCAAGAAAAATAAAAAAGAATAAACGAGATGTAAGAATATATTTTTAATTGACCAGGTTAAAATTCCACTATGTACTGTCAAAATTAATACAATTTGTTTATTTTTGATTAATTTAAGAAAAAAAAATAAATATAAAACTATAAATATTGGATTACTAATTGATATATAGATTTTTTTATATTTTTTCTCTAAAGATAAAAATTGTTTTTTGAAGATTTTTAAATTTTTAAAAACTTTTTTAATTGAATATATATTTACAATCTTTAATAATTTTTTATCTTTATTGTTTAATTCTCTAAGTGTTAAAATAGGGCTATCATCAA
>ENA-OSJC01003091-OSJC01003091.1-marine-metagenome-genome-assembly--contig:-NODE-3091-length-12101-cov-12.567532_pt1 | contig 12101 bp, 9 predicted proteins | sample MGYA00237885_ERZ534234 | MGnify/ENA primary metagenome ERZ534234 (study PRJEB26413, sample SAMN06343907) | marine metagenome | isolation source: coastal waters | place: Atlantic Ocean: West Antarctic... | reverse complement strand
CTGCCGTTATACGCCTTTATCGTATCGTTTGACGAACCGAAATTAAGATGCTCGAACAACGCTTCTCTTTGCTCCAAGTTTTCTTCGGAGTACTCACCTAAAATTATTTCAGTATCAAAATCTTGGAATTCGTTATCGACTTTCTTGTGCCAAGCACCCGATGACAAGATCACCAAACCTGTAATGGTACATATGATGATAGTGTCGATGAAGGGTTCCAATATCGAAACCATGCCCTCTGAAATAGGCTCGTCAGCTTTCGCCGCAGCATGCGCAATCGGAGCCGAGCCTTGGCCAGCCTCATTAGAAAACAGACCGCGATTAACGCCTCTGTTGAATGCATATGCAAAACTCGCACCGAGGAACCCGCCTGTTGCTGCGGACCCGGTGAAGGAATCACTGAAGACAGACATGAAGGCAGGGCCGATTTCAGCGGCATTTGGAATAATGACTGCAAATGCACCAATCAGATAAATAACCGCCATCGCGGGTACAATCTTTTCCGCAACCTTAATGATTCGATCGATACCGCCGAGAATTACACAAGCCAAAATGATCGACAACACCAGCCCGGTAATCCATAACGGAATACCAAATGATGCTTCAACACCGTTGGCGATGTTATTACTCTGAGGCAAGCTTCCCGTGCCAAAGGAACTGACAACCGTCGCTACCGCAAAGAATACGGCCAACCACTTCATATTGAGGCGTCGCTCCATCACGTACATGGGACCACCAACAATGTGCCCCTCTTCATCAACTTGTCGATATTTGTGACTCAACGAGACCTCAACAAACTTACTTGTCATGCCAAGGAACGCCGTCATCCACATCCAAAACAAGGCAGCGGGTCCGCCAAGATAGATTGCTAAAGCGACCCCACCGATATTGCCCGTGCCGACGGTACCGGATATTGCGGTCGACAATGCTTGAAAGTGGGTCGCATCACCCTGCGCATCTGGTTTGTCGTACTTGCCACGCACAATTCGCCATGCGTGGTTAAAGAAACGGATTTGCGGAAACTTTAGATAGACCGTTAGAAATAAACCGGTGCCCAGCAATACAAACGGAAAATATTGGGCGGAACCCAATAGACCGTCAAGAAGATTAAGAAACCCAGTAAAAGACTCCAAACACCATCACCTAGTAAACAATATAAGCCGCAGACAATAGCAAATTTGCATGCTCGCCGCGATGGGTCTAGGCAATCGAAGCTAGACTTTGCAAGTCGCTTTAAAAGAAGGTCGACATCCGAATGGGAATTGAATCGAACCCTTGCTCAAAATCGAAAGGTAATTGCTCGCATTTTAACGCGGATAACAGTAACGCCATTGCATCGAGAACATCGTCTCTGGCCACATCAGAACGTCTCGTGGCTGATAAAATGGTTCCGTACATGCCGGCAAGTGCCTCGCTGTGCTGCTCCAGTATTTGCAGCCTTTCCTGTAGGCCCAACTTGGTTTTCTTACCATGTTGAAGCGCCCGACTAGCTAAACGCTGAAACGCGAGCTCAGGGTGAGACTCCAACAGTTTTCTGCGACTATCGTGATGTTGGATGAGGTGCTGATCAACTTGTTGAATCTTGGCGCAAATATTCCAAGACTGTTTCGATAGTTTTTTGCCTAACGCGAGCATATTCAACTGGCAAGCTTGTTCATAACTTGTCGCATACACGGCTGACCTCACGGGCACGGGAAAGACACTGGATCCCTTTTTACCCAGCAACTTCCTCAATCGGCTTTCCAGTTGCCGGGGAGCATCAACCTTTAAGCCAATGGGCATGTCGATCAAAATACGGCGCGCATCATCCATTGCGGACATAAGGTCAGCAATGTCCTTGAAAACCGCATAGCCAATAGGCTCATTTAACGTCGGTTGCCCTTCAGGTTGAGCAATATGCCATATTGCAAACCAACCCGCGGGACATCCATCCACGCCAACATACCTGCCAGGCAACAGCTGCTTTGATTTTTCGATGGCGGTCGTCATTATCTCTCTAAGCCAAACAAGCCAAGGCTGAAAACGATTCCAGTGAACTTAACACTCGAACCTTAGGATGCGACTGGCTCACGCATCGTCACAAATTCTTCAGCGGAGGTTGGATGAATACCGACCGTCGCATCGAACACCGCTTTAGTTGCACCTGCTTTCATCGCGATTGCTATTCCCTGGATAATCTCACCAGCCTCAGCACCGACCATGTGTACGCCAACCACCCTGTCACTTTCACGATCAACGATGATTTTCATCATGCTACGCTCATCGCTACCTGACAGCGTGTGCTTCATCGCTTTAAAGCTTGATAGATACACATCCACCTCGCCGTATTTCTCACGAGCCTGCTCTTCGCTCAGCCCCACGGTGCCAATATTCGGTTGGCAGAATACCGCCGTTGCGATGCCGTCATAATCCATCACAGTCGGTTTACCCAAATACTGTGTTTGTGCAAAAGCCATTGCCTCTTTGATGGCAACCGGCGTCAGTTGGATCTTGTCGGTGACATCACCCAACGCGAAAATGTTCGGCTCGGAGGTTCTAAACTGTTCATCAACAATAACTGCGCCGTTTTCTTGCAACGCAACATTGACATTTTCCAAGCCTATGTCGTCGACAGCAGGCTTGCGACCGGTTGCGTACATCACTAGATCAACCTCAAGCGGCTCACCTTGTTTAAAGGAGACTTTTAACGATCCATCCGGGTTCTTTTCTATGCGCTCAACATTTGAATTGAAATGGAGCTGAACATTTTTCTTGCCTAACTCCTCTGCGACAAACTCACGCACATCTGAATCAAAGCCGCGCAGAAAGAGCGGTCCGCGGTAGGACAGATGGCTCTGTGAACCAAGCCCACCAAAGATGCCGGCAAATTCTACTGCGATATAACCACCGCCGACGACGAGAGACCGCTTTGGCAACTGCTCCAGGAAGAACGCTTCATTTGAAGTGATGACATGTTCGGAGCCTGGGAATTCTGGCACCACGGGCCAGCCACCCGTTGCGATCAAGATAGACTCTGTTGAAATAACGTTATCGCCAATCGAAATGTGATGAGCATCGACAATCCGTGCGCGTCCATCAAAATGAGTGACGCCCGCATTATCCAACAGGCCTTGATAAATACCGTTCAAGCGGCGAATTTCTTTGTTTTTATTCTCTATCAGCTTTGGCCAATCAAACTCTGGCTTCACCTCGCTCCAACCAAAACCTTCAGCATTGGCATAATCCTCGTGAAAGTGGGACGCATAAACCATCAATTTCTTGGGTACACAACCTACGTTGACACAGGTACCACCCATAAATTTATCTTCCGCCGTCGCCACTCGCGCACCATATGTCGAACTCATGCGCGCTGCGCGAACACCGCCGGAACCCACACCAATGACAAATAAATCAAAATCATACTCACTCATAGTAGTTACTCATTTTTACCTTAATTCAAATATACTTCTAACATTCAAGATATAACCGAACCTAGCGTTGCAATAAGGTCAACCTAAATGACTCATTTCGAACTTGTTCCTTTCGGCGCAGGCACATTGCCGGTCGTTTCTGGCAGCCTCGTAAGAACAGCCAACCAACTGCAAATAGCATGGCATGTTGATCCCCGGCAGCATGCCCTGGTCTGGCCATCTGAGGAACGCATTCTACGCAGACAGGATGGACTCTGGAAGTCAACCTGCTTCGAAATCTTCGTTGCCGCCTCAGCGACAGACTCAAGTCCTGTAAAACCCTACTTCGAAATTAACATCTCGCCGTCGGGCAATTGGCAATGCTATCGGTTTGACGACTATCGACAAGCTCAATCGGTCTCAAATACGTTCGCCGTTACGCAATCTAGCGCGAGCCATCATGCCGAGCATTGTTCACTGTCCTGTACAGTGGAGTATAGTCTTCCCCAGTTTGTTACAACTAGCCTCGATATTTCTATATCGGCTATTCTTGAAATGCAGCCTGCTTGCACGTCGAGGATTGATGTAGCGATGCCAGGATCGAGCGAGCTGACCTACTATGCACTGACACATCCCAGTAAACAGCCTGATTTCCATCTGGCTAGCAGTCGATTACTCAAATTGTATACAGACGAACCGATATAGCGCTTGATCCGGACTCAGACAAAACAGTTAGGTCGATTTAGTGAGCCCTGACTTGACTTAAGTCGTCCTCCCTCCCGATACTGGCGCCCTTATTTATGCAGTACAAAACACGGTAGAAATATGACATTTCAATTCGGCATCGATCAGCTCCTCGACGATCCAAAGCTGATTAGCCGGCTAGCATCAGCCAGAGTTGCCTTAGTCGGGCATCCGGCATCCGTTACTCAAGACGGATCGCATTCAATGGACGCGCTAATTAAAGCTGGCATAGCCCTAGAGCGCGCTTTCGGCCCGCAACACGGCATGCGCGGTGACAAACAGGACAACATGATCGAATCGAGCGATTTCCTCGATCCAATTCACGCCGTACCCGTTATATCACTCTACAGCGAACACCGACGACCAACGCCAGAAATGCTACATGACTTAGATATCGTGTTGTTTGACCTGCAGGACATTGGCTGTCGTATTTATACGTATATCGCTACCCTGAAATACTTTCTCGAAGCTTGCGGACCGTTGGATGTTGAAGTGTGGATACTCGATAGACCTAACCCAGCTGGCAGGCCCATTGATGGTCTCTACTTAGAGCCCGGCGCCGAAAGTTTTGTAGGATGTGATGAGTTACCGACACGCCATGGATTGACGACAGGTGAGTTAGCGAGATGGTTTGTCGACAAAAACAAACTGGCGACAGACATCAACGTCATCGAAATGTTGGACTACCAACCGGACGCAGCACCCGGCTATGGCTGGCCAACCGAAATGCCCTGGATTAACCCAAGTCCTAATGCCAGCAGTCTGAATATGGCACGATGCTTTGCCGGCACGGTCCTGTTAGAAGGCACGTTACTTTCCGAGGGCAGAGGCACGACGGTCCCGCTGGAGATCATTGGCGGGCCAGGCTTTCCCTCGCAACAGATCATCGACAAACTTTTCGCTGAAGTGCCGCACTGGATTGAAGGCGTTCTATTGCGCAGCTGCTTTTTTGAGCCCACCTTTCACAAACACCAAGGGCTTCTATGTGCGGGTATTCAAATTCACACGGGCATGCCAAATTATGATCATGCACGCTTCCAACCCTATAGATTGATTGCGGGTATGTTGAAAGCTTGCCACCAGCTCAACCCACAGCAGGCTATATGGCGAGATTTTTACTATGAATACGAAAACGATCGAGTCGCCATTGATGTCATTAATGGCGGTTCCACTCTGCGCACGTGGGTCGAAGACCACGATGCAGAGTTAGCCTCCCTAGATGCGCTGCTAGAGCCTGACATCGATCGTTGGCAGAACGAGCGAGCGAACTATCTTATTTATCCGTGACCCATGCGCTTTGTCCACGACCAATCAGATCCGCCAGAGTTGGCCAACATAACCCCATTTTATACTCGCGATAACCACCTGCAGAGCTAATTAAGCGTGATAAGCTTTTAGCACAATTTTGGTTAGCCCGCTGAGTAGCGATTGATGCTATTTATTTTGACAGCTAATTTTCATACCTAATAATTAAACAGCGAACGGAATTCCTATCCTATGAGTAATACTTACAAGATCGCAATTTTGGCAGGTGATGCCATCGGTCCTGAAATAATGACACAGGCGACGCGCGTGTTTGATGTTCTCTCTAAATATCGAGATGTCGAATTTGAGTTAATGGAAGCGCCCTTCGGTGCGCACGCTTATTTCGAACATGGCAAAGCGTTCCCAGACGAGACTAAAGCTATCTGCGATAAAGCCGACGCCATTCTGAAAGGACCTGTCGGACTTAGTCATGAGGAATCAAAGAAAATTCCGGTAGAGGAGCAAGCAGAGCGCGGCGCCATCCTACCTTTAAGGGCTCGGTATAATACCTACGCAAATTTCCGTCCGATCTTTTTAAGTAAAGACATGGCGCACTTCTCTCCTTTGAAAGCAGAAGTGATTAAGGACGGCATCGATATTTTGCTGATCCGCGAACTTGTCGGCGGCTTATATTTTGGCGAGAAAGAGCGAGGCATCAATGCAGACGGCAAGCGATATGTTAAGGAAGTTCTGGAATACAACGAAGATCAGATACGACAAGTGTTAATCGTTGGCTTTGAACAAGCCCGAGCACGAAAAAAAGTGCTCCATAATATTCACAAAAGTAACGTTCTCATGTCGAGTGTGTTCTGGAATGAAGTGCTCGAAGAAGTTCGTACCGATTATCCAGATGTCGAAGTAAAACACCTATTAGTTGACGCAGCTGCAACCGCACTGTGCTTAAACCCAGGCCAGTTCGATGTCATGGTCATGGAAAATATGTTCGGCGATATTCTTAGCGATCAGGGCGGCGGTATACTTGGCTCACTCGGACTGATGCCTTCTGCGTGCATGGGACCTGAAAAAGCTTATTATGAGCCGTCACACGGTTCTGCACCGGATATTGCTGGTCAGAATATCGCAAACCCGTATTCGATGATTGGTTCTGTAGCGATGATGCTGGATATGAGCTTCGATATGAAACAGGAATCGGAAGCGGTTTGGGATGCGATGAAAAGTGTATTCGAAGCCGGTTACTCTACCCGTGACCTCGCCGGTGGTGGCGACGAAAGTAAAATGGTTTCGACTGTCGAATTTGGCGACATGGTGATGGAAAAACTAGCAGAGTTGATCAAGGCGCTTTAGCAATACGGAAGTGGGGACGCGAAGAGTCAGCTTTCGGACTCTTCGTCAATTCTCTCTTATCAATTTGCTCTTTAACAATAACCGCGTTGATTGCGACATCGGGTCTGACGATACAGTCAGCTAAAGCGTCCCAGCTTTAAGCGCCGATAACAGCGCCAACGGTTGTTGCCATACTGGCAATCATAGCCAACACCGACAACCAACCCCAGCCAATGAACGCCCACATAATCAGCGGCTGTTCGAACAAATTGCCTAGGATATTAACAACTGAATCAACCAGGAAAAATTTCAATATGGCCTGGATGTACTTCTTAATCATGGAGTTAACCTTTTGTTGGTCTAAAAACAGCGCGCATTCTAGCGCGATTTAATCGGATTTGGCAGCTTAGGTTTCAATTCCCATGTTTTGAATTCATCAACCGTGATAGTAAGCTCATCAAGAATTTGTTTTAGGTTGATTTCTTCACCATATTTGGCGCGCTTTGACAGCATGGTCACAGGAAACAGGAAGTTATCTGTCTTGCGCCAACGAAGTGCCTTGCTTGGGCCCAAGTCATCTTCATAGATGACCCAGATCATATTGAATTCCCGTGCCAGAACATCTCCAAACAGAACACCAAGGTTTTGCCAAACAATCACATCGTCAAGACGTACCATGCGGCGATTGATCAGAGACTGCATTGCGGTCAAGTCGGATTTCGTGCCGTTAATCGACAATATACCCAACTTGCGCTGGATGAGCTCCTTTGCCGCTTTACGCATATTCGCCAATATCTCAATTTGACCTGCTGTGAGGTCTCTTGATTCGAAATTATCTTCCTGTTCCGGAAATGCGTATTGTTCAAGTTGTTCCGGCGTCAGTTCGCGCATAGAGCTTGTCAGCTCGGTTTGGCTCTCAGCCCCGTCAACAGGAGCGCTAACCTCTTGCGCATATACACCAAAGGACAGCAAATAAAGGGAGCATAAGGCTATAAAGTGGCGGTTTATTTGCTGCATGATCGTATAATTCCAGATAAGTCACGTCATTATCCACCAAACCTTGGGGTAGAAGCCAAGTAATTAGACGTTGTCTTTTGATAGACTCGACTTTTGGTAGCTTTTGCGACTAAGACTTGCTCATTTTGACTTGTTTGTCGTCGCACATTTTTAATAGGCTCAACGGGCATTTGTCGAAGTGCGTTGAGACGATAGCGCCTGGCGCGATTTATTCTCGAAGATACGGAGATCCTCTCGTTGGACCTAATAGAACGATTACACCAACAACCTCATCAATTTGTCATTGCCATTACCGGCGGCGGCACTAGCGCGATTAGTGAGCTTCTGGCAATACCGGGTGCATCCAACACCCTGCTCGAATCGATGGTTCCCTACAGCCAAGAAAGCCTGAAACAATATCTCGGCTTCGACCCCTTACAAGCTGTCAGCCAAAATACCGCGCGCCAGATGGCAATGAGAGCCTACTTGAGGGCAAAAAAGCTTGAACCCCATGGTTCGGTAATCGGTTTGGGCTCAACCGCTGCAATTACAACAAATAGAGACAGAAAAGGAGACGATCGGTGTTTTGTCGCAGCACAATCGGATCACCACACCGCGGAATTCAGCCTCGTTCTGGATAAATCCAATGACCGCCTAACGCAGGAACAGCATTGCCAAAGGCTCATACTATCCGCTATGGCACATGCCTGTGGTCTCGAGGACAACGACCTTAATAACCTTATTCACGATAACAAGACCCCTGTCGCGCAAGCATCAGCCGCACATATGCGGCAGGCCAATGCACCACTACCATGGCAACAATTGCTCATTGGCACAGCCAACTCAACCCAGTCGGGCGTTACATCTCCGCAGATACTATTTCCCGGTGCTTTCAACCCACTACACGCCGGTCATCTCAAAATGATTGACTACGCAGAACAAAAACTAGGTCAACAGGTCACGCTTGAAATTTCCACATTCAACGTCGACAAACCGCCACTTGACTATCTTGACATGCAAGACCGCGTTGGTTTGTTACAGGACCATCCACACGTGTTTACAAATGCACCGACATTTCTGGATAAGTCCCATTTATTCCCTGGCGCAGGTTTTATCGTTGGCTATGACACTATTATTCGAATTGCTAACCCCAAATACTATGACAATAGTGTCACTAAACGTGATGCGGCAATCCAATCACTGAAAGACAATAAACATCGATTTTTAGTATTTGGTCGCTCTCATGGCGACGCATACCTCACATTGAGACACGCGGATATTCCATCAGCATTAAAGGAACTGTGCGACGAGGTGAGTGAAGCAGAGTTCAGAGTGGACATATCCTCTTCAGAGATTCGCGCAAAGTCTGCCGGTGAGTAGCGATGTTTTTTAGATCAGCGGCAGACCTTAACAACAATTTGGGTTAGTCCTCGGATGGCAACGCTTCGACAGGGGCGTCATCAACATCGACACTTCCGTTGTTGATGCTCGCGCTCGTCGAGGCCACGTTTAGATTAATATTGCTGCACCAGCTCAACCCCGTCGTCATGCTCACAACCCCCGGCATTGATGCCAGCGTATTTTCAACAGCCGCAGCGTACTCTGGCAATAATTCAGCAACAACAAAATTTGCTCTCGCATGTACGGCCGGATCTGCCAAGCGGTTTCTTTGTCCCCATTCGACGATGTAATCACCGCATCGTGATCCCCCTGCTTGAGTGAACGCAACATCCTTTTGTACACCAAAACTGTGAAACATCATTGCTTCCTCAAATATCATTGCAAAATCTTCAAACTCACTCGTGTAATTGAAATAGTCACTGGCGTAATCCGCAGCGAATTGCGCGCCAAGATCAGCAGCCGTCGATTCTTGCTGAACCGCAGAGGAAAGCTCACCGAGAAAGGATACAGCTGCCAGAGCTTCCAAGGTTGATGACTGCAGCGGATAGGTTGCGCTAAGACGCGAGGACGTTGAAACCCCTGTTAACGCAAGATGGATAGGTAAAAATCGATCCAGTAGATCTATATCGGCAGGAGAAATTAAATTATTCGCGTGTGCAAGTACATGAAAAAGGAGCGAGGCCACTCTCAAACTAATCGTATCAATATCTCTCGGCAGAGACCGAATATCAGTATTGCTGATTACATACCGGCGTAGGAAATCGAACTGAAGTTCCGCACCGTAACCTGACCTAAAATCCGGCGTGTCATCGATGACATCTCTTTCTTCCCGCGTTAACCACATAACATTCGGGTCGAGATATATCGCGCCACTGTAAATACTGTGTTTAGAGGGTCGGATGTCATAGGAAATTACAATCGCGGTGACACCACGCATCATTAACAACATCTCAGCAGGCATTTTTTCGAGTATCTCTCTAAATCGTGATCCCATCCAAGGATGCGACACTAAAACGCGCTGCATGATCTCGTCAACCGATGGGTCTTCAGTCACCATGCCGATCAGAGGCAAAGTATCTAAACTACAACCGGCCTCCTGCCTCAATAAAATGACGCAATCGATTAACAACTGTGATTGCTCAGATAAAACATCGGATGCGTCCTGTAAAGCCGGTTTCACCAGATCTCTGGCACCTGACGGAAGCACATAGGCCGCTGTAGGCTCAAGCTTTTTTAGCGATTCAGTCTGCACTGGGTCTGCAACAACAAGGCTTGGTGAGCTAACGGCTATCACCGGCGGCGCAGCCGCAACCGTTGGGTTCACAGTGGCGCTTGATGTTGGTGCAGATGCAGAAACTGATGACGAGGTTTGTAACGATGATGTTGATGTGGCGGATACAGCTGGACTTGATGCCGAACCACCACCGCCCCCACCACCACCGCAGGCACTCAGTAAGGAGACACTACCCAACACCAATAATGCCGTGGTGTTTCGTGCTAACAAGCTTGCGGTTTTTTTGAAACTGTCTAGACCGTTGTTGTTCATAGAAAGCCCCATTTATCATTAATTACAAAGCGAACATCAGTAAAATGTTGGTGTAGACACCTAAATTTGAACTGGTTTTTCTTCAACCCGATGTTCATCTCTACATTTACAAATAAGACAATACTGAATTAATTCCAACTCCTTGTTTCCGCACGGTCTAGTTGAGTAAACTTTTGTAACTAACTGTCAGGCAAGCTTTTGTAAATAACCTTTTGTAACTAACCTTCATAGTCTGGGGCGGCCAATGAATCTGAGGGGTTCATAGACGCTGTATTACGGACATTTGCTAATTTTTATTACCAAAAGAAATACGTACTTCGCCGACCTAACGAGAGCCGCCACGAGCATCATGCTGTCGTCCGAGATTTAGCCCTAAACGGAAAAATTGTGGGACATGTTAATAACGACGCATGCCTCATAAGGATGTGCGATCAACAAAAATAACTATTGCGACTTATCACTATTGTTTTTGGATAGCTCTGCATGTGTCTACAGGCCCTGCTAAACCGCGTGTGCAATCCACCAATGTCAAAAGTCCTTGGCTTGCTGCAATGGTTCACAATGGCTGGCGTTGTTGTGAAATTAACGCGACGATTCGTTTCAATAAGAGCGCGGCCAATGGTATCGGTAAGGAACAATTTAGCCACACAGATCAACATCGAAGAGCAATCGCTTGTTAGACTGACTCGTTAATAAGCGTTTCATGCGGTATTTTTCTTAGAGCGGAGAAGCATCCTAGTCGGTTTTGAGCTTTAGATTCTCAGTGCATGCCGCTGGCAGTGCCCAGTACCGAATTGATTTAATCGTTGGTTTTCCGGCACCCGGACAATGAATAGTGCAGGTCTCGCGTTAACCGCCGAGATGCATTTAGACGTTGACAACATTTAGAACCAACAGCTGTGATTACTGGATGCAGGTCGCGTTAAAATCGAACGATATGAGAGCTGTCGCTAAAAGCGAAGATACAGACGAGCTCAAACTTCTTCGGGCGCGAGAAGCTTTACAGAACGTTAATTACCCAGAGATAGCGTATCAAGAATAAATGCGTACTCCAGCGCATCTTTTCGATAACGTTCGTATCGTCCAGATGAACCACTGTGACCGGTGCTCATGTTGATATCAATCAGCAACTTGTTCTCGTTTTGCTTTAATTGTCTGAGTTTTGACACCCATTTTACAGGTTCAAAGTATTGAACTTGTGAATCATACAGACCTGTCGTCACAAAAATGTTGGGGTAGTCCTGATCGCTTATCTGATCGTAGGGCGAATAGGACAACATATAATCGTAGTATTTTTTATTCATTGGATTACCCCACTCTGAAAATTCGCCAGTGGTTAAAGGAATACTTTCATCCAACATCGTTGTCACAACATCAACGAAGGGAACATGAGCAACAACGCCGAGATACTTTTCTGGCGCTTCATTTGCGACAAC
>ENA-OSJC01003084-OSJC01003084.1-marine-metagenome-genome-assembly--contig:-NODE-3084-length-12136-cov-6.449208_pt1 | contig 12136 bp, 12 predicted proteins | sample MGYA00237885_ERZ534234 | MGnify/ENA primary metagenome ERZ534234 (study PRJEB26413, sample SAMN06343907) | marine metagenome | isolation source: coastal waters | place: Atlantic Ocean: West Antarctic... | reverse complement strand
AGGCAAACAAATTTTATAACAAAAGTTTCTTCTTACAATATTCCTGTAAATATAAAAAAAGGGCAATTTTTATCTCCTTGGGAAATGAGTAATGTTGTTGAAAAAGCTCAATCAACCGGTAATAAAGAAATCATGGTTTGTGAAAGAGGGTTTAGTTTTGGTTATAATAATCTAGTGTCTGACATGAGGTCCTTAGTTGTAATGAGAGAAACAGGGTGCCCTGTAGTCTTCGATGCTACTCACTCAACTCAGCAACCAGGATTAAATAAAGATAGCTCGGGAGGGCAGAGTCAGTTTATCGCACCACTTGCTAGAGCTGCAATTTCTGTAGGTATATCAGGATTATTTATGGAAACTCATCCAGATCCTAAGAAAGCATTAAGCGACGGCATGAATTCACTACCACTAGACTCAATTGAAAATTTATTAATAACACTAAAAAAAATAGATGAGGCAGCAAAAGAATAAAATTTTATTTATTCATCGATTATAAGGCATCTTTAAAGTAAAATAACATTATGAAATCAAATATAAAAAAAATTATCGCAAGAGAAATTATTGACTCAAGAGGAAGTCCTACCTTAGAAGCAGAGGTTTTGTTAGAGTCAGGATTTAGTGGAACAGCAGCAGTACCATCTGGGGCATCAACCGGGTCTAGAGAGGCGTTAGAATTAAGAGATATGGACCCCAAAAGATTTAATGGAAAAGGGGTATTAAATAATGTTAAGTATATTGAAACAATAATTAGCGACGCATTAATAGGTTTAGATTCAGATAACAGAGAGTTAATCGATAATACTTTAATCCAGCTTGATGGAACAGAAAACAAATCAAAGCTAGGAGCTAATACATTGCTCGCAGTATCACTGGCAAATGCAAAATCCTCAGCAAATAATAATAATCTTCCATTATATAAAAATATTAAGGAATCTAAAGAATATGTAATGCCAGTACCAATGATGAATATTATCAACGGAGGTTCACACGCAAATAATAGTGTGGATATTCAAGAATTCATGATAATGCCAGTAGGCGCAAGCTCACTTAAGGAAGCTGTACGGTTTGGAGTAGAAATCTTCCACGCATTAGGGAAAATTCTAGATAGTAAAAAATATATCACAACGGTTGGTGACGAAGGTGGCTATGCTCCGAATCTAGGTTCAAATAAAGAAGCTCTGGATATAATTATGCAAGCAATTGAAAAAGCTGGCTACAAGCCAGGCGAGGATATTTTATTAGCCTTAGATGTTGCGAGCAGCGAGTTTTATAAAGATGGAGCGTATGATTTAGCGTCTGAGAACAAAAAATATTCAAGTAGTGAATTTATAGAGTTAATGAAATCATGGTCAGAAGCTTATCCAATTATTTCTATAGAGGATGCTTTAGATGAGAATGACTGGGATGGATGGGCAGAATTAACAAGAGAATTAGGGAGTAAGATTCAATTAGTAGGAGATGATTTATTTGTAACAAATCCAAAAATTTTTAAGGAAGGAATAGATAAGGATATAGCTAACGCAATCCTTATTAAGCTAAATCAAATAGGTACTCTTACAGAAACTATTAACGCAATGGATTTAGCAAGAAAAAATAATTATAACTCAGTAGTCTCCCACAGATCAGGTGAGACCGAAGATACTTTTATCGCTGATTTAGCGGTAGCTTATTCTACAGGGCAAATTAAAACAGGCTCGTTATCCAGATCAGATAGAGTAGCTAAATATAATCAGCTTATTAGAATTGAAGAAGGGCTTGGGTCTAGATCTAGTTACCCAGGAAAATCTATTTTTTCTAATATCCTAAAAAATGAATAAAATAATATTTATATTATCTTTTTTTTTAATTGCATTGCTAGTTAAATTTTTTCATGGTGACGGAAGTTATGGAAATTATACGCAATTGCAAGATGGTGTTTTAAATCTTGAAATAGAGAACAGAAAATCTTTAGAGAAAATAAATATTCTTAAGGCGGAAATTAAAAATTTAAAAACTGATCTTCCTTATGTGATTGAAGAAAAAGCTAGGAATGAATTAGGGTTAATAAAAGAAAAAGAAACATTTTATCAAATTTTAAAATAATAAAATTATGGTTGATAAGTTAATAAAAAATGCAAAACTCGTTTGTATAGTTCCGGCAGCAGGGAACAGCACAAGATTTAAAAATGGCAATAAGCTTTTTGATAATGATTTAACTGAAGATGGGCATTCAGTGTTTACAGAAACTTTAGAAAATCTTTTATTAGGGGTAGTGGATCAAGTTATTGTTGGATACGATGAAAAATGTGAAGGTGCAAATCAATACAAAGAAGCTCATTCGCAAATTGTCACAGATGAACTTTCCTCAGGATCAGAAAAAAATACTTACAGTAAAATTACATTTGTTAAGGGTGGTAACACAAGGCAAAGTACTGTTTTTAAAGCGCTAAAGTACTTGGAGGGCTCTATAAGTGATACAAGAGAACTATGGGTTATGGTTCACGATGCAGCAAGACCATGCATTTTAAGCTATGATATCTTATCTTTTATTAATAAAACTATAGAATCTAATACTTCTAGCATTATGGCAATGCCAATCTCAGATACAATAAAAAAAGTAGATGAAAATTTTAATGTTGTGGAGACTGTGCCAAGAGACGGCATGTGGGTTGCTCAAACACCGCAAATGTTTAAATTTAATATATTATATGAGTCGCTTAAACACTGTATTGATAACGATGTGACAGTTACTGACGAAAGTCAGGCTCTGGAAATTTTAGGGCATACTTGTAGGGTCCATATTGGACGCCCCTACAATATTAAAATAACACGTAATAGTGACATGTGGCAGGCAAAATGCATTTCTAATCACCTTCTGGACTATATTGATGAAGAAGATTTTGAGGATAAATAATGATTAAAATCGGGCACGGTTATGATTCTCATAGATATGAAGATGGTAAATATATAATGATAGGTGGTGTTAAAATTTCATCAAAACGTGCAATAGTTGCTCATTCTGATGGAGATATTTTAATTCATGCTTTATGTGATGCGTTGTTAGGAGCTTCAGGAAAAGGAGATATGGGTTCGTATTACAATTCTTCTGAAAAATATAAAAATATAGACAGCGCGATATTTTTAACAGAAATCATGCAAATAGTTTACTCAGAAGGCTACACCATAATAAATATAGATGCGACAGTTATAACTGAAGAGCCAGCAATTACAAAGCATGCTATAAAAATTAAAGAATCTCTCGCTAAAATATTAAAAATTAATAGAGAGCAGGTAAATATTAAATCTAAGTCTAACGATAAATTAGGGTATGTTGGAAGAAAAGAAGGTATAGAGACTCACGTTGTATTACTTATTGAAAAAATATGATTTTATTTATTGATACGGCTTTTGATAAAACAACGTTAGCCTTGAAAGAAGGTGGAACGATACATCAAGAGATAATAAGTGAAAAAATTAATATTTCACAAGTTATAATTGAGCGAACAAGAGACCTTTTAACAAAAGCAAAACTAAAAAAAGAAAATATAAAGATAATTGGTTTTAATCGGGGTCCTGGAAACTTTACAAGCCTTAGAATCTCGCTAGCATTTATAAAGGCAATAGCGTTCCATTTAAAAATACCTGTAGTTAGTTTCAATTCATTTCAAATACTAGCAATGTCAACGCTACATATTAATAAAAAATATCCAATTATAGTCGCAGTAGATGCTCGCATGAATGAAGTTTACTGGGTGAAATATAAAAATTTTAATGATATTTTCTCCAAGAGTAATCTTTACAACCTAACGTCAGAAAATTTTTTGCACAAAGAGCTAGAGGGTTTTAATGACAAGGAAATCAATTTAATAAAAAATAACAGCAATATACTTCAAGAATATAACAAGACAGGTTGCTTTGTAAAAGAAACAACTATTGAAAATTATAATATAAATTTACTTAGTATTTTTAAAGGCATTGAGGAAAAAATAGAGTGTAATGACGTGAGTAATATACATGATATAAATTTACTTTACATAAGAAATAATATTGCAAAAAAAATAAAATGAATAAAGTGATTTCGTTGATGGGTCCAACAGCGTCAGGAAAAACTGACTTAGCAATTTTTTTGTCAAATACATTTGATGTTGAGATAATTAGTGTTGACTCAGTCATGTTTTATAAGGAATTTAATATAGGTTCGGCTAAGCCAGATAAAAATACTTTACAATGCAATCCTCATAGAATGGTTGATATATTAGAGCCATATGAGAGTTATTCTGTTGCTCAATTCTATAATGATTTATTAATACAAATAAATAATATTCATGCTATGAATAAAATACCAATATTAGTAGGTGGCTCCATAATGTATTTTAAAACATTTTTCTCAGGTGGTTTATCAAATCTTGAGATCGTGTCTGATGACATACGAAAACAGGTGTCCAATATGTTGAAAAATAATAATTTAGATTTTTTGTATAAATATTTATTAGAAATAGATAAAATATCAGCGCAGAAGATTCACCCTAATGATCAATATCGAATAGTTAGAATGATCGAGATATTTTTATCTAATAATAAAAAACCAAGTGATATTTTAAAAAAGAGTTTCAGGAATGCTAGAGATTTTGACTATCTTAATCTATCTATAATCCCTGATAATAGAAAATATGTTCATCAAAGAATCGAGAATAGGTTGGATAATATGCTAAAAGATGGTCTTTTAGACGAAGTTTCTGAAATAAAAAGAATGCACAGTGGTTTAAGTCTCCCTGCTATGTCTACAATAGGATATAGGCAAGTAGATGAGTACCTAAAAAACAAAATTAGTTTAGATATTATGAAATCTAGTATATTGTCTGCTACTAGGCAGCTAGCTAAGAGACAGATTACCTGGTTAAGGCATTTAGACGCAACAACGGTGTATACTTTTGCAGATTATGATAATATTAAATCAAGACTAGATTTTTTTTTAGATAGAGCCCAATAATATGGGGTGGAGAAATTACGATGATAAAAAACCAGATACTACAAGAGCCATTTTTAAATACTTTAAGGAAAGAGAAGATCCCTGTAGCTATATATTTAGTGAATGGAATAAAATTACAAGGACAAGTAGATTCATTTGATCAGTACGTTATTATTCTTAGAAATACAATAAATCAAATGGTTTATAAGCACGCAATTTCGACTATAGTTCCGACTAAGACCGTGAAACTTCAAACAGAGGATTAAAACTATACAAAGGAACAAAAGATTTGATTGATATAATTAGTGATGTTTCAAATAAAGCAATATCAGTGCATATTGATCAGCACCCCGTAGAGGTTAATAATTCAAAGGAAGAGTTTGATGATCTAGTAAGGTCAGCAAATATAGACATTGTAGATAAAATATTTTTAACAAAAAAAAATAAGAAGATTGGTGTAAAATATTATATTGGTAAGGGTGATGCTGAATTAATTGAACAACAAGTCTCTAAATATGGAATCAAGTTAGTTGTATTTAATGTTGACTTGAGCCCAAGTCAAGAGAGAAATCTTGAATTACTATTATCCGCTAGAGTGCTTGATAGAACAGGTCTAATTTTAGATATATTTTCACAAAGGGCTTTCTCTCACGAAGGTAAGCTTCAGGTTGAGTTAGCGCAACTAAATTATATATCGACTAGATTAGTAAGGGGGTGGAGCCATTTAGAGAGACAAAAAGGCGGCATAGGCCTAAGGGGCCCAGGAGAAACGCAGCTTGAAACAGATAGAAGATTGTTGAGAGCGCGAATCAAAACTATCAAAAAAAGGCTTTCTAAGGTCAGTAATCAGAGGCAATTAAGCAGAAATCTAAGGTTGAAGCATAGTGTTCCAAGAATAAGTGTGGTTGGTTATACAAATGCTGGAAAATCTACATTATTTAATTCGCTTACAGGAATGAATACATTATCCGAGGATAAGCTTTTTGCAACTCTAGACCCAATACATAGAAAGTTAGATATTGAATATAACAAAAATGCAGTCATTAGTGATACTGTAGGATTTATAAGGGAGCTTCCTCATCATCTGATTGAATCATTTAAATCTACATTATCAGAAGTGGCTGAAAGTAACTTATTGATACATGTTATAGATCTTAGTGATGATAATTTTGATGCGTATATAAAAGAGGTTGATTTGGTTTTAGAGAGTATTCAGGCGCAAAATATACCCAAAATCTTAGTTTTTAATAAGATTGATCAAAATTATAATCCTGAAAATTTTACTCATTTGCAAAAAGATTCTTTCTGTTATGTGTCTGCTAAAACAGGGTATGGTATAGAAACTTTAAAAAAAATTATTTCAGAAAAAATATTTGAAGATTATAAATTAACAACAATAGAATTAAGTTCTAGCCAAGGTGAGATCAGGTCCTCAATATATGAAAATTGTAATGTAATCGAAGAGTCCTATGCTGAATCAGGCTATGTTATGATAAAATTTACAGCAACACAGAGTTATATTAAGTATTTATCCAAAAAAGGCTTAATAGAAGGGAAAGTGAAAAAAACTGCAAAAAAGAAGCAAGATATTTATAAAACAGGATAATTATTCTATATAATATTGCTATAATAGTTCATACGTACAAATTAATAAGTTAACAGAAAATGGAGAGTTGAGAATGCCCTGGAATCAATCCGATAATGAAAAAGACCCTTGGGGAAGAGATAAAAGTCAATCTCCCCCAGATTTAGATGCCGTTATTAATAAACTTATGACGTCTTTTGGTGGCTTATTTGGATCTAAAAAATCTAGTAATGGTAGTGGTGGTGGCGGTAAATCATCTTCAATAGTTTCATTGCTAGTCCTCGCATCTTTAATATGGGCTGCCACAGGTTTCTATATTGTTAGTGAAAACGAAAGAGCGGTCATATTAAGATTTGGTGAATACAAAAGAACTGATATGCCTGGTCCGGGCTGGCATCTCCCAAGACCTATTGAAACCCATGAAACAATTAACTTCACGGGAATTAGAAGTGTTGAAAAAAGAACAACAATGCTGACAAAAGATGAGAATATAGTCGAGTTAGCATTTTCAGTTCAATATAGAATAAAGAATGCAGAAGATTATCTATTTAATGTAGAAAACGTAGATATTGCTGGTGATAGGACATGTAGATTTGGAAGCAGAAGTACAATTTGCGGGGTTCTGGATTCTGCTATAAGGGATGTAGTTGGTAAAAATAATATGGACTATATACTTAGAGAGGGTAGGACTGAGATATCAAACAGGACAGAAACTTTAATGCAGCAAGTTCTAGATAGCTATCAAGCTGGGATACAGGTAACTACAGTTAACTTACAAGATTCTCAGCCACCAGATGCGGTTCAGGATGCTTTCCAAGACGCAACAAAAGCAAGAGAAGATATGGAGCGTTATAAGAATGAAGCCCAAGCATATGCAAATGAAATTCTCCCTCAAGCAAGAGGGGAAGCCGCAAGAATGATACAAGATGCATTGGCATATAAAGAAATGGTTATAGCTAATGCGGAAGGTGATGCAGATAGATTTCTAAAATTACTAAAAGAGTATAAGAGAGCCCCAGAAGTAACAAGAAAACGTTTGTATATGGACTCGCTAGAAATTGTATTATCAAATAGCTCGAAAATAATGATTGATATAAAAGAAGGTAATAATTTAATGTTACTTCCTTTAGATAAGATTATTAATTCAAAAGAAATGGATGAATCAATGGAAGATAGCGAAGAAGATGATTCGTATATTAGCAGCGAAACAAATAATAGAGAGGGGAGATAATTATGAATAAATATTTATTCTTAATAGGTGGAATATTTTTAATTTTTAACTCAACAACTTTCTTTGTTAAAGAAACTCAAAGGGCGATGGTTTTTCAACTAGGAGAAATCAAAAGAGATGATCTAAAGCCAGGATTACATTTCAAATTGCCATTAGTGAATAATGTTAGAAAATTTGACGCAAGAATTCTTACAATGGATGCGAAGCCTGAGTTATTTTTAACAAGTGAGAAAAAAAATATGTCAGTAGATTTCTTTGTTAAATGGAGAATTGCGAATGTTAAAAATTATTATAAATCTACCCTAGGTGACAGAGCTAGAGCTGAAGGAAGAATTACTCAGATTGTCAAAGATGAATTGAAGAACCAATTTGGTATTAGAACAATTCAGCAAGCAATCTCAGGAGAGAGAGAGGAAATAATGAGGGTTCTTGAGGCTAAAGCGCAGTTAGTAGCTGATGAGCTAGGCATAGAATTAGTAGATGTAAGAATCAGTAGAATAGAGTTACCAGGTGAAGTTAGTGAGTCTGTCTACCAAAGAATGCGTGCAGAAAGAAGTAGGACTGCTAAAGATTTTAGAGCTAGAGGAAAAGAAATAGCGGAAAATATTAAGGCGCAGGCTGATAAAAAAAGAACAGTAACCATTGCGGAAGCTTATAGAACTTCAGAGCAAGAAAGAGGCTCTGGGGACGCGAAGTCCACTGCAATTTATGCAAACGCATATGGGCAAGATGCAGAATTTTATGCTTTCACAAGAAGTTTGAAAGCTTATGTTAATGCTTTTAAAAGTAAATCAGATATGCTGGTAATAGATCCTGATTCAGAGTTTTTTAAATACTTTAAAAATGGAAAATAAGTTTTCTGCTAGTCCTATAAATAAAATATAATAAATAAAATGCCGATCAGCAAATGGATATTACCAGAAGGTATAGAAGATATATTACCTGAACAAGCATATTGGCTTGAGATGAAAAGAAGAGAGGTGGTGGATACATTCTTATCTTATGGTTATGGATTAGTGATACCACCGTTAATAGAATATTCTGATTCACTTTTAAATAATATAAGTGAAGATTTAAATTTACAAACATTTAAATTAACGGACCAAGAGACCGGAAAGCAATTGGGACTAAGAGCTGATATTACCTCTCAAATATCTAGAATATATTCAACATATAATAATGAAGGTATAAACAGATATTGTTACTTTGATCATGTTGTCCGAACAAAAAATCGTGATTCTAAAAAATCAAGAACACCAATACAAGCAGGTGCTGAACTAATTGGTAGCAATAGCGTTATTGATGATGCAGAATTAATTAATTTAATGTTAGATACGCTCAAAAAATTCACCTCTAAAAAAATATTTTTAGATATTGGTCACGTAGGAATATTCAAAAAGCTAATGTCTTTTGCAAAATTAGAGATAGAGCAAGAAAAACAAATAAAAAAACTAATTAGAAGTAAATCTACTTCAGAAATAAAAAAATACTTAAGTGATTTGGGAATTGATACCACTCTAAAAGAATGTATTGGAAACTTCCCAAGAATGCATGGTTCTATAAAAAATATTTTAAAACATGCTGACCAACTAAAATTTTTCAATAATGATATCGAAGATGATATTAATCGAATGATTAGAATTAGTGATATTGTGTCTAAATCACACAATGATGTTGAAATTAAATATGATTTTTGTGAGCTAAATGGCTTTGACTACGAAAATAATATTATATTTAGTGCGTATATTGAAAATGATAGCGAGGCAGCATCTATAGGTGGTAGATATGATTGTGATAAAGAAGGAATTTCTGGTATTGGTTTTAGTATGGATGTAAGGCATTTGCTAAAATATCAAACAACTACAAATAAGATAGTTAATCAAGCGGGTAAGTGGGTTTTAGAGGTATGCGATGAATAAAAGTATAGCTATCCTTGGGGCTCAATGGGGTGATGAAGGTAAAGGTAAGATTGTTGATTTACTTACCGAAAAGTGTGACGCGGTAGTTAGGTTCCAAGGCGGTCATAATGCTGGGCACACGCTAGTAGTTGATAATAAAACTACAATATTGCATCTCGTGCCATCAGGTATACTGCATGATAACGTAAAATGCATTATTGGGAATGGTGTTGTTTTGTCATTAGATGCGTTATCTGAAGAACTTCAAATCCTAGAAAAGAATCAGGTTCGTATTGATGGACGCTTGCTTATTTCAGATAATTGTCCGTTAATATTACCAGTCCATATTGCTCTAGATAAAGCTAGAGAAATTAAAAAAGGAAATGATAAAATCGGTACTACAGGAAGAGGTATTGGACCCGCATATGAAGATAAAGTTTCTAGAAGAGGTTTGAGACTTGGGGATCTATCAAATCCAGAGGTATCTCTAAATAAACTGGAAGAATTACTGGATTACCATAATTTTATTTTAAAGAATTATTATAAGGCTCATACTTTTGACGCAAATAAAATGCACGAAAGATTACTTATGCAATATGAAGTATATAAAGAGCATGTGATTGATGTTCCAGCATACGTTGAAAATTTATTTATAAATAATAAAAAAGTAGTCTTTGAGGGCGCGCAAGGAACATTACTTGATATAGATCATGGAACATACCCGTTTGTAACGTCATCTAATACAACGGTAGGTGGTATATTTACGGGGTCAGGGGTATCCCCTAAAAAATTAGATTACGTATTAGCAATAGTAAAAGCATACACAACGAGAGTTGGATCTGGGCCATTTATGACAGAATTATTTGATGAAAAAGGTAAAATTTTGTCTATAAAAGGGCATGAGGTAGGAGCAACAACAGGGAGACAAAGAAGATGCGGTTGGTTGGATTTAGTGTCTTTAAAACGCTCTATAATAATAAATGGATTTACTGGCATATGCTTAACAAAACTTGATGTCTTAGATACTTTTGAAAAAATACAAGTCTGTGTGGAATATAAAGATGATAAGCCAGTCTATAAAGAGTATGAAGGCTGGGTGGAAAGTATTTCAAATATTAATAACTATGAAGATCTTCCTGAGAATGCAAAAATATATATAAAAGCAATTCAAGAATTTTTAAATGTACCAATAGATATAATATCTAATGGCCCAGGAAGAGAAGAAAATATAGTGATAAAGAAAATATTTTAGAAAATGCAGAAAAATATGTCTCTGATAGCAAATAATATAAAGAATATAAGTATTTATCTATTACCGATGGCAGCGTTTTTTCTACTTATTTCATCAGCAGGCACAAACTTTTTTCTTTTACTTTCCGTGATAGCCTCAATATTTTATTGTGTGAAAAATAAAGGTTACAAAGTATTGGTTGAGAAAAACATTTTAAAATTATGTTTTGCCATATACCTCTTATTTCTTATTTCTATTTTTTATAGTGCAGCTAGTATAGAAGAGATAACAGAAATTTTAAAAAAATACGTTAAGTTTGTATACATACCTTTTCTTTATTACTTGATAAAAATTCAAAAAAATGGAGAAATTATAATCAATTTTTTTATTTACGGCGTATCGTTAATTTTAATTCTTTCTTATTTAAAATTTTTCAATATAGTAAACTTTGAATATTTTTATAATTTTCTTCGAGAAACAAATATTGCAGTCATTCAAGATAAAATTATAGATACAAATTCCTCTATTTTTCAGAATTACATTATTCAGGGAGTAATCTTATCTTTTTATTCTTTCCTTTGTCTGTATCTTGCCAACATAAATAAAAAATTTTTGTATTATGCATTATCATTTTTTTCATTTACAAACGTGATGTTTTTAAATGACTCAAGATCAGCTTATATTATCATGATGTTATTAATGATTTTTTCACTTTATAAAATAATAACTAATAACAAAGGAAGAGTTATATTAGTCGTACTATGTGTCAGTATTTTTTCTACCCAGCTTGCAGATAATTTGAAAACAAGAATGGGTGTTATTAATGATAATGTCGATCGTATTAGCCAAAACAATTATAATTCGTCTTTGGGATATAGGTATATGTGGTTTAAAATAGGCGTAGATAATATTTTCAAGGCCCCTTTGCTGGGTTTAGGAGCTGGCTCTTATAGAGTTAGTACTATTGACTATTTTAACAAACATCCAACATCGGACGTTGATTATTATGTAACAAATAACCCTCATAATGAGTTTTTAAGTATATCTTCTCAGCTTGGTAGCGTAGGCCTCTTTTTGTTTTTTGGTTTTTTATTCTATTTATTTAAAGATTCTAGAGGTGATATATTATCAAGAGGAGTATTTGTTGTTGTAGCAGTTTCATCATTATTTAACAGCGCTTTTTATGATAATATGCTAGGATTATTTATTGTAATTTTAGTTTGTCTTTCATCTCAAGATAAATTTA
>ENA-OSJC01003083-OSJC01003083.1-marine-metagenome-genome-assembly--contig:-NODE-3083-length-12137-cov-4.725888_pt1 | contig 12137 bp, 13 predicted proteins | sample MGYA00237885_ERZ534234 | MGnify/ENA primary metagenome ERZ534234 (study PRJEB26413, sample SAMN06343907) | marine metagenome | isolation source: coastal waters | place: Atlantic Ocean: West Antarctic... | reverse complement strand
GACTTTTATATTATTACTTGATAAGTTCCTCATATCACCATCAAGAAAAATAATATCATCAACTTCGGCATCATATAACAATTTAACAGCGTCTTTAAAAAATTTATATTCATTACAACCCACATATTTAAATTTTGTTAGTGATGATTTCCCCATTCAGTTATATTATACATAGAAGTTATTTTCAAGAATTTATTTAATTAAATATGTAGATTTTGTTTAATTAATTCCATAAGTTTTTCAAAACCAACACCACACTCATTTTTATTTATTTCTATAACCTTACCACCATTCATAAATTTTGTTGGACGCTTTGAAAACTCACTATCATTCAAACACCAATAAATATTATCATTACATTCAAAAACAAAAATTAACGGCGACGGATAGAAGCAATTTATCATAGCGACTTTGGTTGCTCCAATAAAAAATGTATCAAAATTATTAGCATTTATGTTCTTGCGTTTATGTTCCACGAGAACAGATAATAAATTGTTTTTATTTAAAATAATGAAATCAACATTACAAAACTTATCAAGCGACTTTTTCATTTCGTATTTATCATCTTGGAGAGCATTTAACGTGCGACACATAAAAATTTGTTCCGTATCCAAAGTCCATTCATTACCAATACCATTTATCGTGTTATATTTATAATCACTCATTACAATAACACAATATTTTATTTTTAGTCCTAAAATTTATAATTATCTTATTTCATTTAGCAATATTTATGATATTTCCTATTTTTTTAAAAAATTGATATAAAAATAAAATATGTTTGTATATTAAAATGCCCCCTATTACAAAACATAGAACGTTAGAATGGGTTGAATTTGCTAAATCACAAGAAGATAAAATTACAAAAAAGACATTAGATACATATTTTAATGATTATTTGCGGTTTAGAAAAGAGATGAAAGACAAGCGAACTATTTATAATACCCCCCAACGAGATATTAAATCAATAGTTCAAAACACGGATTACAATAAACGTGCTTTGTTAAACATAGCAATTGTAATTTTAAAATCAAAAGATAAACCGATTGATATGTTAATGAAATATAGAGATGATATTTATAACGAAAAACAGACCAACCAAGCAGAGAAAAATAGAAATATTATTAAAAATAGTCAAGTGAGTTATGATGAGTTAATATCAACCATAACAGATGAACGAGTGGGTAATTATGTTATTACTGGGATTGATTACATTTTGTTCTACTTGTTAATTAATTTTAACACTCGTAATAAAGATTTAGTTATTAAAGTAATTTCAAATAAAAATAAAAAAGAATTACTCAATAAAGAAGAGAATTTTATTATCGTATCACCAAATAAAGCAACGCTGATACGTAATGATTATAAAACCAAATCGTCTTATGGGACTAAAAAAGATGTTATACGTAATTTGAGATTTAATAAATATATTAAAATGGAACTGGCGAAAGACAATAAAGCGTTATTTGTTAATAATAAAAACAACCCATACAAACCATACGATTTTAGTAAGATGATTTCATCACGCTTTCAATATTATCTTCCTGAAGCTACAAAATTAACTCAAGCGGTTATTTATAAAATAATTACAGCGAACGCTCACTCAAACGGAGATATAAAAACGATGAAAAAAATAGCAGATAATCGTGGTTCATCATTACAGACACAAATGGAACAATACCAAAGCAACGACTACAAAGACGGAGCAGAAGATTTTGGAAGCGATAGTGATTAACACAACATAATTTATATATATTTATGGATATAGACACAAATATATATTATGCGAACTGGATATAAAGACATAACATATTATTTATATAGATTAAAATGAAATTATCACTATATAAAATTATTCATAATAATGGAGAAGTTTTTTATACCAACGACAGACGAGAATTAATTAACAACATAAATGATGCGAACAAAAACGATGCGGACTTTCATAAAGTCAATATTAATACAATTAACGGACTATTATATAACAAGTCTAAACAGACACGTGGTTTTAAAGAAATACATAGATACGACGCTCAAGAGTATTTTAAAGACTATCTTGATGTATATGTTGATGGATTAATGAAAAAAAAAGATTATGCCCCACAGACAATTTTGCGGTTTAAAAATCATTTTACTTCTTTTATTAATGCGATTGAACTTGAGGGAAGAAATAGCGGACAGAACGACCAACAGATAAGAGAACGTATTAATGCCGTTGGATTAGTTAAAGTATGATATATTATAATATTAATGGATTTAAAAACAATTCATTCATATTATATAACAAAATGGATTTCATTATTAATAAAAAGAAAAACGACAAACTTATTACCAAACGATTTGATAAATTTATTAAACAAGAAAAAGATTTTAATGACGATATTTTTGGCGTCATTAAAGACTTTATGATTGATAAAACTTATTTTCAATCATACCGATTTGTTGAAAACCGAGAATTGCGTTATTGTAATAGTGATGTTGATGCGACATCTTTTTATGTTGGGAAACGATGGGGAAATTTAATTCAAGTTAAAAAATTGCGTGATGATAATGTTATATATTATAACGAACCATATAAGATGTATAAAATAAACACGTTGCGAGTGAAAAAAGACGAGAACAATATTATTTATATTGAATTTATTACAATTTTGAGTGGGACAGATTACGATGAAGAAGATGGGACGATTAATAATATTTTTTATATGATTGGAGCAGATAAATTTAAAAATCCACTATGGACTGATGAAGACACTATTAAATATAATATTTGGGTTCGTGAAACAATAGAGCGTGATGAAGAAGAAGTATTTGAAGAGTATATTGACGAAATTGAAGAAATGATGTATTAACACAAAAACGATTATAATATATTTGATGAACTGGATATAAAGACATTTTATCTTTATATATAAAAGTGATGAATGGGGCGACTTTTGATTTAGATGAACCACCACCAAAAATAAAAATCAATAGACCAAAATATAACGGCATCAGCAGTTCATTATCAACATTAAGAGATGGTTTGAGTAAAGAAAAATTTATATTATCAAGAGATACTTTGAGAACCAAAAACGATGAGAAAATTTATTCCAAAGAATTTTTCCATCTCAATACAATACCAAATGTTAAAAAAGCATTAGAAACCGACGACAATTTATATGAGGTGTTATGGAGCTCAATAAGAAAATTATATTATGATTTTGATGATATTGAATACACACACGACGAAGCTGATAAATTTATTACATATTTTAAAACACTCTTGGAAGACGAATTGAATATTACAATAAACGATAAAGAGTATATTGTTTTGAAAAATGAGAATAAAACCAAGAGCGGAGAAGCAACCGATAAAATACATTCATTACATATTATCATAACAAATTACAAATCAAATATTAAAGACCAAATGAAAATAGCAAGATATTTAAATGCGAAATACGATATAGCGATAGATGAGAACGTTTATAAAAGTAATAATCAATTTAGATTAATAAACCAATCCAAGTTGATAAATGGGTGTATTCTTGTTAATTATTATAATGATGAGATTAACATTAAAAAATCTCTTATTAATATTACCGACAAATGTAAATCCGTTGAATTTAATAAAGTTTATGATATTATTGAATATTATAAAGACCAACAAGACAATAAACCATTACAAGAAATAACTGAAGACGAGTTATTAGATTTTGCGTTGGGTAATTTAAATAAAGAAGCGACATTTGATATTAATAAATTTTTTAATGATAATCACGATTGGAAAGCGACCACAAATATAATATGTAAATTAGAACTTGGTTTTTATGGGAATTCAAAGCAGTTTAAATTTGATATTATTGAGTGGAATAAACAGAGCGTGAGATTGGGAAATAATGAAAAATATACATACGAGCGAAATAAGAATTTTATTGATAAAATAGATGTAGAAGTTGTAAGAAGTGGAATACCGATGTTATGTAAAATCATCTCAAAATATTCATCACATAATATTTATACGACCCCATCTATTATAAAAGAAAACACATTAAAATTATTGCGTAAATATTATGATGATGATACTATTATAAAAATCAAAGAACAAATATTAGTTATTAAAAAAACAAAGCAAATAGATGAGAATGAAAAAACAAAATTAAAACAAATTGTATTACATAATTTTATTACAATTGATAATATTGAAACACAAGTAAATGTTAAAACTGGATTTATTAATTTTAAAGACAAAAGAAGTCCAATAAATATGTTTTATGATGAATTACCACCCATAATAGAGAATATGTTTCAAAATGTAGAAACCATTATTGAAGCAAAAGAACAAACTATTAAATTTTTAGATAGTAATAAAAAATTACTTTGTTTAAAGTCAAGATGGGGAACTGGAAAGACGAGCAACATAATAAAATATATACTTGATAAATACAAAAATAAAAGAATTCTTTTAATTACCGAGAGCACAACTTTGAATAATAAATTAACCGAAGATTTTAAAGAGTTTGGTTTTGTATCACACTTACAAACACAAAAAGACCCAACAATTTTATTATACTCTTACGAGAGAGTAATATGTTCTATCCAATCAATTCAAAAAGTTCGTCAAAATACTTACGATATTGTTATAATAGATGAGTTTGAGAGTGTTTTTTCATCTTACACGGCAACAAAGACATTTTTATCCGCCAACACATCAAACGAGAGAGCATTTAACACGTTAATGAATTGTTTAAAACGGAGCAATAAAGTTTTAATTACCGATTGCGATATTAGTGAAGACAAATTAAATATTTTAAAGCACGAGTTTGATGAGAAAGATATGATGATAATTAAAAATAATGAAAAAGCATTCCAAATGTTTAAATTAAATATTATGACCGATAGAAACCAAGCGATTGATACATTAACTCACTTACTATATGATGAGAATAAAAAAATAGCAGTTCCGTCCGCCACAAAAAAATTAATACAACAAATTGAAAAAGCAATTCTTACTATGGAACAAAAAAATACAGAAGCTCCAAAGATTAAAATATTAGTTATACATCAAGAGAATGTTATGATTATACAAGACGGCGTTAAGACCGAATACGATAAAGAAGAAACACTCAAAGATGTTGAACCATTTATTATAAAACATAATATACAATTATTTTTATACTCACCGACTATAAAGACTGGGGTAAGTATTAATAGTAGTTATTTTGATATTACATTTGGGTTTGCGAGTTCTTATTCTATATTGTATAATGAATTCATACAAATGCTCTTTCGTCAAAGAAGACTAAATGATAATAAAGTCTTTATTTGTATCCAAGAACAAGAATTTGCGAACAACCGAAGAAACAAACATATTGATGAAGTTAAAAGAAACCAACACATATACAGAAACCATTATAAACATTTATTTAAAGATGGCGATTTAATAATTTATGATGAGGACGATGTATCCGTTGGATATTATGAAGCACAATCAATCAATAATAAAAACGCCACGAATTCAAGATATAATTATGCTTTTAATTTTTTTCAATTAATCCAATACCATAATTTAAAATATGAATACACAATATCATCATCTTATAAAGAGCAACAAACTGAAATAAATAATTATAATATTGATATTGTAGAAGCGACAGAATTATTATATATTGAGAGTTTGGAGAATTGGATTAATACCGAATTACTGACTTATAAGCATTACAATAAAATATTTTCTATACCAAAAAATAATCGTTATGATGATTTATCAAAAGAAGAAACATTACGATATAATAAAACAATCACGATATACTCATTATTAAATGTTAAAAAATCATTAAAACGCTCTTTAAAAGCAATTAAAAATATTGGAACTATTGATTATACACAATTTGATAATGACGATTTAACTGACTTACAATTAACCGACTTACAAGCAGAGCAAATAGAAACAACAATTCAACATATTTTAAAAAATAATGGTTTTAATAATAAATGTTTTTATGATAAATATATCAAAGACAAACACGATGAAAATATTGATTGTATATATAATTTATATAATAACATTAAAACATATTATACGGCAACAGATGAAGATGATAAAATGTTTCAAAAAGCACACAGCGAGAAATTATTAAAATATTTAGGGTTATATGATAATAAAACTAAAATATTTAAACCAAAAAAATACACCAATAAGCAATTCAAATTATTTATAATAGAATATTTGGATTATTTTAAATCACTATACACGACAATAGTAAAAAAAGATGTTGTATTAGACGTCAAAAATAAATTACATATCAAGACCATATACCATAAGATAAAAAAGATATTGTTATATATAGACATTCATATAAATTATGACGACCAAAAAAATACGTCAAGAGATTATGATACATTTTCAATTACAAATATAAGACCACCACACAATCAAATATATAAATACAAATCACATAAAACAAGCGATACTCTCTCAACACTTTATAATAACACCAACACAACACCAATTAAATATATATTAAATGATGATGCCGATGATTATTACACGTTAGAAGAGATAAACAAACGATTAAAAAAAGTTAAAATTACAAAAAAAGAAGCTTCAAAAATACAACACTCATTATTTTATCATAGAACCATAACAACAAATTATCACGACATATCTATATTATGGGGCAAACCAAGTTATAAAAATACAAAAGAAGAAAACGAGAATATCAAAAAAGAGATTATTATTAATGAAGCATTTTATAATCCATTATTGGATATGAAAACAATTGATAATAAAATAATGATGAATAAAAAATTATACGAGATTGATAATAAAAAAGATAATTATTCTTTTGTAATTGATAAGGGAAAACACAAGAGCGTTAAATTATACAAATACAAAACCAAAACGAGAACATATTATAAACCATATAATAGTGAAATACCGACTATTATTACAGCATCAAACGAGCATTACGATAAAACAATTAGTAATAAAAACGATGATGATATTAAAATTGATATAGAACACATAACCAACGAATTTAATGATAAAACAAAATACCGAAGACAAAAAACGATTAATAAAAAAGAATTAAATATTAACAAAAAAGAATGGTTCAAGTGGATATTAGAAATTACTGGGAAAGAACCACACGACCAATATGTAGGGTATAATTTTTATGATGAAAACAAAGAACAATATTTATACTGGGATATACAACATCTTGATATTAATAAACCACTTATGGACGAAATAAAACAACAAAACCAAATATCCGTGCTGGGTTATTAGTAATAAATCCGTTGAATGCGGATTATAAGTATTTTAATACTTTTGGATTTAATGAATATAAAAGCAAATTATATTTATTAAATATATAGATGGAATGTTTAAAATTAACAGAAAATAACATAATACAACGATTTTATTTTTTAAACCGAACAGATTTGAAAACTTTTAAACGAGATAAAAATATATTAGTTGAAGTCTTTGATGAGTTGATTTGTAATGATGTTGAAAGACGTATTAATATGACGATTAAATTATTTAAAACAAATTGTAATATACAAAAGCAGTCAATTGAGAATACAGAAGCATTTGAAGATTATATAATAACCAAATGGGATTAAATAACTCATTTATAATATTAGAAACAATTATAAATCGTATAGTCATTATGTATATTTAGATGGAAACGCCCAAAATTATTGGATATTGGGATTATGCCCCAGAGTTAATACATAAGAATACATACACAGAAGCACAGGGACGAGCAACAGCAAAATGGCGTGATAAAAATAGAGAATACTATAATGAGTATCAACGTGAGAAACACGCTCATAAAATGCGAACCGATTTAAATTACCGAAATATGAAAATGGAAGCGTGTATCAAATCAAACGCCAAACGTAAAATTAGAGTAGATGCTGATAAACAACTTTTAAAAGATTTGTTGGAGAAAGAGAACTCTTGTATTTAGAAAATATTTTATTAATTAAAGACAATATTAATAATATATATAATGAAGCAATCAATCTATTATATGAGATTAACAGATGGGACAGAAATATTATCTATAACGAGAATTGATGCGGTTGAAAAAGTTAATACTCATTATATAAATGAGAAACACTATAAACCAATCACGATGGCGGTGTTAGATAGATTAATAATGACTGGGAAGAGAAATTCTTTTATTGAGAGAACCGCCAAACAACCATCAAACGAGTATTATAAAGAAGAGATTGATTTATTTATTAAGAATGATAAAAAAGATAGAACGGAAGACGCTTTGAAGAAAGCAATAAGTCGTTATGTAAATAAGTTATTTTATGGCGGAGGAGAAATAAAGCAGTCTATAAAGACAAATAAAATAGTAAATAGTGATTTAGGGACATTAAAAAATGATACAAATAACATAATTGATATTATAACTGATGAAACAGATATAACCGAAGACAAAATAATTAATGTTGTAAAGACAGATAATACATTAATTAATGATTTAACGACAGAAAATAACGATTTAACGACAGAATTAATAAATACAGAAGCAGAACTGGAAACGCAGATTATAACTTATGAAACGAAACCGATAAATGATACTATTGATGATGAGATAAAGACGTTTGATATTAGTAATGATGAGATAAAGACACTTGATATTAGTAATGAAGAGATAAAGACGATTAAATTATACGAAGACGAAGAAGAAGAAATTATTAATAGTGAAGATGTTTTAAAACAACTATGTAATTATTTGGGTGAGTATAATTTGAATAATGATATTAGTAATGTTAGATTGTATTACGAGAATAATAAAGACGAAGTAGAAACAGCATATAAGAATAAAGAGTTGGAATTGAACCAAGAGAAAAAGATAGTTAAAGCCAAAAAAAAGAGAAAGAAAAACATATATAAGTCGTTTAAGACATCAATTAAAAAACAGAAACAGAATAAAAATAAATCAACGATTAAAAAATAAATTGGTTTGGGTAATGGATTTTATGTATATTATTTAATATTAGTATATAATATAGAATGAATTATTCTTTAACTGGCGGTAAAAGACGGCGTCGTAAGACAAGCAAATCAACACGCTCAAAAAGAGTAAAACCGACCAAATCAAAACGCCGTGTAAAACGCAGAAGTTCAACACGGAAACGCAGACGTTAAGTTTTTAAATAGAATAAATGAATTAAAAGTATTAACATTTAGTAAAACATAATAATGAGTTCCAAAACAAAATTAAATAATTCCAAACCGAGATACGAAGAGCAAAAAGAATACTTTTGTATCAAGTGTGAAGAATATATTGATTTATTTGATGGCGGAGCAACTTATTATGAAACAGATGACGAATATATGTGTGATGATTGTGTTATAGAATTATTAACTCAAGAAGACGAAGAAGACCAAAATAAAACAGAAACAGATGCCGAAGAAACAGATGCCGAAGCAGAAGAAGAATAATTATATTTTTTATTTAAATTGAATATAATTACTGACTATAAAGACAGACATATTTTCAATAAAAAAAAACAAAATGGCGACATAATGGTTTAATTTATTAACCATTAAATTGAAGCACTTTTAAAAATTTATTTTAAATAAATACAAAAGATATTATGGATACGAAAGAATACCAAAAGATTTATTACGAGAACAATAAAGATAAAATTAATAAGAAACGAATTGAAACTCATAATGAAAACCCAAACATAAGAAAAAAACAACAGATGAAATTTTATGACGAGAATGCCGAGAGATTGATAGAGCGACAAAAAATTTATAATAAAGAGAACGCCGAGCGAATTAAAATTTATCAACGAGAATATTATGCGAAAAATAAAGATAAGATTAACAAAAAGCGTGATGATTACAATAATAAAAATGCTGATAAAATTAAAGAACGAAAAATGGAACGAGTGATTTGTGAATGTGGTTGTGATGTTGTTAAAAATAGTTTAAAACGACACCAACGAACACCAAAGCATTTTAAGTTGATGGATTTAAAAAAATGTGTTATAATTAAAAAGAAAAAGAAATTCAAGCGAAAGTTTTTGATTATTATTAATAAATAAATGTGATTGAGCTGATGGTGTTTTTTTTATTTAATCACTAAATTGATTTGGATTTAATCAATATATATACATCATAATAACAAAATGAACGACGACGAACAAAAAATGAACCGATTTAATACCATTTATAACAACCGCCATAATGATGATATTAATTATGCTATGAAGAACATTCTTGAATGGAACGAATTTGCTGATGATGATGAGCGAACTGATATTAATTCATCAATCAATCCATTTGCGACTATTAATATGATGATTAAAGAATGGGACGAAGAGTATTTGATGGAATGGGATAAAAATAATAAAAAAGATGAAGAAGTAGTTAATGCTTTGTATAAAATATTGGAGCAAGAATGGAATACTGGCGAAGCAAGAGGACAGGATTATTTGGAAGAGAACAAAATTGATTATCCAACCATTAAAGCAATAGAAAATATGTATGTTGAGATAGAAAAAGAAAGTGGTGATAGTAAGGGTAAATACATAGACGATACACTTGAAAAGAAACTGGATATTATATTTTATAAACACGCCGAGCGTTCATTTATTAAAATTATTAAATCCAACGAACTAAATATGGATTATTGGGGATAAATAAAACATTATGTAGTATAAAATAAATTAAATAATATTATATTTTTTATTCTATTATGTAAGTATAAATTTTATGTTTTTTTATTTAATGTATAAATTTAAACACGATTACTCACGTTATATATTGATTGATGATTATTAGCATTTGAATTTATAATTTTGTTATGTGTTATGTAGTATAATTTTCTATTACTTTTTAAGATAAATTGATTAGATTTAAATAGACAGAGTTATATTATATAATGGTGAAACTAACCCAAGTAGCGAAATCACTTGAGATACAGCAAAAATATTTAAAACATCTCCCTATTGATGAACGTGTAGAGATATTAAAATTTGTTAATAATCATATCAATAATATTGATGAAATTGATAAAATTATTAAAAAGGAAGACGGAGCAACTGGATATTATTATATAACAAATCGTGAAAAATTTATGGAACAAGCAATTCAATTCAAAACGATTGGTGCTCCAACTGGTATGTGTTTAGAACAGAATACGTATCTCTATTATAAAATGAACCACTATCCAAATACTCATCTTGTTTGCGTCAAATATATGAATGGTTTTAATCATATATTTGTTATACAGAAGCGTAAAAATGTTTGGTGGGCGACAGACCATTCTAATTACAAAAAAGTTAATATGAAACTGATTATGTATATTACTTCTACTGATAGTGAATTAAACAATTTTCAAATAATAAATTTGGACGATAATGGTGGTTTTGCGATTGAATGTGGTGATTGGGTATTGGAAGAAATGGCGAAACTATTACTTATCAAGTAATAATATAAATGGCGTTTTTTTATTTGTTGCGTTTTTTGGTATAATTGGGTGGGTTTTTCTATAATGTGGTTGGTAATTGATTTAAAGACATTTATAATAATATAATTAATATGACTGACGAACCGATAGAACAAAATAAAAAAAATTATTATGAGAGGAATAAAGAAGCGATTAAAATAAAAAAAAAAGAGTATAACTTGAATAATAAAGAAAAATTAAAATTACAAAGACAAGAATATAAATTAAAAAATAAAGATGTGATAAAATTAAAAAATAAAATTTATTATGAGAACAATAAAGATAAAATTGCCGAATATCAAAAACAATATAATTTAGATAATAAAGAAGAACAAAGAATTAAAATTACTTGTGCGTGTGGTTGTATTATAAATAAAAATCAATTAAAGTATCATCACGCTTCAAACTTTCATAAAAATAATATGAACGAATTAAATTTGTATGGTAGATTACTAACTGAACTTGAACGTAGTAAAAGTAAATATACTTGTGAGTGTGGTTCTATTATAACTAACAAACATTCAAAGCGTCATCAAGCAACAAACTTACATAAAAAACATATTAACGAATTAAATTTATATGGTAGAATACTCACCACTTATGAACGTAGCAGAAGCGATAAAATAAAAGCAAAACTATTACTTATCAAGTAATAATATAAAAGTA
>ENA-OSJC01003080-OSJC01003080.1-marine-metagenome-genome-assembly--contig:-NODE-3080-length-12151-cov-9.691734_pt1 | contig 12151 bp, 12 predicted proteins | sample MGYA00237885_ERZ534234 | MGnify/ENA primary metagenome ERZ534234 (study PRJEB26413, sample SAMN06343907) | marine metagenome | isolation source: coastal waters | place: Atlantic Ocean: West Antarctic... | reverse complement strand
CAACGCAAACAAATTTTTTACTTAATTGAAGGATATATTATGAAAGCTTTATCTAGTTTACTTGGAATTTCTATTGCTATATTTTCACTGAATGTTTTAGCCCTCAATGATGATCAAGAGCTTGAGTTCACTGGGGCCGTTAATGAAGGTGATCTTAAAACTGTAAAAATGTATGTTGAGACAACAGATGTTAAGATTGATGATAGTTATTTTGCATGGACCCCATTTCTAATGACAGCAGCAAAGGGTCAATTAAAAGTGATGGAGTATCTTGTAAGTAAGGGAGCAAATATAACTTATACGCACCCTATTACTGAGTTTAATGCACTGCATCATGCAGCATTCAATGGTCATAAAGCGATGGTTGATTATTTAGTAAAAATTGGAATTGATAAAACTAAAAATCTTAAAGGTGATGTTTCAATAATAAGAGCATTAAAAGAAGATGGTAAAGTTAAAATGGCAGAATATCTTTTATCTATTGGATTTAAGGACGAGGGTTGCCAAGAAAAAAGATGTTTCTAGGTTAGTTTTTATTAGATTATATTTAAAGCCAATAATTAATTATTGGCTTTTTTTACGTAGTAAATAACAAAGGAACCGGAAATGAAGATAAAAATTATTACATCCATATTTCTTTCAATTTTTCTAAGTGTATCCAGTGCCAACCCCAAAGAAGAATTTAGTAATTATAAGAAATATGATTTAACTAAAACCAAATTTAAGTTAGAAGTGGTTGCCAAAGAGCTCGACCATCCGTGGGCATTAACATTTATCGACAATAAGTATCTAATTGTTACAGAAAAGGGTGGTGCTATTTATAAAATCAATATAAAGACGGGTAAGAAGCAAGCAATTAAGCATGATATTCAACATATTGGCTATGAAAGTGGTAGTCAAGGTGGTTTATTAGATGCTTATTTCAATAAGGTAGATGGTTTTATTTATTTTACTTATAGCCATACTTTTAAAGACTTGATGCTTAATAAGAAGCCAAGTAAAACATCAAGTACAGCTATTGCTAGGGGAAAATTAGTTGGGAATGAGGTTAAAGAACTTGAAATTTTATTAATTGCTGAACCTAAACAATCAACCAATAAGCATTTTGGGTCAAGAATCATTATTAAAGATAATATGCTTTATGCAGGGCTTGGGGAAAGGGGTATGGGGATGATCTCACAAGATGCAACCAAGCATCCTGGCAGTATTATTCGAATCAAAACTAGCGGTGAAATTCCTAAAGATAACCCTAGGTTTAAAGGTATGGACGATTGGCTTCCTGAAATCTATGTAATTGGAGTTAGGAATCCTCAGGGTATGGCAGTCTCCCCTCATGATAATGAGGTCTATTTTTCAAATCATGGTCCCAACGGTGGCGACCTTATAGGTAAAGCTAAATCTGGTGCAAATTATGGTTGGAAAAATATTGCATGGGGAGGTTCTGAATATTCTGGGTTTAGTATTGGAAATGAACCATTTAATAAAAAATATGCCAAACCAATTAAGACATGGGTGCCTTCAATGGCTATTAGCAGTATTCAGTTTTATCAAGGTGATGTTTTTTCAGAATGGAAAGATGATCTTATAATATGTTCGCTAAATGGAAAAAGTCTTATAAGATTAGATTATGAGAACAACAAAATTATAGGTGAGGAAATTATTTTCAAAAATAGAATTGGACGTATCCGAGACTTTGAAATTGATAATCAGGGTAATATTTACCTTGTAAGTGATAGTCCTAATGCTAAATTATGGAAACTTAGTAAATAAATATTTTTTAATTTAAAGAAGGGTAAAAAATGAATAAATTGACAATAGCATTAATTTTTTTAATAGGGATAACAAATTTAAGCCTTGCTCATGGGGTGAAATATGATGGGTTTAGTATGCCCGAATCAGTTGCAGAAGGTTCAGATGGCTATATTTATGTTTCTGAAATTGGAGAGAAGGATAAAGAAGGTGATGGGAAAATAAGTAAAATTGATAAAAAAGGGAATATCACGCCATTTGCAACAGGTCTCTACGACCCAAAAGGTATAGTCTTTTATAAAGAAAAATTATATGTAACAGATAGGGATGTAATTATTGAGGTTGATACTGACGGTTCATGGTCAGTTTTTGGCGCGACTATGGCTTTTCCAAAGACTCCGGTTTTCCTTAATGACATTGATGTAGATTCTAATGGAAATTTCTACATTACAGACACTGGCAATTTTGAAACAGGGGGAATTGTTTTTAAAATGAATTTATCTGGTGACATTACCGTTCTTTTTGATGAGACAACAGAAAATAATAAAGCACCAAATGGAGTTCTTCCTGTAGGAAATAATAAACTCTTATTAATTGATTGGGGTGGAGAGTTATTTGAAGCAGATACTGAAACTAAAAAAATAAAAAAAATAGGTGAAGGGTTTTCAGGTGGAGATGGTTTGGCAATCAAGAATGAAGTGATATACATAAGTAGCTGGAAAGAGGGAAAAGTATACGAATTTAAGAATGGTAAATCAAAAGTAATTCTAGAAGGCTTTATGGCTGCTGCCGATATTGCTTTAAGTAAGGATAAAACCCATTTAATTATTCCTGATATGAAAGCAGGAACAGTCACATTATATCCTTTAAAATAAAAAAATAAATATTTTTAGATAAAAACCTTTATGTACATTCTATAAAATCAATTAAGCATTCTGATATCATATTGAAATTAGTAATTAGTTTAAAGAATTTAAATGAATCTTCATGAATATCAAGCTAAAGAATTACTTAAAAGTATTGGAATAAACGTTCCTAAAAGCCAAATTTCAAATAGCGTCGATGAAACTTTTAAGATTGCTAAGCAATTTAACTCAAGCTTAGCCATCAAAGCCCAAATACACGCTGGTGGGAGAGGCAAGGCAGGTGGCATCAAGATAGTTAATACGCCTCAAGAAGCGAAAAAATTTGCTTCTATCATTCTTGGCAAAAATCTCATAACTGAACAAAACAAACCTCATGGTCAACCTGTTAATCAGCTATTAATTGAAAAAAACATTTCTATAAAAAAAGAAATGTACTTTTCAATTCTAATAGATAGACAAACGGAATCTATTGTAATAATAACATCGCGGTCTGGAGGTATGGACATAGAGGAAATAGCTAACAAAGTACCGAATTCTATTGTTAAAGAATATTGCAAAATCAATATAGAATTAACTATAAGCCAAATTAATAATTTAGCTGTTGGGCTTGGCTTAGATAAAGAATTATTTAATGAATTTGAAAAATTTCTCGCCATTTGTTTTAAATTCTTTAAAAATTCAGACTTGTCTCTTCTTGAAATTAACCCATTAGTTATTTCAGATGATAATGAAATCGTGGCCTTAGATTGTAAAATAAGTTTAGATGATAATGCTAGGTTTCGCCATGAAGAAATTAGTGAAGCATATGACTGGCTCCAAATTGATAAAAAAGAATCTGAAGCCTTTCATAGTGGATTAAGCTATATTGCTTTAGAGGGCAATATTGGCTGCATGGTAAATGGTGCTGGTTTAGCTATGGCTACAATGGATTTAATCAAATTATCTGGTGGCTTTCCTGCAAACTTTTTAGATGTTGGTGGTGGTGCAACATCAGAAACTGTTAGTAATGCTTTTAAAATTTTACTTTCCGACAAAAATGTTAAAGTCGTTTTAGTTAATATTTTTGGGGGAATTATGAGATGCGATATTATTGCTAAAGGAATTATATCTGCCGTTAAAGATGTAGGCATAAAAATTCCAATAGTGGTTCGCCTAGAAGGAACCAATGTTGACCTAGGGAAGAATATTCTAAATAAAAGTAATCTAAATATTATTTCTGCTGATAGTTTAACGGATGCAGCAAAAAGATCAGTTGAGCTAACTACTTTAAAAAAATAAATGTCTATTCTAATAAACAAAAATACAAAAGTGATATGCCAAGGATTTACGGGGAAGCAAGGCACATTTCACAGTGAGCAATCTATTAAATATGGCACCAATATTACTGGTGGAGTTACTCCCGGTAAAGGCGGTCAAATGCATCTTGATTTACCTGTTTTTAACACTGTACAAGAAGCAGTTAGTGCAACGAATGCAAATGCAACAATGATTTATGTACCCCCAAAGTTTGCTGCAGAATCTATTATTGAAGCAAGTGAAGCAGGTATTGAGATTATTGTATGCATCACTGAAGGCATCCCAGTAATGGATATGCTAAAAGTAAGGCAGAGAATCGAATCAAATAACTCCATTCTTGTTGGTCCTAATTGCCCAGGTATCATTACTCCAGATGAATGTAAAATTGGCATTATGCCAGGAGAAATTCATAAACCTGGAGTAATTGGAATTGTATCAAGATCTGGCACATTAACTTATGAGGCTGTTCATCAAACTTCATTAAATGGCCTAGGTCAAACAACTTGTGTTGGTATTGGCGGAGATCCTATAAAAGGTTTGAATTTTATAGAGTGTCTACAAATGTTTGAGGAAGATTCTAAAACCAAAGGGATTATTATGGTGGGTGAAATTGGTGGATCGGATGAAGAACTTGCTGCAGAGTTTATCAGTAGTAATGTAACAAAACCTGTTGTCGCATATATAGCTGGGCTGACAGCCCCAAAAGGTAAGAGAATGGGGCATGCTGGTGCAATCATATCTGGCAACTCTGGCAAGGCTGTTGATAAAATTAATAGCTTAGAAAAGTCTGGTGTTTGGATTTCTGAATCACCAGCCACCATGGGCCAAGTAATGGCTCAAGTATTAAATAAACAAAACTAATGAAAAAAATTTTATACATCTTATTTATTTTTATCTTTTGTAACACTTTTCAACTAAATGCCGAAGAAATTCCATACCTACTCACCGCATCTGCCAAAGGCGACCTTGAAACTGTCAAAGCGATTATTCAAAGTGGGGGTGATCCAAACACTGAAGATAAGGATAAAGTAAGCGCACTAATGTATGCGTCAAGGAAAAATCAGGTAGCAATAGTTGAATACTTAATATCTCAAGGAGCAGAAGTAAATAAAGTAGAAAGTGATGGTTGGACTGCGCTAATGTTTGCTTCAAAGAAAAATCATAATGAAACTGTTAAAGCTCTTCTTAATAATAATGCAGATCCAAAAATAACAGACCCAGATGGCTGGTCTGCTTATGGACTAGCTGCGACATCAGGATATCATGAGACTATCGACTTACTTCTTAAAGGCGGTATTGACCCAAACAGTAGAAATAATTCAGGTTTAACTGTATTAATGTTGGCATGTAAAAGTGGTAATGTTCAAACTATAGAAATTTTAATTAATAATGGAGCAAAAGTTGAATTAAAGGACAGGTATGGCAAAACAGCCTTAATTCACGCCGCCGCAAATGGTAATGAAAATGCAATAAATCTTCTTCTTTACAAAGACGCAAAAATTAACATTGTTGATAGCTCTAATTGGAGTGCTTTAATGTGGGCTATAAAAAATAAAAAATATAAAGCTGCAAAAGTTCTTATACTTCATGGAGCGGATGTAAATCATAAAGATAATGAAAGTACATATTTAATTCATTATGCTATCCATAGCAAATCAATTAAATTTATAAAACTTTTAATTGATACGAAAGTTAATTTGCAAGCTAGAGACCAATATGGCTTAACGGCTCTGGTCTATGCATTAAAAAATAAAGATAAGGATGTAATTGATTTAATTAGGAATGCTGGTGGGGAATACTAATAAAATATGAAGATTAGCCTAGCACAAATTAATCCTACTGTAGGTGACATTCAATCTAATTATAGACTTATAGTAAAGCATGCAAAAATTGCCGAGAAATCAAATGCAGAGATATTAATCACCCCTGAACTAAGTATCTGTGGTTACCCTCCTGAGGATTTACTTCTAAACAAAGATTTTATTAAAGAATGTAATGATGCTTTGCTAAGTATTGCTAAAAAATTTCCAAGATTAAAAATAATTATAGGGCATCCGAGAAGTCTAAATGGGGAACTATTTAATTCGGCATCTATTTTGTATGGAGGAAAAATAGATTTAACTTATGATAAGCAGATACTCCCAAATTATGGTGTATTTGATGAAAAAAGATATTTTCAGTCTGGGGATAAGACCCTAACTTTTACCCATAACAGTAGAAAATTTGGCTTATTAATTTGTGAGGATATATGGGTTGAAGGGCCTATTGAAAAATTATCTAATGTTGACTACATTATCTGTATCAATGCTTCTCCATATGAGATTGATAAATATGAAACTAGAATTAAAGAATTGAAGAAAAGAGTTTCGTTGAATGAGTGTACTCTTATTTACTTAAATTTAATTGGTGGTCAGGATGATTTACTATTTGATGGTGGGTCATTTATCTACAATAATAAATATGGGTTAATCGATCGTCTTGAACAATTTAAATCTATGAATAAAGTAATAGATATCAAAAGATTTGAAAAAGTTGGTAGCATTATTGGCCTGAGAAAATTAAAATCTCCGATAAAAATTTTATTAAACGGATTAATACTAGCTCTTAAAGATTATCTCTCTAAGAATTCTATTAAGAATGTCTTTATTGGCTTATCAGGAGGTATTGATTCAGCTGTTGTTCTCTATATTGCCACTCAAGCATGTAAAAAAGAAAATATCACTACCATTATGATGCCAAGCCCTTATACTTCAAAAGTCAGCCTTGAGGATGCTAAAAAACTTACAGACAATTTAGCAATCGTCCATAAAGTGAAGTCAATAACACCTTTGATGAAGTCATTTGATAAGTCTTTGTCTTCGGAGTTTAAAAATCTTCCTATAAATATTACAGAGGAAAATATTCAAGCAAGAATTCGAGGTCTTTTATTGATGGCATATGCAAATAAATTTAATGGAATTGTTTTGGCTACAAGTAACAAAAGTGAAGTTGCTGTTGGCTATTCAACTCTATATGGAGATATGGTTGGTGGATTCTCTGTCTTAAAGGATGTTCCAAAAACCTTTGTTTACAAAATTGCTAAGGAAATCAATCGCACTAATAATATTATTCCAGAAAGAATATTGACCAGACCCCCTTCTGCAGAGCTATCTGAAAATCAAACAGATCAAGATAATCTTCCAGATTACAAAGTGCTTGATGCCATAATTGATTTGTATATTGAAAAAAATAAAAGTATAAAAATGATAATTAATGAAGGATATTCAGCACAAGAAGTAAGAAAAGTTATAAAATTAATTCATATGAACGAATTTAAAAGAAGGCAAACTGCCCCTGGACCAAAAGTAACTCATAAAGCCTTTGGTAAAGATAGGCGTTACCCAATTACAAGTAAATATAATCCATTTATATAAAAGGAAGTCAAAAATGAAAAAAATAGAAGCTATAATAAAACCTTTCAAACTAGATGAAGTTAGAGAAGTATTATCTGAACTTGGAATAATGGGACTTACAGCTACTGAAGTTAAGGGATTTGGCCGACAAAAAGGTCATACGGAGCTTTACAGGGGTGCTGAGTATGTAGTTGACTTCCTACCAAAGATAAAGCTAGATATAATTGTTGCCGACACTATAGTTGATAAAGTTATTGATGCAATTACAACAACCGCTCATACTGGCAAAATTGGTGATGGTAAAATCTTTGTTATGAATGTTGAGGATGTTATACGAATTAGAACCGGTGAAAGAGGTGATGACGCAATATAATTTTTACTTCGTTAAATACTCTCTAATTGACTTTAAATCATGAGGGGTATCAATACCCATATAAATTTTACCTTCATATTTTAATATCTTAAGTAATATATTATTTTCCAAAGCTCTTAGCTGTTCAAGTTTTAATGTAATTTCTAATTCGGCGATTGGCAAACTACAAATATTATCTAATAATTTTTTTTTATAGCCATAGATGCCTATATGATGAAATTGTTTTTTTGAATCCCAATCTCTTTCTTTTGTTACCAAAGGCTCTCTGAAAAACTTTATAGCGAATTGCTTTGTGTCAAATACGACCTTCACATTACTTGGATTTAAATAGTCGTTAAAACTTTCAAAATCTGAGCAAGCAGTAACATAATCAACATCAATATCTTTTAATGCTTTAGCTAATAATTTAATTAATTTTGGATCGATAAGTGGCTCATCACCCTGAACATTAATAATAACTTCATCATCAAGCCACCCCTTCTGATTAGCAACATCTAAAACTCTATCGGTTCCAGAAGGATGATCTTTATTAGTCATTAAGGCTTCAAAATTATATTTCTCAGCAATATTCTTTATCCTTTCATCATCAGTTGCAATGATTACATGCTGAGCACCACTTTCACTTGCTTGAATCGCTGTTCTTATAACCATTGGAATGCCAGCAATATCAATTAATGGCTTACCTGGCAACCTTGTACTTTCATACCTGGCTGGTATAACAACATTAAAATCCATTTTTAGATCTTTCCAGAAATTTTTCTAGCTTCACTTTCAAGCAAAATAGGTATCCCATCTTCAATTCGATAAGCTAATTTTGCTGATTTTGATATAAGCTCATTATTTTTCTTATCATATATGAGTGGTCCTTTAGTCACTGGGCAAACAAGGATATCTAATAACTTTTTATCCATTTAACTTAATCCTTAATTTTTTTATCATCTGATTAAATAATCCCTCTTCTACATCTGCGTATATTGGTAAGTACCAAAAATTTTCTTTTGCAAAGCTCTTACACTTCACAGCATCCTTTTCCGTCATTATGATATCCATATCATCATAATCCTTAAAATCAGATTCTGTAAACAAATAGTGGTCATCAAATATTACTTTTTTAAATTTTAAGCCAGAAGTAATTAATTGCTCAAAAAATCTTTCTGGATTACCAATTCCAGTTATTGCAACTATCTCTTTTTCAAGAACATCGAAATCAGATATATAGTCATTTTGAAGACAATTTACTAAAACACCGCCAAAATAAGTCATTCCATAGGCCTTTCTCCATGTTTTTAAGGTCCGAGAGTTCACTATTTCAGCATCCACTTTATTAAGCCTAGTTATTGGCTCTCTTAAAGGGCCCGTTGGGATTAAAAACTTATTTCCAAATTCTCTAACTTCATCAATTACAGCTATTTCGAAATCTCTTTTTAGCTCATAGTGCTGCAAGCCATCATCAGAAATTAAAATATTTATATCAGGATAAGACTTTAATAACGCCTTTCCAACTTGCACCTTCCTCTTGCCAACAAATATAGGAATGTCTATATTATTAAACTTTTGAAAACGCAATTTGATCATTAAAGCCTCATCGCCTATATCCGAGACTTCTGAACTATTAAAAACTTCTTGGGGGGATTTGGCATTAGAATTATAACCACTACAAATTAGGCCAGGCTTCATACCTATTTTTATCAATTTTTCTACTACCCAAATGACTAAAGGAGTCTTACCTGCTCCCCCAATAGTAATATTTCCAATGATTACAACAGGCACATCTAACTTGATTGATTTAAAAATACCGGTCTTATAAGCCCAAGCTCTCAAAGAAATTATTAAAAAATAAATAAAACTTAATGGAAGTAAAATTAAAATCCATGAAGATTTTATATAATATTGTTTATTTAGAATCTCATGAATTGATCTCAAATTTAGCTAAATCCTTTTTTATACAATCGAAAGTAATGTTTTTTAGATTTCAACAAACTTTGATGTGTTCCAACTTCGACAATCTCACCATTATCAATTACTACTATTCTATCCGCATTTATTACTGTGCTCAGTCTATGGGCAATTACGATAGAAGTCCGTCCTTGCATTAAATTATCTAATGCTTCTTGAACAAATCTTTCTGATTCAGAATCTAATGCAGATGTTGCTTCATCTAATAATAATATCGGAGCATTCTTTAAAATAGCTCTTGCAATTGCTATTCTTTGTTTTTGTCCTCCAGACAAACGAACACCTCTATCCCCTATTTTATGATTAAAGCCTTCAGGTAATTTATCTATAAATTCAGTTGCATTAGCTGCTCTTGCTGCCTGTTTAACTTTTTTAGAATTAATATTTCTAAGACTCCCATATGCAATATTATTATAAATCGTATCGTTAAACAATATTGTATCTTGACTCACCAATGATAAGTGATGCCTTAAATCATTCAACTTAATATCAGTGATATTAACTTTATCAATTAATATTGATCCGGAATCTAAATCATAGAATCTAGGTATTAAGTTTACTAGAGAAGTTTTTCCTCCACCCGATTTTCCTACTAATGCAATTTTCTCGCCCGGTCTTATTTGTAAATTTACCTTATTAAGCACAGGCTTTTTTATTTTTTCGTAAGAAAACGACACATCTTTGAATTCTATATATCCAATTATTTTTTTTAATTTCTTTTTACCGGTATCAATTTCTTTTCCTTCGTCCATAACGCTAAATATACTTGTTGCTGCAGCAATACCAATTTGAATTTGTTCATTTATCCCCGTTAATTTTTTTATTGGTGAAATTAGCATTAATAAAGCGCCAACAAATGCTGCAAATTCTCCCGGTGTAAACCTACCAACTGAATAGTAAACCACCAAAGCAAGGGATATTGAAGCAAGCACTTCAATTACAAAGCTATTGGCACCTGATAATTGAGCTAATTTTGTTTGCATTTTTCTATTTCGGATTACTATTTGTGCGAATTTTTTAAATTCAAAAATGCTTGATTCAAAAATTTTTACAATACGCTGGCCAGAAATAGCTTCTTCAGATGCACTCGTCATATCGCCCATTGTTGATTGGACCTCCTTTCCAGCTTTTCTAAGCTTAGGAGATACTAACCTTAAGTAAAAAGCCATTATTGGTGCCATTAGTGCAAAAATAAGCGTTAACAACCAATCTAAATAAAGCATATAGCTAACGATACCAATTATAGTTAAGCTTTCTCTAATAGACTCCAATGCAACTTTTGTAGCGACATAAGCTAATTGCTCTGTTTCGTAGGTAAGTTTAGACACAATATTTCCTGATGCATTTGAATCGAAATAAGTTACCGGAAGTTTCATTAGTCTTTTAAAGGCGTCAAAACGAAGATCTTCAACAATTTTTCTAGATACCCACCGCATTGAGTACCCTGAAATAAAGCCAGAAAATGCTCTAATTGTCATTAATACAACTAATGCTATTGGAAGGAAAATAGAAGAATTTGAAGCTTGCTCAACAAAGCCTTCATCTGTTATTTTTTTTATTAAAGCAAGGAATCCTGTATTTGTTAATGCTAAAACAACTAAAGAAAGAATACTAATTGATAGGGTCCACTTATATTTCAAGGCATATTTAAAAACCCTAGAATAAATTTTTTTAAATTCAGTTAAGGTAACTTTATTCGTTTGTTCTTTCGACATAAAAATATAGGTACTTTTTGTTAATTAACTTTCGTAGAAAATGTAATCTTAGTTAAACCAGCCTGCCGAGATGCTTCCATCACATTGATTACTGATTGATGTGATGCTAAAGCGTCAGCATTAATAACTAATGGGTTATTAATATCACCAGCAGATATCTCTCTTAATTTAATAGTTAAATCTTTTACAGTCTGAGCGCTAATCGATTTTTGATTTATTGCATATTGGCCATCTTTGCTAATTGTCACATTAATATAATTAAGATTTTTATCAGAAATATTTGCTTCAGCTGTTGGTAAGTTAATTTTTAATTGGCTAAAACGAGCAAAGGTTGTACTAACAACCAAAAATATAATAATAACAAGCAAAACATCAATCAAAGGAATAAAGTTTATTTCGAATTCGTCAGTTTTTTTACCTTTTTGAAAGTTCATTTAAACACCTCTACTTTCTTTGGCCATTGATAATTTCTACTAGCTTAATTGCTTGTTGTTCCATTTCAACAATAAGGGTATCAATCTTTGTCCTAAAAAAACGATAAGCAATCATAGCTGGGACAGCTACTACTATTCCGCCGGCTGTATTATATAAAGCAATTGAAATTCCACGGGCGAAAACAGCAACATCATTACCACTACTAGTAAATGAGCTAAATAGCTCGACCATTCCAATAATAGTTCCAAACAATCCAAGCAAAGGGGCTACAGTTGCGATTGTTCCTAAGGTGGAAAGATATCTTTCTAATTTATGATTGACAGCCCTTCCTGTTTCCTCAATAGCTTCTTTAATAATTTCTGAAGGGCT
>ENA-OSJC01003079-OSJC01003079.1-marine-metagenome-genome-assembly--contig:-NODE-3079-length-12152-cov-3.293665_pt1 | contig 12152 bp, 7 predicted proteins | sample MGYA00237885_ERZ534234 | MGnify/ENA primary metagenome ERZ534234 (study PRJEB26413, sample SAMN06343907) | marine metagenome | isolation source: coastal waters | place: Atlantic Ocean: West Antarctic... | reverse complement strand
AGCTTTTATCCTCCCAGTCTCATGAATATTATGGGTATAAGTGAAAATTTATCTGTGTTGAATTGGGAGCGATATCAAAATTGGAATATTCCTTTTTCAAATTCTAATGCAAGAGAAGCATTCTTCACTTTTCAAGGTGATACTTATTCTGGGCTTGATGCTACTACTTTGAATAATAATGATATCTCTTTTGCGCAAGATCATACTAGGATTCTTTCTGGTCTATATGGTGTTCTAAAACCACTAGATCTTATGATGCCATATCGTCTTGAAATGGGTACAAAACTAAAAAGTAATAAAGGAAAAAACCTTTATGAGTTTTGGGGAGAAACGTTATCAAAATATCTCATGAGTCAGTTAATTGAGCATGAAAACAAAGTTCTTATTAACTGCGCATCAGTTGAGTATTTTAAATCAATAGATAATAATGCCTTTTCTCTTGAAGTGGTTACTCCAATATTTAAAGAAATTAAAAATGGTAAAATTCGTATTATTTCTATTTATGCTAAGAAAGCTCGAGGCATGATGGCTCGTTATATAATACAAAATAAAATTAATAATCCGATTGATATTCTAAATTTTAATTTGGGTGGATACAGATATGATAAGTACCTATCTAGTCATATTTCACCTGTTTTTACGCGTAGTCAACCTTAGTTAGTTTATTTAAAGTTATTTATTAAGCTTTTTGTATCCCCCATAATCTCGAGTGCTGCTCGACTTGATTTTCCTTGTGAAATGATTTTATTATTTTTTATGAGTTTAAAATTTATTTTAGCATCTAAGTATTCTGGTACCTTTGGTTTCATATTATATTTATCGGGAGCATATAATAGCCCCGTCTTATTTCCTTTATGAACTTTAATTTGAAGTTCATAATCTCTATCCTTTAGGTGCCAAATAAATTCTTGGCCATCGTATTTAACTAGTTTTACTATTGATTTACGATAAGGTGTAAAACGGTATATTTGATCATTAACTTGAACGCCAACAATAAATCCTGAAAACTCTGTTTTTTTCCACGGGATAGTTGCTAATGAAGCTGACAAACTTAAACCAGGGTCTTCAAAATGATTAGATTGAGCCCAAATCCAATTTTTTGGAAAATTTCTCCCCCAATCTTTCTCAATATAACCTTTACCATTATTAAATGAATAAGATTTACTATTAATTTTAATTTTTCCTTTTAAACTATGATTCATACTCAAAATTCCATGGAAACACTCCATGGTTGGTACATATGCATACCAACCCATACAACCAGGCTCTCTAATTGATACTGGCCAGGGTTTTATATTTAGATTTTGGATATGTCCTTTGACTATGAGTGAATCAGTCTCAATATTTAATTTTATTTTATTTAGTGAAAAAAAATTTTCACCCAATTGTAGCTCATATTTATTTTTATGACAGATAAACTCATTAGTTGGATAAGTGATATAATCTACTTTAGCATCTTCACCATTATAAATCATTAAAAAAGCAGTCTCAAAATCTGAATACCCACTTCGATAAATACCAGGTATTACAACAATTGATTGTCCATCATTTGTCGACATTTTATGATACCATCCTTCAAAAAAAGGATTTTTGCTGTTTGAGTTCCCATGATATTCACTTGGATCTTTTATAAACATAGTCAACTTTTTTTATTTAAATTTTCCAAACAAAACATTTTCATTAAATATTAACTTAAATTTAGCACCATGATGGAAACAATCGCTTTAATTCTTGCAGCTTTTTTGACTTCGACGTTATCTGCTATTATTGGAATGGGTGGAGGTATTACACTACTTGCAATTATGGCAATTATTATGCCTGATGGGTACTTAGTTGTTGCTTATCACGGTATTATTCAACTGGTAAGTAACGTTACTCGTTTAACTGTTTATCGTCAGCATATTGAATATAAAATATTAAAACAATATTTTTATGGTATTATCCCAGGTTTAATTCTAGCAGGTGCTGCTATTTATGCATTAACTGAGTTTTATGATGTTTCATCTGCAAGTGAAATTAAAATTGATTTTTTAAAACCCCTTATAGGTCTTTACATAGTTTGGTTTCTTTATGTTCGTAAAAAAGGAAAAGCTATATCAGAAAACGCATTTTTTTTAATGGGTGGACTTAGTGGCTTAGTTACTGTTTTTATTGGAGCAGCAGGTCCATTAATTGCACCTTTATTTATAAATACAGATTTGAAGAAGCATTCAATAATTGCGACTAAAGCAGTATGCCAAGCACTAGGACACTTAGGAAAGATTCCGATTTTTATTTTTTTATTTAATGTTAATTATGTGACCGATTGGAAAGTTATCCTGCCATTGATTATTGCAGTTTATTTAGGTACTAATTTTGGTAAAAAAATGTTAGGCAAACTTCCAGAATCGGTATTCCAGAATTTATTTCGGATTGCACTTACTTTAATTGCTTTTAAGTTGATAATTACTGAATTAATAAGGTTGTTTTGAAGATTACTGTAGTTGGTGCAGGAGCATTTGGTTCTTGGAGTGCGTATTATCTTCAATCAGCTGGTCACAAGGTTACATTAGTGGATTGTTATGGCCCAGGGAATTATAAAGCTAGCTCTGGTGGAGAATCACGTATGCTTAGAGGCATTTACGGAAATAATCATCAATACATTCAATGGACTAATCGCTCATTAGAACTGTGGAAAGCATTCCAGAAACAGTGGGGTGAGCAACTTTATGTAAATACAGGTATTCTTTGGATGTTTTCTGAAGATGATGAGTTTGCTAAAAAGTCACTCCCTTTTTTATCTGAAATAGACTGGCCTGTAGAAGAATTGACATTAACTAAAACAAAAAAAAAATATCCACAAATTAACCTTTCAGATCTTAAATCTTTTTATTTTGAGCCTAAAGCAGGATTTTTAAGAGCCAATTATGCTTGTAAAATAGTTACGGAGAACTTTTTACGTATTGGTGGGAATTATATTCAAGACAAGGTTATTGTTGATGAAAAAGAAAAAACTTTAAACTTTAGTAGTGGTTCAATTTGTAATGCAGATCAATATATTTTTTGTTGCGGCCCCTGGATGAAAGAATTGTTTCCTGAGATATTAGGTGATAAAATTTCACCAACTCGTCAAGAGGTCTTCTTTTTTGACTGTCCTAAGTCTTTAATGTTAGATAACATGCCTATGTGGGGTGACTTTGGAAAAGACTTTCATTATGGAATACCTGGCTCTAAATATCATGGTTTTAAAATTGCAAATGATGCTCGAGGCCTATTTTTTGATCCAGAAACAACTTTAAGAGAGCCATCGAAAAAAATGATTAAAGATGCACAAGAATTTGCTTCATACCGATTTCCAATACTTAAATCTGCAAAAATTATAGATTCACGAGTATGTCAATATGAAAATAGTCCTGATGAACATTTAATAATTGATAATCATCCAGCTTTAGATAATTTATTATTAGTAGGTGGTGGGTCAGGTCATGGCTTTAAAATGGGGCCTGCAGTAGGAGAATACATATGCAATCTTATTGCAGGTGAAAAGAAGAAAAAAATTTTTCAATTAACTAGATTTAATCAACAAATAAAAGCAGGGCTTACTTTACCAAAATGAAAAATTTAAAAGATATTAATAGAAGAGATTTTATTAAACTTAGTACAGTTGGTGCTTCAGGGCTTGCATTAGGTTTATCACCTTTTCAAATTAAAACTAAAAGTGACCTGGATCGTTTATTTGACCGTTCAATTGTGATTGATGCTTTAAATGTTGGCCATGATGGTGAAGGGATAGAATCCATGAAAGCAACAGACTGGGATACTCAAGAGTTAGATGCAATAAAAAAATCTGGTTATACTGGTATTCATACTAGTCTTGCTTCACGTAATTGGGATAGCACTTTAAAAAGTATTATAGTTTGGAATGAAAGAATATCTCTAAAACCGGAAGTGTATTTGAAAGCAACTAAAGCTGCTCATTTTAAACAAGCGAAGAAACAAGGTAGGCTAGCGGTTTTATATGGACATCAAAATGCCACTATGTTAGAGAATAATATTGAAAGGTTGAACGTAATGTATGATTTGGGTACCCGTTGTATTCAGTTAACATACAATACAAGAAACTTACTTGGCGATGGTTGTACGGAGAGAACAAATGCTGGATTATCAGATTTTGGAATTGCGGTAGTTAAAAGAATGAATGAATTAGGTATAATTGTTGATTTATCTCATTGTGGAGAAAAAACTTCCAATGATGGTATTTATTTTTCAAGTCCACCAGCATGTTTTACACATACTATGTGTGAGGCTTTATATCCAGGCCACCCAAGAGCTAAAACAGATAAGCAATTACGTTATATTGCTCAAAAAGGTGGAATGATAGGAATAGCTGCACTAGGATATTTTATAGGTCCTGATCCTGGAGGAAAAACTACAATTGAAACTTATTTAGATCATATAGATCATGCGGTTAAAATTGCAGGATTAGATCATGTAGGCTTAAGTACAGATTTTCAAATTCATGGACAAAAAGCTTGGGCAACAAAGGAGTCATGGTATGAACCAAGACTAAAATCATTTAAACCTTCCTATAATGTAAAGTGGCCACCATGGATTCCTGAATTAGATGAGCCGCGAAGATTTAGGAATGTAACTTACGGTTTATTTAAACGAGGATATTCAGAACGTGCTATTGAAAAAATTCTAGGTGAGAACTGGCTTTCATATTTTGAAGAAGTTTTAAGAGCATAAGTTCAAATGAACTAGTCCTTCTTTGTCTAGAGATTTAAGCTAAAGAGAGAAGATTCCTTTTTGACTATTTAGATTCTTTATCTCAATATTAATTATCATATTCTCAAGCTTTATTTGAATGGAAAACTACCAATTGGGAAAACTTTTTAATGAGAAAAAATAATTTTAGAAATATTGCAATTATTGCCCACGTTGACCATGGAAAAACCACCCTTGTTGATGGACTTTTAAAACAGTCAGGAACGTTTAAAGATCATCAGGAAGTAGAAGAACGTGTTATGGATTCTATGGATCTTGAAAAAGAGCGTGGAATTACGATTACTGCAAAAAATACAGCAGTCCAATATGAGGGTATAAAGATAAATATAATGGATACCCCTGGGCACGCTGATTTTGGTGGAGAAGTAGAAAGAAGTCTTAATTTAGTTGATGGAGCACTTCTTTTAGTTGATGCTAGCGAAGGTCCTTTACCTCAAACAAGATTTGTTCTTAAAAAAACTTTGGAGAAGAACCTTCCAGTTATACTTGTAATTAATAAAATTGACAGGTCTGATGCTCGGATAGATGAAGTTGTTAATGAAGTATATGATTTATTTATAGACTTAGATGCGAATGATGATCAAATAGATTTTCCGATTCTTTATACTATCGCCAAAGATGGTATTGCGCATAATGAGGTAGGGGATGATTCAACGACGCTTAAACCACTATTTGATGCGATTTTAAATAATATTAAAGGTCCTATCGCAGATGATGATCATATTCCTCAATTTTTAGTCACTAATCTAGATTATGATTCCTATGTTGGTCAGGTGGCAATTGGCAGGTTAAATCATGGAATATTATCAATGAACCAATCTTATGCTCTTTGTGGTGAAAAGGGTATTCGAAATAATGAAAAATTTTCTGCTTTATATACATTTAATGGTCTCAATAAAGTTCAGGTGGATAAACTAGAAGCTGGTGATATCATAGCTGTGGCAGGAATTGAAGGTGTTACAATAGGTGATACAATATCTTCTAATGAGAATCCAGAACCTTTGCCTCGGATTATTATTGATGAGCCAACAGTTTCCATGTTATTCTATGTAAATAATGGACCATTTGCAGGTAAAGAAGGAAAATATCTTACCTCTAGAAATATTAGTGAGAGATTAGAAAAAGAAATATTAGGAAATGTTTCTTTACAAGTTCATTCAACTGATCGTACAAATGTATTTGAAGTTCGTGGCCGGGGTGAGTTGCAAATGGCAGTGTTGATTGAAACAATGCGTCGTGAAGGTTATGAATTTATGGTTTCAAAACCCCGGGTTATTACAATAGAAAAAGAGGGAAAGACTTTAGAGCCTATGGAAAAAGTTTTTTTAGATATTCCTGAAGATAAAGTGGGTGTTATTACAGAAAAATTATCTGTTCGTAAAGGAAGAATGGAGAATCTCGTTAATCATGGGCATGGTAGAGTATCTATGGATTTTATAATTCCATCAAGAGGGCTAATTGGTTTTAGGAGTCAGTTTTTAACTGATACTCAAGGCGCGGGTATTATGAATAAGCTTTTCGATGGTTATGCACCATGGTTTGGGCCAATCCCTCAACGTAAAAGTGGAGCTATAATTGCAGATCGTATAGGTAAAGTAACAACTTATGCCTGTTTGGGAATGGTTGATCGGGGAGAACTCTTTATTGAGGTTGGAACTGAGGTTTATGATGGGATGGTTATAGGTGAGAGAAATAGGACTGAAGATTTACCAGTAAATATTACTCGAGAGAAAAAACTTACAAATATGAGAGCAGCCTCTTCTGATACAACTGTCGTGTTACGGCCGGCTAAAAAACTATCATTAGATCAGTCTATTGAATTCATTGCTGAAGATGAATTAGTAGAGGTGACTCCTGAATCTATTCGTTTACGTAAAATGGAATTAGATCCAAATAAAAGAGCCACTGCTCATAGAAAAGCTAAGTATACGAGTTAATCCTTTCTGCCTTGCCCTTTTGTCCTTTATCTTCAACCATGGGGACGGATAAAAATTTATATAAATTGACACTTTTTATATTTACTTATAATTACTTAAGCATTAAGTCGCTAAATAAATGCTAATAAAAAACTTTAGATTAATATGGTTGTATATAGCGGTACTAAAGTATATCTTATTTTTCTCATCGTGCGTTAAGGTTGAGATTAAGCCTAATATTATTTATATATTAGCTGATGATTTAGGTTACGGGGAGCTAGGGTCTTATGGACAAAAGCTAATTGAAACACCTAATCTAGATGCTTTAGCTGGTAATGGAATGATTTTTACAGACCATTATTCTGGATCGCCAGTTTGCGCACCTTCACGATCAGTTTTTCTTACGGGACAACATACTGGACATACTCCAATTAGAGGAAATGATGAGTGGAGTGAACGCGGAGATATTTGGAATTATCAAGCGATGTTTGACAATCCGAATTTAGAAGGTCAAAGAGCAATCAAGGATACTACAATAACGATTGCGGAGTTACTAAAATCTACTGGTTATAAAACAGGGATGGTTGGAAAATGGGGTTTAGGGGGACCAAACACTGAGGGATTACCAAATCGTCAAGGATTTGATTTTTTTTATGGATATAATTGTCAAAGACAAGCTCATACTCTTTATCCAATGCATCTATGGCGAAATGAAGAAAGAGAAATTCTAAATAATAAAAACGTACCTCCTCATACTAATCTAGCAGAATATGCCGATCCTAATAATTCTTCTAGTTATTTAGATTTTAAATTGAACGATTATGCTCCTGAGTTAATGCATAATGAAGCGCTAAACTTTTTGGAAGAAAATAAAAACAACCCTTTTTTCCTTTATTATGCATCACCCCTTCCGCATGCGCCTCTTCAAGCTCCGGCTAAATGGGTTGAGTACTATAGACTAAAGCTCGGGAAAGAAGACCCTTATATTGGAAAATCTTATTTTCCGAATCAAACTCCTCGAGCTACTTATGCAGCAATGATATCTTATCTAGACGAGCAAGTAGGTGATATTGTAGAAAAATTAAAAGCAATAGGGCAATATCATAATACATTGATAATATTTACGAGCGATAATGGTCCTACTTATAATGGTGGTGTAGATGCTCGTTTTTTTGATAGCGCAAAACCTTTTAGGTCTGATCTTGGATGGGCTAAAGGCTTTGTTCATGAAGGTGGTATTCGAGTTCCAATGATTGCAAGTTGGCCTAAAAAAATAAAATCTGGAACAAAAACAAATCGTATATCTGCTTTCCAAGATATGTTACCAACATTTTGTGATATATTAGATATTGTACCCCCTCCTAACATAGATGGTATTAGTCTTATGCCCACATTTTTAGGTCAAGATCAAAAAGTCACTCACGAATACCTTTATTGGGAGTTTCCTGCGTATAAAGGTCAACAAGCAGTTAGAATGGGTAAATGGAAAGCAATCAGAAGAAATATTTTTGATGGAAATATGTCAATTGAACTTTATGATTTGAATTTAGATATTCAAGAGCAAAATGATATTGCTTCAAAATATCCTGATATTATTGAAAGAGTTTCTGAAATTATGATTAGATCACATCGTCCCTCTTACCTATCCCGGTTTAAATTTCCACAATTGGGAGATTAATATGAAAAAATGGATTCCATATAAATCTGAGCTCCAACATGAAAAATTTGATGTGATTATTATTGGCTCGGGTATGAGTGGACTTACTACTGCTGCTTTACTTGCTCAAAATAATTATAAAGTCTTAGTCCTTGAAAAACATTTTAAAGTGGGTGGATTTACCCACACGTTCAAACGTAAACAATACGAATGGGATGTTGGGATACATTACATTGGAGAAGTTCATAATAAAAAATCTCATACAAGAAAATTATTTGATAAAGTTACGGATGGTAAACTTAAATGGGCGAAGATGGATGCGAATTATGATAGGATTATCTTTCCAGATAAATCATATGACTTTGTAGCTCCTAGAGAAAGTTTTATTGAAAAATTGGTTTCTTATTTTCCAGAAGAAAAATTGGCTATCGTTAAGTATATAAATCTTCTAAATACTCAAGCTAAAAATAGTAAGGGATTTTTCGCAAGTAAGCTCGTCCCTAATTGGCTTTTACCAATTGTAAGCAATAGGATGACAAAAAACTTTTATGAAAATTCTGATAAGACTACAAGTGAAGTCTTAAATGGCTTAACTAATAATAAAAAGCTCCAAAGTGTTTTAACAGGTCAATGGGGTGACTATGGACTTCCGCCAAAAAGAAGTAGTTTTGCTATGCATGCTATGGTCGCACGGCATTATTTAGATGGAGCAAATTATCCGGTGGGTGGTTCTAGGATGATAGCTGAATATGCTACTGATTTAATTGAATCTTTAGGTGGAAAAGTTGTTGTTAATGCGGACGTTAATGAAATAATAGTAAAAAACAACAAAGCACGCGGTGTCCGTCTTTCTAATGGTGATGAGTTGATATCACATAAAGTAGTTAGTAGTGCGGGTATAGTTAATACAGTAAATACTTTTTTAAGGCATTCAAATAAAAGTGGTCAATTAAAATCAAAACTTAAGAAAGTACAGCCGACTGAAAGTTATGTTTGTCTGTATATAGGATTAAATAAAACGGCTGAAGAATTAGGGTTAAAAACAACGAATTTATGGATATACCCAGGATATGACCATGATCAGAATATTATCAATTTTCAAAAGGAGCCAAATGGTGAATTCCCTGTCGTCTATGTTTCATTTCCTTCAGCAAAAGATCCAGAATGGAATAAAAATCATCCTGGTTGTTCAACAATGGAAGCTATAACACTTGGACGTTGGGATTGGTATAAAGATTGGGAAGAGAAGCCTTGGAAAAAACGTGGTAAATCATATGAAAACTTTAAAGAAAATATAGCTCAAAAAATATTAAATGTAGTTTATAAACATGTACCTGAAGCTAAAAATGCAATAGATTATTATGAATTGTCAACACCTTTGTCAGTTAGAGACATGGCACATTATTCAAAAGGTGAAATGTATGGCCTTGATCACACATCTGAAAGGTTTAGGCAGAAATGGCTTAGACCAAAGACTGAAATAAATAATTTATATATTACTGGTCAGGATATAACTACTGTTGGCCTGACTAGTGCCTTATTCTCTGGTTTGCTAACTGCGTCTTCTATTGTTAAAAGAAACTTAATGAAATATCTTTAATTTTGGTTACTCTTAAATATTTTACTTTCCTAATTTCTACTCAGGTTAATTAGGAGTCAAAATGCTAAAAGCAATATTTAGTATAATAATATCTATTTCTTTTATTTTTGGGGATAATTTGAAATCGCCCTCAGAATTTCTTGGTTATGAATTGGGAGATAATTTCACTTATCATCATCGAGTTGTTTCATATTTTCAGCATGTAGCCGATGCTGTACCAAATATTAAAATAATTCCTTATGGTCAGACTTATGAACAGCGGCCATTATTAGTTGCTGTTATCTCTAGTCAAGAGAATATAAATGACATTGAAAACATTCGCTTAGATAACCTCAAGCGTGCTGGGTTGATAAAAGGTAGTAAATCAAAAAGAAAAGTTGGCATTGTATGGCTTAGTTATAATGTCCATGGTAATGAAGCAAATTCAACCGAAGCTGCAATGAAAACATTATACGCTTTGACAGATAAAAATAATAAAGAAATACAAGCATGGTTGCAAAATACGGTTGTTATTTTAGATCCATGTATAAATCCTGATGGTAGAGATAGATATGCAAATTGGTTTAGGATGACAGCAAATAGGTGGCCAGATGTTGATCCTCTTTCAAGAGAACATCGAGAACCTTGGCCTGGAGGCAGGACTAATCATTATTATTTTGATTTAAATAGAGATTGGGCATGGCAAACGCAAATAGAATCTCAATCTAGAATTAAATTATATAATCAATGGCTTCCTCATATTCATGTAGATTTTCATGAGCAAGGAGTGAACAATCCTTATTTTTTTGCACCTGCATCGGAACCTTTTCATGAGTACATAACTGATTGGCAAAGAGAATTCCAAACTATGATTGGGAAAAATCACGCTAAATATTTTGATAAGAATAATTGGCTATATTTTACTAAAGAAGTATTTGATTTATTATATCCAAGCTATGGAGATACCTATCCAACTTACAATGGTGCAATTGGAATGACTTATGAGCAAGCGGGTCATAGTCGTGGTGGCTTAGCTGTCCAAACTGAAGATGGTGATACGCTTACTTTAAAAGATCGATTAACTCATCATTATACAACAGGTCTATCTACTATAGAAGTAGCCTCTAATAATGTGGATAGAATGTTAAATGAATTTTCTAAATTCTTTGAGAACGGCAAAAAGAATCCACCGGGTATTTATAGTGCTTATATTATTTCTAAAACAAATAATTCTGATAAATTAAAAGACCTTAAAAGTTGGTTAGATACAAATGGGATTGAACATGGTTTAGTGAGTTCTTCCAAATCACTAAAAGCATATAGTTATTTATCTGGTAAATCAGAGCAGTTAAAAGTATCTAAGGGTGATATGATTATAACCGCCAAACAGGCAAAGTCAGTCTTAGTTCAGATTCTTTTTGAGCCTCAAACAGCTTTAAGAGATACGATGACTTACGATATTACGGCATGGTCAATTCCTTATGTTTATGGATTAGAATCCTATGCAGTAAAAAGTGATATAAAAGCCTCAAGTGCTAGGTCATTTTCTTCAAAAAATAAAATTTTAAATAAGTTACCTTATGCTTATATACTACCATGGAAAAGTATTCATGATGTCAAATTTCTTGCATATTTATTTAAACATAATATTGTAACTCGAGTTTCGGAGGAGGCTTTCTCCTTGGATGGGTATGAATATAGTAGAGGAACTTTAGTCATTACTAGAAAAGGGAATGAGAAGTATGGTTCTGAATTTGATAAAATAATAAATAAAGGAGCTGAACAGTTTGATAGAGAAATTGTTGCGGCATCAACTGGATTTGTTTCAAAAGGTAAAGATTTTGGTTCTTCTTCAATGCGAGTAGTGAAACGACCTAAGATAGGATTAGTCTCAGGTGATGGTGTTGGAAGTTCACACTATGGTGAAGTTTGGCATTTTTTTGAAAGGCAGATAGAGTTCCCAGTTACAGTCTTAAGAACTGATTATTTTGCGGATATTCCAAAGTATAATTTTGATGTATTGATATTTCCCAGTGGAAGTCATAATTATTTAGACAAAGAGGCCATAAATGGATTGCACCATTGGGTACGATCTGGTGGAAGACTTATATTAATGGAATCTTCATTAGATAAGTTTGCTGGAAATGACCCAGCAGATAACTCTGAATCGAAGATAGTTGACCAATTAAAAACTGAGACTGCTGCAAATGCACCAACACAAGCTGCAGTAGAT
>ENA-OSJC01003075-OSJC01003075.1-marine-metagenome-genome-assembly--contig:-NODE-3075-length-12167-cov-21.647312_pt1 | contig 12167 bp, 22 predicted proteins | sample MGYA00237885_ERZ534234 | MGnify/ENA primary metagenome ERZ534234 (study PRJEB26413, sample SAMN06343907) | marine metagenome | isolation source: coastal waters | place: Atlantic Ocean: West Antarctic... | reverse complement strand
TACACACACAAAAAACAAAGTGGTGGTGCTGGCCAGTTTGCAAAGGTTAAACTTTTGGTCGAACCTCAAGAACCTGGGAAAGGTAGAGAAGTAGATAGCAAAATTAAAGGTGGATCAATTCCAAAAGAATTTATTCCAGGTGTTGAGAAAGGCATCGAGACAATATCTGACGGTGGAATTCTAGCTGGTTTTCCCATGATTGATTATAAAGTTACAATTCTAGATGGATTACACCATGATGTTGATTCTAGTGTTCTTGCTTTTGAACTTGCTGGTAGAGCTTGCTTCAAAGAAGCTTGTACTAGAGGTGGATTAAAATTATTAGAGCCAGTAATGAGGGTTGAAGTAGTAACTCCTGAAGATTATATGGGCGATGTTATTGGAGATTTAAATAGTAGAAGAGGTCAAATTAGTGAACAGGAAAGTAGAGGAAATGCAACTGTAATAACAGCAATGGTTCCTTTAGCTAATATGTTTGGATACATAAATAGCTTAAGATCAATGTCTCAAGGAAGAGCGCAATACTCAATGTTCTTTGATCATTATTCTAAAGTGCCACAAAATGTGCAAGATGAAGTAACTAAAAAGATTGCTGGATAATTATTATGGAAAAACAAAATATTAGAATAAAATTAAGAGCCTACGACAACAAGATTTTAGATGCATCTACTGAAGAGATCGTTAACACGGTGAAGAGAACAGGTGCAACAGTTAAGGGACCAATACCACTACCTACAAGAATCGAAAAATATACAGTTTTAAAAGGTCCTCATATTGATAAAAAAAGTAGGGAACAATTTGAAACAAGAACGCATAAAAGACTAATTGATATTATTGAACCGACACCCCAAACTGTAGAAGCTTTAATGAAACTAGATTTAGCATCAGGTGTTGATGTGGAGATTAAAATTTAATTATGACTGAAATAGCATTGGTTGGAAAAAAAATAGGAATGACTAGAGAGTTTTATAAAACTGGCCGTTTAGTTCCTGTTACCGTGATTAAAATGGAAAAAGCTAGAGTTATTAATGTAATTGAAGAAGATAAACGTGGATACAAGGCAGTACAATTGGGATTTGGTAATATTAAAAGCTCAAAACTGACAAAAGCCATGAAGGGTATGTATGCAAAAAAAAATACAGAAGCCAAAAAAAAATTGAAAGAATTTAGAGTAAAAGATACAGAAATATACAAAGAAGGTAACGAATTTGGTTTAGAAATATTCAATGAAGTTAAATTTGTTGATACTACCTCTAAAACTATTGGTAAAGGTTTTGCTGGAGCAATGAAAAGACATAACTTTGGTGGCTTGAGAGCTACCCACGGTGTATCGGTTTCACACAGATCGCATGGTTCAACTGGTCAAAGACAAGACCCTGGTAAAGTTTTTAAAGGTAAAAAAATGGCTGGTCATATGGGTGACAGGGTGAGAACTATGCAAAATTTAGAAATTATTAAAACTGATTTAGAAAATGAATTATTATACGTGAAAGGTTCAATACCTGGTTCTAAAAATTCTGAAATACTAGTTAAAAAGTCAGTTAAGGTTATTAATAAAATGACTATTAAAGAAAAAATTGCTGCTGCTGAAGAAGCTAAAAAAATACCAGATAAAAAGAAAAGATAATGAAAATAGATAAAATAAATTTAGATGGGAAAAAAGACTCAATAGAAGTTTTAGATAAAATTTTTTCAGCAAAGATAAACAAGAAATTAGTAGATAACGTTTTATATAAGACTAACGCTAACTACAAAGGTAGACATGCGAAGACTAAGCAGCAAAATGAGATTGCTGGATCTACTTCAAAAATTTATGCTCAAAAAGGAACTGGTGGAGCACGGCATGCCAGTAGAAAAGCCCCTATATTTGTTGGTGGGGGTGTTGCACATGGACCTAAGGGTCAACTGGCTTATAAAAAAAGAAAGCTAAATAAAAGTGAGAAAAAACTAAGCATAGCTTCACTGATCACTGAAAAGAATAAGCTTAATAATTTACTAATTTTTAGTGATTTTGGTAATGAAATTAAAAAAACTAAAGAGATGCACTTAATTATTAAAAAATTCGAATTAACTCACTCGTTAATAATTCTAGATAAGACTTCAAAAGAAAAAATTGAAAAATCTATGAGAAATATTCCAAATGTAAAAGTTACTGACATTAACCACTTTAGTGCCTTTGATATTATTAAATTTAAAAAAGTTGTATTTACTGAAAGTTCAATAAAAGAACTAGAAAAGAGATATTCTTAAGATGGATAAGATACATTTATACGATAAGATTTTATCACCAATGGTGACTGAAAAAACTACAAATTTGTCTGAACAAAACAAAATTGTATTTAAGGTTCCAAGAGAAGCTAATAAAACTAATTTAAAAAAAAATATTGAAAAAATATTTAAAGTAAATGTTATTAAAATTAACATTATCAATAAACAAAACAGAAAAGTTGTTAAAAGAGGTAAAAAAGTAAACGTTCAAGGATATAAAAAAGCAATTATAACTCTAAAAAAAGGTCAAAGCATTGACCTAACATCAGGAATTTAAATAATGGCATTAAAAACATTCAAACCATATACAAAATCTTCCAGGGGGACAGTTCTTGTTGATAGAACTGGTTTATGGAAAGGTAAACCTTTTAAAATGCTTGTTGAGCCTAAAAATTCAATGCGTGGAAGAAATAATAATGGTCACATCACATCTAGAAATATGTCAGGTGGTGGACATAAAAAAATGTACAGACTTGTAGATTTTTATAGAAAGAAATTTGATGTTCCAGGAACTGTTGAACGTATTGAATATGACCCAAATAGATCTTGTTATATTATGTTAATTAAGTTTGAAGATGGAACTCATTTTTACTATTTAGCTCCGCAAAAAATAAATGTTGGTGATGTTGTTGAAAATGGATCTGCAAAAGAAATTAAAGTTGGAAATTGCATGCCATTAAGAGATATTCCAGTAGGTGTAAATGTTCATAACGTTGAATTGCAACCTGGTGGTGGTGGAAAAATAGCAAGATCAGCAGGAACCTCTGTTACGATAAGTGGTCTAGATGGCAATTATTCATTAGTTAAAATGACCTCTGGGGAAGTTAGAAAAATAGATTCAAGATGCATGGCAACTATAGGTGTTTTGTCAAACCCAGACCAAAAAAATATTAAGATAGGTAAAGCTGGTAGATCAAGATGGTTAGGTAGAAGACCACATACTAGAGGAGTTGTGATGAACCCAGTTGATCACCCACATGGTGGTGGTGAAGGTAAGAGTGCTGGTGGTAGACACCCAGTATCACCAACAGGACAAGGCGCCAAAGGATTAAAAACAAGAACTAACGCTAGAACAGATAAATTTATAGTTAAAAAAAGAAATAAAAGAAAGGATTCTAAAAAATAATGGCTAGATCAGTGTGGAAAGGTCCTTTTGTTGAAGAGAGCTTAATTAAAAAAGTTGAAAAACAAAAATTAGACCCAAAAAAAATGCCAATTAAAACTTGGTCAAGAAAATCAACTATAATTCCTGAATTTATTGGTGTTAGCTTTTTGATTTATAATGGAAAAAAATTTATACCTGTCACCATTTCTGAAGATATGGTTGGACACAAACTTGGTGAGTTTTCACCAACGAGAACATTTTTTGGACATACACCTGCAGATAAAAAAGCAAAACCAGCAACAGCTAAGAAATAAATATGAATAAGAAAAAGAAAATTAATAGAATAAAAGTGGATACAGTTAGATCAGTAAATAATAACATTAGATCTAGTGTTAGAAAACTAAATCCAATTCTTAAAGCAATAGTTGGAAAGAAAGTTGATGTAGCTATCAGGGAATTACAATTTTCTGCAAAGAGAATAACTAGAGAAATTAGAAAAACTGTTTCATCAGCTATAGCTAATGCTGAAAATAATAATCAATATGATATTGATAAATTAATTGTCAAGGAAGCTTATTGTGGAAAAAAAGTTGTTATGAAAAGATTTAGACCTAGGGCAAAAGGAAGAGCTGCACCGATTTTAAAACCTTATTCAACAATTACAATTATATTATCAGAAGCGAAACAAATGGAGAGTCATGGGACAAAAAGTTAATCCGATAGGTTTTAGACTTGGTGTGAATAGAGGTTGGGACTCTGTTTGGTATGCTAAAAAAAAAGATTTTGGAAATTATTTAATAGAAGATTTTAAAATTAGAGCTTACATTAAAAAAAATGTAGTTAATTCCGGTGTATCTAAAGTAATGATTGAAAGGACTTCAAACAAATGCTTTGTTACTATTTATACCTCAAGACCAGGTTTTGTTATTGGAAAAAAAGGTAGTGATATTGACAAAATTAAAAACAATCTTTCTAAATTTACGAGCAATGAAGTAACGTTAAATATTAAAGAAGTAAAAAAACCTGAAACTAATGCTTATTTAGTAGCTGAAAACATAGCCCAACAACTTATAAAAAGAATATCTTATAGAAGAGCAATGAAGAGAGCCATGCAGTCTTGCATGAGATTAGGTGCAAAAGGTATTAAGGTATCAATAAGTGGAAGACTTGGTGGTAACGAAATTGCAAGAACTGAGTGGTTAAGAGAGGGTAGTATTCCTTCTCACACTTTAAGGGCTGATATTGATTATGATGAAGCTGAGGCTTTAACAACTTTTGGAATAATAGGAATTAAAGTTTGGATTTATAAGGGTGAGGTATTCGCAAGAGAATTCAGTCAAGAAACAAACAAAATAATACCTAAAGAGGCTAAAGAGTAATTATGTTACAACCAGTTAGAACTAAATATAGAAAAGCACACAAAGGTAGAATTCATGGTACTGCTACTCGTGCAGCAAAAATTAACTATGGATCATTTGCTCTAAAAGCAATGGCCCCAGAAAGAATTATTGGAAAACAAATCGAAGCTGCTAGGGTTGCTTTAACTAGACATATGAAGAGACAAGGTCGTGTGTGGACAAGAATTTTTCCAAATATTCCAGTTTCTAAGAAGCCTGTAGAAGTACGTATGGGAAAAGGTAAAGGTGCCCCTGAATATTGGGCTTGTAGAGTTAAACCAGGTCGAATTTTATTCGAAATTGATGGTGTCTCAGAAGCAATTGCAAAAGAAGCTCTTTATAAAGCATCTGCAAAGTTACCTATTAAAACTAAATTTATAAAAAGATTTGTATAGTATGAAAAAACAAGAAATTAAAAAATTATCTAAAGACGAAGTTTTAAAAAACATAGATAAATTAAAAAAAGATTTATTTAATTTTAGATTTCAAAGAATTAATTCTGAAATTAAAGATCCGTCAAAAATTGGACAAACAAAAAAAACTATAGCAAGATTAAAAACTATACTAAAAGGAAAATTAAATGCCTAAAAAGATATTAACAGGGGTAGTGACTAGTGATAAACCTAACAAGACTATCACTGTAGCGGTTGAAAGAAAATATTCTCATCCAGTATTAAAAAAAGTAGTTAAAGTTAAAAAGAAATATAATGCACATGATGAAAATAATAAGTTTAAAACTGGAGATAAGGTTTCAATAATTGAGTGTAAGCCTTTCTCTAAAAATAAAAAATTTCAAGTAATGGATGGTTCTAAATGATACAAGTACAAACTGAGATGTTAGTTGCTGATAACACAGGTGCAAAAAGAATTGAATGTATCAAGGTTTTAGGTGGGTCAAAACGTAGATATGCAAGTATTGGAGATACAATCGTTGTTGCTGTAAAAGAAGCAATACCCAAAGGTAAGGTTAAAAAAGGTTCAGTACATAAAGCTGTTGTTGTTCGTGTTAAATATGGAATTCATAGAGAAGATGGGTCAAAAGTTAAATTTGATAACAATGCCGCAGTTTTAGTTGATGACAAGGGTGAACCAGTTGGAACTAGAATTTTTGGTCCTGTCACAAGAGAATTAAGAACTAGAGGACAAATGAAAATAATCTCATTGGCTCCAGAGGTATTATAAAATGATTAAAAAAGGTTCTAAAGTAAAAGTGTTAACTGGACGAGATAAAAAAAAAGAAGGCGAAGTTATTGAGATAGATAGACCTAATAACAGAGCAAAAGTTCAAGGTGTAAATATTGTGAAAAAGCACGTTAAAACTACCAAAGAAAAAAAAGGTGGGATTATATCAAAAGAAAGCTTTATTCACATTTCAAACCTTGCTCTTGTTGATGCAAAAGGAAAAACAAAAAAAACTGAGGCTAAAAAATAATGACCCCAAGATTAAAAGTACTTTATTATAAAGAAATTCAATCTGCTCTTAAAGTGCAATTAGGTTTCAAAAATACCTTTCAAGGTCCAAAAGTCCTTAAGGTTGTTATTAATATGGGCTTAGGTCTTGATGGTGCTGATGCTAAAATTATGAAATCAACAGAAGAAGATTTAGGGAAAATTACTGGACAAAAGCCTACTGTCACAAAATTCAAAAAATCTGTAGCTAACTTTAAAACAAGAAAAGGTACTAATGCAGGTTTAAAAGTTACTTTAAGAGGTAATAAGATGTATGAATTTATCGATAGATTAGTGAATATTGCACTACCTAGAATTAAAGATTTTAGAGGCTTATCACCTAAAGGTTTCGATAAATTTGGTAATTATACTTTTGGAATTAAAGAACACATCATCTTTCCCGAAGTTAACTTTGATAGAATAGATAAAATTAGAGGACTTGATATAGTAGTTGTAATTTCTGCTATGAACAAAGATCATAGTTTTGCACTTTTGGAAAAGTTAAATTTTCCATTTATTAAAAAAGGAGATAACTAATAATGGCTAAAGTAAGCGCAGTTCAAAAAAACGATAAAAGAATTAAACTTTCAGATAGACTTTTTAAGAAAAGACTAGGTTTGAAAAAAATTATTATGGATAAGAAAATTTCTCTAGAAGATAGATTTAAAGCACAACAAAAATTATCTAATTTACCTAGAAACTCTGCAAAAAATAGAGTGATGAATAGGTGTCAAATCACTGGAAGACCACATGGTGTTTACAGAAAATTAAAAATATCAAGAATAGCTTTAAGAGACTTAGGATTGCATGGATTAATTCCAGGCATGACGAAGTCGAGCTGGTAGAAAGGAATATATGAGTTTAAGTGACCCAATTGGGGATATGATCGCAAGAATAAAAAATGCTTTAGTGAGAAATCACAAAAAAGTTGCTTTACCATCTTCTAATTTTAAAGTGAAAATTGCAGACATCTTAAAAAATGAAGGTTTTATCAAAGAATATAAGGTTGATACGGCAGACAAGAAGCCAGTTTTATCTATAGATTTAAAGTATTACTCAGGTAACCCAGTTATCAGTACTTTTGAAAGAATATCTAAACCTGGAAGAAGGATTTTCTCTAGTGCTGATAGTTTACCAAAAATTAATGGTGGGCTTGGTGTGGCAATAGTTTCTACACCCAAAGGTGTAATGACAGATGTTGATGCTAGAAAGCAAAAAGTTGGTGGTGAAATAATCTGTAAGGTATTTTAATGTCTAAAATTGGTAAAATAAGTATTTCAATTCCTGAAAAAGTTAAAGCAGTCCTGTCTGGTAATGTTCTTAATATTGAAGGTCCATTAGGAAAAAAATCTCTTAATGTTGATTTGGAAATGTTTAATCTTGATATTACTGAAGGAAAAGAAATTTCAATCAAACCAAAAAAAGTTGATAAAGATTCTAAAAGATTATGGGGTATGAATAGAAGTTTAATCAATAATGCTGTAATTGGCTCAAGTACAGGTTATGAAAAAATACTTGAATTGGTTGGTGTTGGATATAGAGCTGCATTAAAAGATAAAATATTAAACCTACAGCTTGGCTATAGTCATGATATAAATTTTGATATACCTGGTGGCATCACAATTGTTGTAGAAAAACAAACAACTATAAAAGTTAGTGGATCTGACAAACAGCAAGTAGGCATGGTTTGTTCAAAGATTAAATCTTTTAGAAAACCTGAGCCCTATAAAGGTAAAGGAATAAGAGAAAAAGGTCAGTATATATTAAGAAAAGAAGGAAAGAAAAAATAATGAAATTAAATGCTATTGAAAGAAAAAAGTTCAGAGTAACCAATAAAGTAAAAAAGGTTTCTTCTCCTGATAGATTAAGATTAAGTATTTCAAGATCATCAAAAAATATATCAGCTCAAATAATAGATGATGTTAAAAATATTACAGTAGTTTCCTCTTCTTCAATTGAAAAAGATATTAAAGCTATGGATAAAGTTAATAAAACAGAAATTTCTAAAATTGTTGCTGAAAAGTTAGCAAAAAAAGCTGTAGAAAAAAAAATAACAAAAATATATTTTGATAGAGGTGTTTATAAATATCATGGTAGAGTTAAGGCATTCGCTGAAACATTGCGTAAAAATGGAATGGAGTTTTAATTATGGATTTTAGAAAAAAAAATGATGATGGTATTTTAGAAAAATTAGTTCACATTAATAGAATTACTAAGGTTGTAAAAGGTGGTCGTAGATTTGGTTTTTCTGCATTAGTTGTTGTCGGTAATCAAGCTGGCAAAATTGGAGTAGCTCATGCAAAAGCAAAACAGGTACCTGATGCCATTAAAAAAGCCAATGAAACTGCGAGAAGAGTTTTAATTCATATACCCCTAAGAGAAGGAAGAACTATTCACCATGACGTTTATGGGAAAGATGGTGCAGGTAAGATTATTTTAAGGTCTGCTCCTAAAGGAACGGGTATTATTGCTGGTGGTCCAGTTAGAGCTGTTTGTGAAGTTTTGGGAATAAAAGATATAGTTGCTAAATCAATGGGAACGTCAAACCCTCACAATATGATAAGAGCTACAATGAAGGCTCTTTCAAAGCAAAATTCACCAAAACATATAGCAACAATTAGAAATAAAAAAATTTCTGACGTAATTGAAAAAAGAGGATAATGAGCACATTAAATACTACTGGAAAAGTTTTATATAAAAAAAAAATGAGAGTCGGTAGAGGTATTGGTTCAGGAAAAGGTAAAACTTCTGGAAGAGGTGTAAAAGGTCAAAAATCTAGATCAGGTGTTGCTATCAAGGCTTTTGAAGGTGGTCAAATGCCTCTTTATAGGAGATTGCCTAAAAGAGGATTTAATGCCATTAAAAGATACCAGGCTATTATAGCAATAATGAACTTAGAAAAAATACAATCTTATATTGATGAAAAAACTATTAACTCTAATGATGTAATAAATATTGCTCTTCTTATAAAACTGAAGTTAATTAATAAAAACTCTCAAAAATTAAAAATACTTGGCACAGGGGAAATTAAAGATAAAGTTAGCATAGAAGCTGATTTAATATCAAAGTCTGCTGTAATTAAATTAGAGAAAGCTGGCAGTACAATTCAATTAAAAAAATAATTAAGATATTATGAGTGCATCTTCTCAAACTAATGATCTTAAAAACAGAATTTTATTTACAATATTTATTTTAGCAGTTTATAGATTCGGTACTTTTGTACCTATACCTGGCATTGATCCAGAACAATTACAAACAATGATGAGTGGTAATCAAAAAGGGTTACTTGGAATGTTTAATGTTTTTTCCGGTGGTGCTGTAAGTAGAATGGCAATTTTTGCTCTAGGAATAATGCCATATATTTCTTCATCTATTATTGTTCAACTATTAACTGGAGTATCTGATTATTTTAAAAATTTAAAGGCTCAAGGGGAAATAGGAAGAGCTAAGATTAGTCAAATAACTAGATACGGAACTGTATTATTAGCTACTATTCAAGGTTATGGATTAACTGTTGGCTTGCAATCTTCTGCAGATTTAGTGATTAACCCAGGATTATTTTTTACAATAACAGCAGTTTCAACTATTGTTGCTGGTACGATGTTTTTGATGTGGCTTGGTGAACAAATAACACAAAGAGGAATTGGTAACGGTATTTCATTGATTATTTTTGCAGGAATTGTTGCTGAAATTCCAAGAGCTCTAGTAACTACTTTTGAATTAGGCAGAACTGGTGCGGTATCAACAATTATGATTATTGGAATTTTTGCACTATTAATTGCAACCATTATGTTCATAGTTTTTATGGAAAGAGCGCTAAGAAAAATTCTAATAAACTATCCAAAAAGACAAATGGGAAATAAAATGTATGGCGGTGAGTCCTCTCATTTACCTTTAAAAATTAACCAAGCAGGTGTTATACCAGCAATTTTTGCATCAGCACTTCTACTATTACCTGTGACTTTTTCTAATTTTACTTTTTCAGACAATGATACATTTTTAAATATAAGCTCGTACTTCACTCAAGGTCAACCACTATATATGATGCTATATGCATCTGGAATAATATTTTTTACATTTTTTTATACATCAATCACTTTTAATCCTACAGAGACGGCTGATAATTTAAGAAAATATGGTGGGTTTGTTCCAGGGATTAGACCAGGTGAAAATACAGCACTTTATATAGAAAAAATTGTTACAAAGCTTACTACCATAGGTGCTCTTTATTTAACAATTGTTTGTTTAATGCCAGAGTTTTTAATAGCCAATTATCCAATACCTTTTTATCTCGGTGGTACATCAATTTTAATTGTTGTTGTTGTTGCTATTGATACTGTAACTCAAATACAGACAAGATTAATGAGTTCACAATATGAACAATTAATTAAAAAAACTAAATTCGGTAAATAATTCTGTGAATATAATTTTATTTGGTCCTCCAGGTGCAGGTAAGGGGACACAAGCACAATTTATAGTAAAAAAACATAATTACTTTCAATTATCTACTGGAAACTTATTAAGAGAAGAGATTAAATTAAAAACACTTATTGGTGAAAAAATTGAAATATTGATTTCAAATGGTAAGTTTGCTTCAGATGAAATTGTTAATACGCTTTTAAGAAAATCCATAACAAATTTAAAATTTAGAGATAGAATTATCTTTGATGGCTACCCAAGAAATGTTGACCAAGCTAAGAATTTAGAGTTAATTTTAGATGAGTTTAACCAAACCATTGGACATATTATTTTTTTAAATGTTTCAAAAGACATAATAGAAAAACGTATAATGGGTAGAGTAACTTGTGAAAAGTGTCATATGACCTTGAATAAATTTTTTAATACAGAGCAGATTGAGCTACATCCCTGTGGTAAAGAGTTCCTTAAAAAGAGAAAAGATGACAATTTTGACGTAGTTATTGCAAGATATGATACCTACATGCAATCTACCAAACCAGTTCTTGATTTTTACTCAAAAAATCAAAATTTCACTGAAATCGATGGTGCTGCTGAAATCGAGCAAATTACCAACAAAATCAATCATGTTCTTAAGGTTTAAGACGTTGACTTTAGAACATCTTCTTATATAAAAGGCTAAATTTATTCTCAGAAATATGGCTCGTATAGCAGGTGTAAACATTCCCCAAAACAAACTTGTCCACATAGGACTAACTTATATTTATGGTATAGGTAATAAGTTTTCGAATCAAATTTGTACATCACTAGAAATTCCTACAGCAAAAAGAATTAACGAATTAACTGATGATGATATTTTAAAAATTAGAGAATATATTGATGCAAATTTTAAAGTTGAGGGTGATCTTAGAAGAGATTACTCGTTAACTATAAAAAGATTAATTGACCTTGCATGCTACCGAGGATCAAGACATAGAAAAAAACTCCCAGTTAGAGGACAAAGAACAAGATGTAACGCTAGAACTCGAAAAGGTAAAGCTATCGCAATTGCAGGTAAAAAATTAACACCACTTAAAAAATAATTAACTTATGGCTAAAGTAGACAAAATAGATAACACAGATTCTGTTGTAGAAAAAAAAGTAGAAAAAAAAGTAGATAAAAAATCTAAAAAAAGTTCATATTCCAAAAAAAAGAAAATTAAGAAACACATTCTTAATGGTATTGCATATGTTCAATCAACTTTTAATAATACAATAATCTCAATAGCAGACACTAATGGAAATGTTATTTCATGGGCGTCAGCAGGACAAAAAGGTTTTAAAGGTTCTAGAAAATCAACCCCTTATGCAGCGCAAATTGCTGCTGATTCAGCTGCATCCAAAGCTTTAGAGTTTGGTATGAAGACGTTGACAGTCCAAGTTAAAGGACCTGGTTCTGGAAGAGAAACAGCTCTAAGAGCATTACAAGCAAAAGGATTTAAGATTCTTTCAATAAAAGATACAACACCAATGCCACATAACGGCGTAAGACC
>ENA-OSJC01003074-OSJC01003074.1-marine-metagenome-genome-assembly--contig:-NODE-3074-length-12170-cov-7.842802_pt1 | contig 12170 bp, 9 predicted proteins | sample MGYA00237885_ERZ534234 | MGnify/ENA primary metagenome ERZ534234 (study PRJEB26413, sample SAMN06343907) | marine metagenome | isolation source: coastal waters | place: Atlantic Ocean: West Antarctic... | reverse complement strand
ACAGATGATTTTGAAGTTCGTGGGTGTATCACTCAACAAAAGCAGCGTAAACAGAAATCACTTCACTATTACTTACTTGAAAAAGAGAGCGGGGAAATGAAATTTAATGGAAAAGGTAAAGAAAAAGAAATAACCCCTTAAGGCCGCTCTATCCATATTAGATGCGCCATCCTACCTGAGCATTTACCATCTCTTCGGTATGAAAAAAATTGATCTGACTCTTTATATGTGCACCTGTTTCCCCCACTAATTGAACTAACTCCAAGGCTTTTTAAAACAACTCTTGCTGCATCATACAAGTCAAGATAATATTTATTATTTATATAAGAGAAGCAACTTTCAAAATTTTTATTTTTAGAAAGATACTGAGATTTAACTTCGCCGCCTACTTCAAAAGATAATCGAGAAATTGCAGGTCCTAAGTGGACTATTAAGTCTTCTCCATTACAATCAAGAGACTCGATTAAAGATTCTATTATTCCGCCAACTAAACCCCTCCAGCCAGCGTGAGCAATTCCAACAGTGGTGCCTTCTTTATTGCACATAAAAACTGGCAAGCAGTCGGCTGTAAGAACACCACAAACAGTTCCAAGTTTTTTACTATAACTTGCATCAGCGTCAATTACTGTTGAGATTGAATCAGCATCAACACTCACATTAGAGTGCGTTTGATTAATCCATACTGGAGCAGAGGGTAAATTATAGCGCCTCAATAATAAGTCACGATTTGCCAATACTGAGCTCTTCGCATCATCAACATGAAGCGCCAAATTAAAGTTATCAAAATTATCCTTACTATTCCCACCCTCTAAAAGTCTTGGTGTTGAAAGTAATTTAATATTACTTGGGAAAAAATTCATTGAGTCAAATGATCCACAATTATCAGGAATCGAATTGTTTTAAGACTTCCAATAGCTTCAGCATGTCATTTGGCAGCGGCGCCTTCCATGACATCAACTCTCCGGAAAGAGGATGAGTTAGAGTTAATTTTTTTGAATGGAGCGCCTGCCTTTTAAAATTAATTAGGGCATCCTTTAGCTCCTCACTTGCTTTTTTTGGAAAACGTACACGACCTCCATATATTGGGTCACCTATCAAAGAATGTCCAACATGAGAAAGATGAACACGTATTTGGTGAGTTCTGCCAGTTTCTAAAATTGCTTTTACATGGGTGTGACTTTTAAACCGGTCAATTGCTCTGTAGTGAGTTATTGCGTCTTTTCCACTCATTGAAACAGCCTGCTTAACTCTATCTTTAGAATCTCGGCCTATTGGTTCATCAACAGTTCCTCCAGCAATCATATGTCCATATACTATGGCAGAATATTCCCTATCAACAGAGTGATTTTGGAGTTGCTCAACCAAAAGTTTTTGGGACTTTTCATTTCTAGCAATAACCATTAAACCTGAAGTATTTTTATCTAAACGATGAACAATACCAGCCCTATCAAGAGTTGATAAAGCTGAATCATAGTAAAGAAGAGCATTTGCCAATGTTCCACTCCAATTTCCCGCGCCAGGATGCGTAACAAGTCCAAACTGCTTATTTATTACAATAATATCTTCATCTTCATAAACAACATTTAAGGGAATGTTCTCAGCAGCCCAATCATTACTTTGCTTCTGATTTAAAGTTAGACAAACAACTTCAGCGCCAGTCGACTTATCTTTTGGTTTAAAGGTTTTTTGATTGATTAATGCATCTCCAGATTTAATCCACGCAGTTATTTTTGAGCGGGAATAATCAGGAAGCATTTCAGCTAATGAAGCATCAAGCCTTCTTCCTGTCATCCTCTCTGGAATAATAATATTTAGTATCTTCACGCAATCATTTTAATTGATATCAACAATAATCTTTGCCTCGTTAGTAATTTATGAAGTAAAAGTTAAATATAGTCTAAGGAAACTTCAGACTGGCCTCTATAAGATAAATAAGCGTCAAGAATCTAGATAATATGTAAAATGTTAAAGGAACAAATGTTTATTAAACATAAATCCATCAATTCTAAGCAAAAACTAAAAAATGAAAAAAGAAAATACTCCACTTTCTCTTCCCAAGAAACAAGTCGATTTAGTTATGAGTCTATATTCTAGTGGCAAGATAGATGAGGCAATTAATATGATTAGAGCCTTAAATGAAGAATATCCTAATGTGCCATTACTTTTTAATCTACTAGGCGCTTGCTATAATAAATTAGGACAATTTGACCCTGCTGCGCAGTTTTTTGAGACAGCAATATCAATAAAACCTGACTATGCCGAAGCATTCTTGAATCATGGAATTGTTATGAGAGAGGTAGGTAAACTTGATCATGCAGCTAAAAGCTTTAAAAGAGCTGTAGAAATTTTACCAAATTACTTTGAAGCCCATAATAAACTTGGGATTACGCTTATAGATTTAAATCAACTTGAGGATGCTATTGAACATTTAGAGTGGGCAGTGGCCTATAAATATGATTTTTATGAGGCTCATAATAATCTTGGCGTTGCTAATAGAAAACTTGGTAAAAGTAGCGAAGCAGCTAAAAGTTTTGAAAAAGCTATAGAAACTAACCCAAACTATATTTTGGCAATTTTAAATCTTGGGCTTACTCATAAAGATCTTGGACAATATGAAGAGTCTTCGTTTTGTTTTGAAAGGGTCTTAGCTATCGACCCTAATAACGACCAAGCAAAGGTAAATTTAGAAGAGCTCAAATCTTAGCAAAGTTTTACTATGAACTTATACCCTCTCCTAAATAATAAAATTAATTCTATTATTGAACTATTCTCCAATGGTCAACTAACAGAAGCACTCAAAACAGTTGAAGCCCTAATAATTCAATATCCTAACGAATCAATACCTCATAATATTAGTGGAGTATGCTATCGAGAAACTGGTCAATTAGAGATGGCAGTTCAATCATTTGAGAGAGCTGTTGCAATCAAACCAGACTTTGCTGATGCTCATTTCAACCTCGGACTTTCATTGCAAGAACTAAATCAGTTGGATGCTGCAGTTAAGAGTTATGAAGACACATTAGCCATAGAGTCTAAATATGTCAAAGCATACAACAATCTTGGCATCATATATTTAGAGCTTGGGCATGAAGATGATGCAATTAAAGCTTATGGACAAGTGATAACCATTGAACCAAATAATGCAGAAGCACATCACAATCTTGGTAATGCTTTCAATGAACTAGGAAGGCTGGATGAAGCAATTAAATCTTATGAGCAGGCATTAAGTATTGAGCCAAACTATTATGAAGTCCACAACAATCTTGGAAGCATTCTTAATGAAATTGGCGAAACTGATGAAGCACTTAATTCTTATAAAGAAGCGCTTTCCATTAATCCAGACTTCGCTGATGCACACAATAATATAGGTGTTATCCTCCAATCACTTGATCAATTTGATGAGGCGGCTGAGTCTTATGAGAAAGCAATTGCTATTGATCCTGAGCATGCTAAAGCACATAATAATCTTGGCAACATTTTTAATGAATGTGGTCAATTTGCCGAGGCGGTTAATTTTTATCGACAGGCTCTTAGTATCAACCCAAACTTCGAGGATGTATATTTCAATCTTGGTGGCGCTCTTTATGCATTAGGGCAAAATGATGATGCTATTAATTCTTATAACAATCTGCTATCTATTAATCCAGATTATGCTGATGCACATAATAATTTAGGCCTTATTCTACAAGAACTAGGTCAACCTGATGAAGCATTTATTGCCTATGTAAATGCACTAGTTATAGAACCTGACAATGCTCAATTTCACCAAAATTTATCCACATTAAAAAAATATAAAGAAGGTGACACACAGTTTGCTCACATGGAATCACTTCTGTCCAGAAGCAACCTTAGCCAAAAAGATTGTATAAGTTTAAGTTTTGCATTATCAAAAGCATATGAAGACTTAGGCAAGGTAAGTGAATTGTTTAAGGTCTTAAATGAAGGCAATCTCCTTCGTAAAGAAGAATTAAATTATTCAATTGAGAGTGATCTCAATAAACATTCAATTTACAGAAAGCTCTTTAAGTCAGCCATTACAAAATCATCGCCATATGATTCGCAGACTATTAGCCCAATTTTTATTGTCGGCATGCCTCGTTCTGGCACTTCTTTAGTAGAACAAATTATCTCCAGTCATCACAAAGTTCATGGTGCAGGTGAATTGCCTACCTTAGATAAGCTTATTACGCCAATACTTAATGAGTGTTTATCCCATAATAATGCTCTTTCTAAAAAAAACTTCTTGTCAATACGTCAAGGATATTTACAACACCTATCTACTCTTAATATCTCTGAAAGAATTATTACTAACAAAATGCCTACAAATTTTGAAAATATAGGATTTATATTAAAGGCATTTCCAGAAGCAAAAATTATTCACCTCAAAAGAGATTCTATGGCTGTTTGTTGGTCAATTTATCAGCGCTACTTTCCCAGTAAAAATTTGGGATTTCCATATGATATGGAAGATTTAGCACTTTTCTATAACTCTTATAAGGCGCTAATGGAATTCTGGCATGAATTGTTTCCTAATCAGATATATGATATTAGCTATGAAGACTTAACTGTCAATCAAGAAGAAGAAACTAGAAAATTATTGGAGTATTGTGGGCTAGATTGGGATGAGAACTGCTTAAACTTTTATGCTAATAAAAGCACTGTGAAAACAGCCAGCTCATTACAAGTCAAAGAACCAATGTACCAAGGAAGTTCTGAGAAATGGAAAAAATACCAAGCTGAATTAAAGCCACTTATTAATACCCTTGGTTATCCATCATAATGGAAAAAGATGTTCTGCCTCAGGAGAAAGTTGATGCGGTTATTTCAGCTCTTTCAATGGGTGAGTTTCAAGATGCATTAGAAAAAACTGCTATCTTAAGCCAAAAATATCCGGGCGAATCTCTACTATTCAATATAAGTGGGGCTTGCTATCAAGGTCTTGGACAATTTGAAACTGCTGCTACGTATTATAAAAAAGCAATAGCTATTAATCCTGATTATTACAAAGCACATTTCAATCTTGGAGGTCTACTTCAAGAGCAGGGCAAACTAAAGATCTCTATTGAAAGTTTTGAGAAAGCTCTTTTCTTAAAGCCTGACTATGCTGAGGCATATAACAACATGGGAAGTGTTTTCAAAGAGCTTGATCAATCTGATAATGCAATTAGGAGCTTTGAGAAAGCGATAGAAATAAAACCTGATTATTTTGAAGCTCACTATAATCTAGGCCAAACATTTCAAGATCTAAACAACATAGAAGCAGCAATTAAAAGTTATGAGGAAGTATTAATAATTAAGCCAGATTTTGCAGAACTGCATAATAATTTAGGAATAATATATCATGGTATTGATGAAATAGATTCTGCTCGTCAACATCTGGAAGATGCAGTTAGAATAATGCCAGAATTTGTTGAAGCATTTAATAATCTTGGTAATATCTATAAAGAACTAAAGCTGCTCGATAGAGCAATAGATTGTTATAAAAATGCAGTGGCTATTAATCCTGAGTTCGCTGATGGATATTTTAATATTGGTTTGGTTCTTCAAGATCAAAAACAATTTGACTTAGCAATTAATAACTTTGAAATGGCAATATCTATTGACCCTAGCTATTCTGATGCACATTTTAATATAGCTAATATCTTACAAGACTTAGGTCAATTAGATGGCGCAGTTCAAAGCTATCAAAAGACAATCAAAATTAAACAAGACAATACTGAGGCGCACTATGAACTTGGTTTGACATTTATGAAGCTTGGAAAGGTAGATGCGTCAATTAAAAGTTATGAAAAGGCACTCTCTATAAATCCAAACTACGGTGATGTTCATAATAGCCTTGGAAATATATTTAATCAAATTGGCCAATTAGAAAAAGCACTTTTAAGCTATGAAAATGCACTTTCTATTTCGCCAGAGCATGCAGAAGTATACTTCAATCTTGGGAACCTTATGCTTGATCTCAATCAATTGGATAAAGCCATTGTAAATTATGAGTATGCACTTAAACTCAAACCTGGGATAGATTGTAACTTTGGGAATTTAGTTCATACAAAAATGCACTTATGTAACTGGCATAACTTTTCTAATAATCTTGAAGATTTATTAGAAAAAATTAATCGCAATGAAAAAACTATCTCCCCATTCTCTTTGTCTGCTCTGATAGATGATGCAAAGATTCAGCTAAAAAATGCCAAAATATTTGCTAAGCAAAAGTACCTAAAGAACAGTGCTTTGTCAAAAAATTATAATTATTCAACCCATAAAAAGATTCGAATAGGTTATTTTTCTGCAGATTTTAGAGAGCATCCTGTGTCCTATTTGTCAGCCGAACTTTACGAGCTTCACAATAGAAGCCAATTTGAAATCTATGCATTTTCTTTTGGACCTGACACTCAAGATGTTATGAATCTTCGAATTAAAGCGGGTGTTGATAATTTTTATGATGTACGCGATTTGTCATATAAAGATATTGCATTACTATCAAGATCCTTGGAGATTGATATTGCTATTGATTTGGGTGGATTTAGTGCCAATAACAGACTAGAGATTTTTGCTATTACTGCAGCACCCATTCAGATAAACTATTTAGCATATCCTGGAACTATGGGAGCTGACTTCTACGACTATATAGTGGCTGATGAAACTTTAATTCCAGAAGCTCAAAAGAGTAATTATGCTGAGAACATTATTTATCTGCCAAGTTGTTACATGCCCCAAGATAACTCGAGGCACATTTCTGACAAACCATTAACGCGTCAGGACTTTAATTTGCCAGAAGATGGTTTCGTTTTTTGTTGTTTTAATAACAGCTTTAAAATAACTCCAAAGGAATTTGATATTTGGATGCGGCTACTTAGTAAGGTTGATAAAAGCGTATTGTGGCTCTTAAAAGCAAATAAATCATCTGTAGAGAATTTGAAATCTGAAGCTGAAAAGCGAGGCGTTAAAGCTGATCGATTAATTTTTGCCGATAAATTAGCAATTGAAGAGCATTTAGCTAGACAAAGGCTTGCTGACTTATTTTTGGACACCTTTAATTTCAATGCTCACACAACAGCAAGTGATGCCTTATGGGTTGGCTTGCCAATTGTAACAAAAATAGGTAAAGGGTTTGCAGCGAGAGTCGCTGGAAGCTTACTGACTTCGATGGAAGTACCTGAGCTGATTACAACTTCAGAAAAAAAATACGAAGCACTGGCATTAGATTTAGCTACAAACTCTGAAAAACTTTCATTGATTAAAAATAAATTAGCTGATAAGCGATCTACAGCACCTCTCTTTGACACTGAAACGTATACCAAGAATTTAGAAAAGGCATATATTAAGGCTTATGAGCGATATTCAAGTGGCCTTCCATCAAAGGAGTTTAAAGTATCATGAGAAAACTTACCGTAATTCTTCCTGCAGCTGGCAAAGGATCCAGACTAAATTTACCTTATCCCAAAGAGATATTACGTGTCGATAAAGACAAAGCTTTGATTGATAACAGTTTTGATCTCTTTGAAGGTTTAGGTCGAGATGATGTTGAATTTATCGTTGTCATCAATGAAGAAAAGACAGAAATCATCAAGTATGTGTCTAAGTACAAACATAAGTTCAATATAAGTTTTACATATCAAAATCCTAATGAGATTGAATACACTGGGGCAATTAAAAGTGCTAAACATCTTTTTGGTGAAAATAATATTGTACTTCTACCCGATACGATCTTAACACTGGCAGAAGGAGTTAATCTTGCTCATGAGGTTCATAAGCATCTAGAGGAGAGTCATTTTGCATTTTTATTCAAATCAGAAACTAATGAAAAAATGCTTAGTACAAAAGGTTGTTTGCAGCTAGATAGTAACAAAACAGTTCTTGATTATGAGGATAAACCAACCCAAAATATGAGTAGATTTAATGGCTATTGGTGTGCTTTTGCTTTCAAAAAAGATGTCTTTGATGAGTGCATCAAATTCATGGAACAAAGCACCTTAAAACTTGAGAAGCCCAAAACTGTTATTGAGCAGACAAAAATATTTGGTAGCAAGGCGATTCAGGTAGAAGACTATAAAGACTTAGGCACTTGGGAAGAGATAGGAATACTTCTTTCTAAAAATCATTAAAAACTGAAGAAAATATATCCCCTCTTTCTTACATAACAATTTTACTTACAAAGAGAATTAAGGCTGTTTATTCAAGTGTCTATAATACATCTAAATAATAATTAGAGCTTGATCATATTTATTTTTAGAGTTAATCTGTACTCAAAATGAAAAAACAAAACAAAATACTTAGCAACGTGCAAGGCATTAAAGATAATCAACAGCCTCCTAAAGAGCAAATTCAATCAATTATTGATACCTTCTCAAGTGGTCAAAAAAAAGAGGCTATTATTCAAATAGATGCATTAATCGAGAAATATCCTTCAGCACCATTACTTCTTAATATTAGTGGTTCTTTTTACAAATCTAATAGTCAACTAGATGTTGCAGTTATAAAATTTAATCAAGCTTTAGTTCTAGAGCCAAACTATACAGAAGTTCATTACAATCTTGGGGTTACACTTCGAGAGCTTGGTCAAATTGATGAAGCTATTAAAAGCTATAAGAGTGCCCTTAGTATTAAAAACGAACATCCAAATGCACACTATAATCTTGGTAATGCACTTTTAAGTCTCAAGCATTATGATGCCGCCATTGAGCATTTTGAATCAGCAGTAATTTTTAATCCCAAATTTGCTCAAGCTCATAATAATTTAGGTCTTGCTAATAAACTACTTGGAAATGATGTGGAAGCAGGCAATAATTTTGATAAAGCCTTAGTTATTAAACCAGATTATGCTGAGGCTGCGAACCATCGTGGAGTTATATTTCAGAATGATGGAGATCTTGAAAATGCCATTAAATATTATCAAAAGTCACTAAAAATTAACCCAGAACTAGCTGATGCATATAATAATATTGGCCTTACTGAAAAAGAACTTAATAAAACTGATAATGCAATAAAGTCTTTTGAAAGTGCTTTAGCAGTCGATCCTAATTTTGCGAATGCGTACTATAATTTAAGTCAAATTAAGCAGTACACTTTTAGCAAAGAGCAAGTTGCCAAACTTCAAGCACTTCTAAGTTCTGATGGTGCCAGTCAATCTGATCTAATCGCTATAAATTATTCATTAGCTGCAGTTAATGAAGGCTTACAAAATCAAGATAGGTTTTTTAATTACCTTCATGAGGCTAATCGAATGCGCAAAAAAGAACTAAATTACTCTATTAATACATCTAAAAAAATAATTTCGAGTATTTATGAAATATTTGCTGAACAACCTCAATCTATTAATTATTCTTTAAAAAATACCTCATCCACCAAACGCCCTATATTTATTCTCGGTATGCCTCGATCTGGAACCAGTCTGGTTGAGCAAATTATTTCTAGTCATAAGTTAGTTTATGGTGGAGGAGAGTTAAGTACTCTAATGAAGCTTTGTTTGCCATTATTAGAGAGTAAGCTCTCTAATCTCGAAGATAAAAGTGCATCTTCTGAAAAAAACCTTACACATATTCGTGAAAAGTACCTAGCCTATCTTGCTCATTTGGATACTCCTTCTAAAATCATTACAGACAAAACCCCAGCAAATTTCCAATACATAGGTCTTATTTTTTCTATATTTCCTGATGCAAAAATTATTCATCTAAAAAGAGATCCTAGAGCCATATGCTGGTCAATTTATAAATCTAAGTGGGCTGGAAATGGCTATGGATTTTCTTACGATATGGAGGATTTAGTTGCATATTATGGTTTATATTCATCCTTGATGGGTTTTTGGCATAAAAATTTTCCAGGAAAAATTTATGACATTTGTTATGAAGACTTAACTAATAATCAAGAAGAGGAAACCAAAAAATTATTAAAGTATTGTGAATTAGATTGGGATGAAAACTGCCTAAACTTTCATAAAAATGAACGTGCTGTAAAAACTGCCAGCTCATTACAAGTCAGAGAGAAGATGTACCAAGGCAGCTCTGGAGCATGGAAAAAGTATGAAACACATATTCAGCCACTCATTGATGGTCTTAAACCTTATTTAAACCAGTAAGAAAATAAGCTAGTTAATTATTTCATTTGACTCTAAAAATTTAAGAATGGTAGATACTGAACCATCTAGGCTTTGATTATCTGTATCAATTGTTAACTCTGGATTTTCTGGCACTTCATAAGGCGAGTCAATACCTGTATAGTTTTTAATCTCTCCAGCCCTTGCTCTTTTATAAAGACCTTTGACATCTCTAGTCTCACAAGTCTCTAAACTGGCTTTACAGTAAATTTCTATAAAATCATCATTAGAAATTAATTTTCTAGCTTCAATTCGATCTTTATTGATTGGACTAATAAAGGCAGTCATTACAATTAAACCAGATTCAAGCATTAATTTGCTAACCTCACTAATTCGACGAATATTTTCTGTTCTCCCTGCCTCACTAAAGTCAAGATTAGAGTTTAATCCGTGACGCACATTATCACCATCCAGTACAAAAGTTCTACAACCTTTTTGAAATAATTTTTCTTCTAAAGCATGTGCTAAAGTAGACTTACCAGAGCCAGAAAGACCAGTAAACCAAAGAACAATTGAACGATGGTTATTTAATTTATTTCGCCTCTGCCGGGTTACGGATGCTTGATGATAAATTATATTCGAGCGTTTCATTTTAAAGACTAGATTAAAAGTATTAATTTAAATAAGTTATTATATAGTTCAATCAGATAAATATATTCAGATATCTAGTAACCTTTTAAGAGCGCTTCGACTGTTGTCCCCATATCAGACGGATTCGGTGCAACCATAATCCCAGCATCTTTCAGAATTACTACCTTCTCAGCCGCACTTTCACCACTTGAGCTAACAATAGCACCTGCATGCCCCATCGTTCGTCCAGAGGGGGCTGTTAGTCCTGCTATATAAGCCGCCATAGGTTTGTTCATATGTTTTTGAAAGTATTCAGCTACCTCAGCCTCCTGAGGCCCTCCAATTTCTCCAATAATCATAACAGCTTCGGTTTCATCATCACTCTCAAAATATTTTAAAATTTCTAAAAAAGAGCTTCCATTAATTGGGTCACCACCAATTCCAACGCCAGTGCTAATGCCAATACCTAGTTCCTTCATTTGAGAGGCCGCCTCATATCCTAAAGTTCCTGACCTTCCAATCAAGCCAACGTTGCCCTGTTTATAAATATGCCCAGGCATAATGCCTAATAATGATTTTCCTGGACTAATCGTGCCAGCACAATTAGGACCAGTTAAAACCATACGTTTTTCTTGGGGGGCACTATTAATATAACGCTTCACTCTTATCATGTCATGTGTTGGAATTCCGTCAGTAATACTTACACAAAACTTTATATTTGATTCGGCCGCCTCCATAATTCCATCAGCAGCATAAGCTGGAGGAACAAAAACAATACTCGCTTCTGCGCCTGTAACTAAGACAGCTTCCTCGACTGTATTAAACACAGGCTTTCCTAAATGCATTGTGCCACCTTTACCTGGAGTAACCCCTGCTACAATGTTTGTGCCATAGTCAATCATTTCTTGAGTATGAAAAGAGCCAATACGGCCAGTTATGCCTTGAACTAAAACCGGAGTTTTTTCATCTATAAAAATACTCATTTTTAACTTTTACTCCTATTTGCGTGCTTCCATACAGACACAACTTTGTGCGCTGCATCAGACAAGGTGTCAGCTGTAATAACTTTTTTACCACTATCTTTTAATATTTTCTGTCCCTTTTCTACATTAGTTCCAGATAGACGAACAACTAAAGGGATGTCAATATCTCGCTTATTTAGTAAATCTACAATACCTTGGGCAACCCAATCACATCGATTAATTCCAGCAAAAATATTAATCAAAATAGCTTCTACAGACTTATCAGACAATACTAATTCTATCGATGTTGCTACTCTCTCAGCAGATGCACCGCCACCAATATCTAGAAAATTTGCAGGCTCTCCGCCCGCATGTTGAATCATATCCATTGTCGCCATAGCAAGACCTGCTCCATTAATAAGGCAACCAATATTTCCATCTAAACCAACATAGCTTAAATCATGCTCGGCAGCATTTGTTTCACGAGGATCCTCTTGTGTTTTATCACGAAATTCTAGAATTTCTGGCCTACGATAAAGTGCATT
>ENA-OSJC01003073-OSJC01003073.1-marine-metagenome-genome-assembly--contig:-NODE-3073-length-12171-cov-31.658426_pt1 | contig 12171 bp, 9 predicted proteins | sample MGYA00237885_ERZ534234 | MGnify/ENA primary metagenome ERZ534234 (study PRJEB26413, sample SAMN06343907) | marine metagenome | isolation source: coastal waters | place: Atlantic Ocean: West Antarctic... | reverse complement strand
AGAAGGTATTACTGCTCACACTCAGTTTGACATTTCAGATTTGCCATTTGAAACTTTTGTAAACTTGTGGCCTCTTAAAAAAGGTATGAAGAGCAAGCTTTGGGCGGCCAAAAATATAAATAAAGGGTATTTGAAAAATATAAGTGGCGAAATTCTTACTAATCCAACTAAAGGACAAAACATTCAAATAAGTTTTAAATTTGATGATGCTGTTTTTAAATTACTGGAAGGTTTAGGGCCAATTATTGAGGCGAATGGGTACGGTGCAGTTGTAAATAATACTTTTAGCATAGGGCTTGAAAGTGGTTATATTTCCTCAGAATATGATGACTTAATGGATATTTCAGGCTCAACATTAATCATAAAGAAAGACGACAACCTTACTCCTACTGTTTTTATAAATATGATTTCGGTTGCTAACCTACCAACTTCATTTAGAATTTTAGAAGCACTTCCGAAAAAATATCAAATTCCAGAGAAATTATTATCATTGAATTTGAAAGGTATTGCCCTGGCTAATACAAAACTATCTTTTCCGTTAGAAAATAAACTTAAGAATAGACGAATTTCCTTTTCAACGTCTGCTACACTTAAGTCTGTTTCTTCAAATCGCATAATAGCTGGACAGGATTTCTTAGCTCAGACCTTATATCTTGAGGCAGATAATAAAAATTTATCTGTTAAGGGCGAAGTTAATGTAGGTAAGCATTCAATTGTTGGTAATTGGAAAAAATCATTTGAACCAAATAAAGTTGGGGAGAGCAAGCTTGAAGGTAAAGTTACAATTACAAATTCATTGTTATCAGATTTGGGAGTAAAATTACCTGATTTGACATTCTTAGGTAAAACCACTGGAGATTTTTCAATGATCTTCAAAGATGGTTCTCCACCAGTATTTAGATTGAAATCTGATCTTAAAGGATTAGGCATTGATTTAAAAACAATAAGTTGGAAAAAACCAGAGGAATTGTTGGGCGTTTTGCAACTGGCTGGTAACTTGGGTTCTTCGCCACAGATTTCCAACTTATTCTTTTCTGCATCTGATTTGTCAATTGATGCGAAATTATTTTTTAAAGAAAATGGTGATCTTAAAAAAATGATATGCTCATCATTAATCGTTCAGGATTGGTTGGATGTATTCTTAGAGGTAAGTAATAACAATGAAAACGATTTTTCTGTTAAGATCTTGGGCGGAAATTTGGATCTAAATAAAATTAAAGGCAAAAATAAAACAGACTTACTTAATTACCCCATTTTTGTGGAGTTAGATAATTTAACTATTTCTGATGATATAATCTTGAATAATTTAACGGCTGATTTATTCCTAGGACAAGCAGATATTGGAAATTTTACAGCTAAATTAAACAATGGCCCTTGGATTGGTGGTGTTTTAAATAGTAGTGAGAATGGAGTAGCAATAAAGATAGAATCTGATGATGCTGGAGAGGTTTTAAGGTCATCTGGTATGTTTGAAAATGCACGTAATGGAGAGTTATCACTGTATTTGATACCGTCGGGTACAGAAGGGCATTATGACGGAGAGCTAATTGTTAAGAATACCCGCGTGGTTAATGCTCCAGTGCTTGCTGAATTATTATCTGCTGTAAGCGTTATTGGATTATTGGAGCAAATGGATGGGCAGGGGTTAGCCTTTACCGAAAGTAAAGCTAGTTTTAGCTTTGAGCCAGGTGTAATTCAAATTCATGACAGTAGCGCTATAGGAGCATCAATGGGTTTAACAATGATGGGTTATTTCTACCCAAATACCGGGGCAATTAAGGCAAATGGCGTCATTACTCCCTTATATGCGGTAAATGGAATATTTGAGCAAACTGGTTTGTTTGCCGGCCTTCTGGGTAAGAAAAAAGGAGAGGGTGTGTTTGGATTTAATTATGAATTAAGTAGTGATGGCAATAAGTTACTTGTTGATGTTAATCCATTGTCAATCCTTACACCTGGTGTTTTCAGAGAACTTTTCAATTCATCAATGCCGGAGAGAACAGAATGATTTTAGACGACTTTGATTTTTTCCTTCCTGAAGAATTAATTGCTTTAAGGCCGGTCAAACCAAGAACATCTTCGCGGCTTTTAGTAGCTGAGGGTGGGTCTTTAATTGATGCAAAATTTTCCCAACTGGAAAATTTTTTACGTCCTGGCGACCGGTTAGTTTTAAATAACACTCGTGTCTTAAAGTCATTTATTTCCGCTATTAGAATACGGAATGAAAATAATTTAAGTTCTGAAGCAAAAGTTAAGTTTAATTTATTAGAGAAGGTTTCAAAAACAAAGTGGAAAGTTTTGGTTAAACCTTTACGAAAATTGAAAAAAAATGATATTTTACAATTATCTAATGGTGGTTCGTTAATAGTTTCTTCGGTCTTTAGTGATCATGCTATAATTGATTTTCAATTAAATGAAGGGGAGTGCCTTGAAGGGTTTTTGAAAAATGTAGGTCAAATGCCAATACCACCATATATACTTAAAAAACGAAAAGTTGATGAATATGATGATATTGATTATCAAACTGTTTTCGCATGTTCAGAAGGGTCGGTGGCTGCTCCTACAGCATCGTTGCATTTTGATAACTCTTTGATAAGCAAATTAGAAACTATGGGAGTTAAGTTATCGTATGTCACTCTTCACGTGGGTGGGGGTACTTTTTTGCCAATTAAAACTGAAAATATTTCAGAACATAAAATGCACAGTGAGTACGGTGTCGTGTCATCTGAAACTGCGGAAGAGATAAACCAAACAAAAAGAAATGGAAAACGTGTTATAGCAGTTGGTACAACCTCAGCGAGGTTGTTGGAGACTGCATCAATTGATAAATCATGTTCAGCCTTTAAGGGTAAAACTGATATTTTTATAAAACCAGGCTATGACTTTAAGTTAATTGATGGGTTAATAACTAATTTTCACTTACCTAAATCCACTCTTATTATTTTAGTTGCGTCATTGATTGGTTTAAAGGAATGTAAAGACCTGTATTCTCATGCGATTGAGAAGAAATATCGGTTTTTTTCCTATGGAGATAGTTCTCTTATACTGCGCAAGTCTTAAACCGTTTAAATTAGTCGTTTTCAAGGCATATATCGTATTAAATTAGTTTAAGCGACCTCATGCTAAATGAGTTTGTTCTCTTATTAAGTCATAAATTTTTTAAGAATTTTATCAATTTTTTGTTTATTAGGAAATGTGCAATGAGTGTTGGGTTGAAAAATTCATGGCCTCTGTTCTTGGGTATGCTTATGCTCATGATTGGAAACGGTTTACAGGGTACATTACTGGGAGTGCGTGGAGGGATTGAAGGGTTTAGTCCAGGTGTGATGTCTTTGGTTATGTCTGGTTACTATATTGGCATCTTGGGAGGGTCAAAACTAGCTCCTTTGATGATAAATAGAGTTGGTCATGTTAGAGTTTTTGCGGCATTAGCTTCACTAATATCAGCCTGTTTTATTTTATTTCCAGCGTTTCCATCGGAGTTTGTTTGGTTCATCCTTAGGGTAATAGTTGGTTTCTGCTTCTCTGGTGTGTACGTAGTATCAGAGAGTTGGTTGAATGATATTTCGACAAATACAAATAGAGGTAAAATTTTATCATTTTATCTTATTATTCAAACATTAGGTATCGTTCTGGCTCAGTTGCTATTAAATTTTGCAGATCCAAATGGTTATAGTTTGTTCATCATTGCGTCGGTTGTGCTTTCACTATCATTCACCCCCATTCTTTTGTCAGTCACTCCAGCCCCTCCCTTTGACACCACCAAACCAATGGGTTTGAAGAGGCTTTATAAAACATCTCCATTGGGCGTCGTTGGATTGTTTTTATTAGGGGCAATATTTGGTGCACTCTTTGGGATGACTGCTATCTTCGGTACGGAAAGTGGTATGTCGCTCAGTCAAATCTCCATATTTGTTGCTATTATTTATCTAGGTGGAATGCTTTTCCAAATGCCCATTGGTTGGCTTTCGGATCGGATGGACAGAAGGTACTTAATAATAATTTTGTCATTTATAGGAGCATTTTTTTCATTAATAATTTTTATAATCAGTTATAATTTTTTTATATATTTAATCTTTGCTTTTATAATTGGAGGTATGTCAAATCCACTTTACTCATTATTTATTGCCTACACTAATGATTTTTTGGATCATGACGATATGGCTGCTGCAGCGGGGGGGCTTGTCTTTATTAATGGTTTAGGTGCTATAATTGGGCCAGTAATTGTTGGGCTATTAATGTCAAATTTTGGCCCTGATAGCTTCTTTGCGTATTTAGGAATTATTTTGGTTCTTACGACTGCATATGCCTTGTATCGAACTACTCAAAGAGATTCACCTTCAATAGAAGAGACGTCTTCCTACACGCCAATAACACCTTCTTCATCACCTGTAGCAGTTGAGGTGGCACAAGAAATTGCCATAGAGGCAGCTTTAGGTGATTTAGATAAAGAGATTTAAGTGTTAACTTTGCAACATTTTTTTTTACTGAATTTTTTTACTTGTAATTATTTGGCATTGATGAATCAATGTAAGTACTATTTTTCTAGTCGGAGCTGTGAATGGAAACGCACACTAAGATTATTAAGTTTTGGGTCGAAAACCTGGGGCAAGAAGACTGGTTCTCAGAGAGTGAGACAGTTGATGATTTGATGTTGGAGACATTTCTTCCTCATTGGGTTAAAGCGTGTAACGAAGATCTTGATTTTACTCCCACAACACCAGAAAAAGCTTTAGCCTACATACTTCTTACGGACCAATTTCCAAGAAGAATGTTTAAAGAAAAGTTAAAATCTTTTCAGAGTGATCGTTTAGCAAAAAAAGTTGCTAAAAAAACTATTGATATGAATTTTGATTTGCGTATTCCTGAACCTCAGCGGCAATTTTTCTATTTTCCATTAATGCATTCGGAGTGCCTTTCAGATCAAGAACGTTGTGTACGTCTAATGTTAACTAGAATGCCAGAAACCTCTAAAGTGCAAATAAAACATGCAAAAGCACATAGGCAAATTATTAGATCTTTTGGTAGGTTTCCGTTCAGAAATAATGTTTTGAGTAGAACTTCCCGAATTTCAGAACATTTTTATCTTAAGTTTGGTGGCTACAGTAAAACTTTCAATGAAATACAAACGTAATTTAAATTTTTTACGGTTGTGAAGATTGAATTCTCTGATAGGAGATTAAGTCAATATTTGGCAGATCTTTTAGGAAAATGATATGAAAATATATGACATGATTGTTATTGGTGGTGGGCCTGGCGGTTACGTATCTGCAATAAGAGGTGCTCAATTAGGATTGTCAGTAGCATTGATTGAAAAAGAACACTTAGGAGGAATTTGTTTGAATTGGGGGTGTATACCGACCAAATCATTACTCAATTCTGCAAAAGCATTGACCACAATACAAAATGCAAAAAAATTTGGAATAGAAATCAAAGGCTTGAAGGTTGATCATAATGTTATGTTTCAACGTTCAAGAGATGCTTCAGCAAAATTAGTTAAGGGAATTTCTCATTTAATTAAGAAAAATAAAATTGATTTTTTTTCTGGTGAGGCTGTTTTTTCTGGTTTGGGTGAAGTTACAATTAATGGTGATACAACCTTAATTTTAAATTCTAAAAATATTGTTATTGCAACTGGAGCAAGTGCTAGAACATTGAATGGAATCGAAACAGATGGAAAAAGAGTTTGGAATTATAAGGATGCTCTGAAAGGACTATTTGTTCCCAAGAAATTATTAATAGTTGGTTCGGGTGCTATTGGAATGGAATTTGCTTCTTTTTATAACTCAATTGGTTCGAAAATTACCGTTGTGGAGAGCATGGATAGAATTCTTATAAATGAAGATATTGAGATTTCACGATTTGCAAATAAGTCATTTATCAACAAAGGAATCGATATTATTCTGAATTCTAATTTAGAAACTATTGTTAAGAAAAAGAATTTTATTGAAGCTAAAATTAGTACAGAAGAAAAAGCACTTAAATTCGATGCAGTCTTAGTTGCAGTTGGAATTGTTGGAAATAGTAGTTTGATTGGTTTGGAAAATGTAGGTGTTGAAACTAATTTGAATCATATTGTGGTTGATGACTACTGTAGAACTAATGTTGATGGAATATATGCGATTGGAGATGTCGCAGCTGCACCATGGCTGGCTCATAAAGCGAGCCACGAAGGCATTATGGTGGCTGAATTAATTGCCGGAAAAGACCCACGTCCATTAAATAAGGGAGGGATTGCAAATTGTACGTACTCTTATCCAGAAATAGCATCAATTGGGCTCACAGAACAACAAGCGTTAGATGCAAAAATTGATATAAATGTAGGTAATTTTCCATTGATTGGAAATGGAAAGGCTGTTGTTGTGGATGATACAGATGGCTTTATCAAAACAATTTATAATTCAGAAACTGGCGAGCTTTTGGGCGCTCATCTAATTGGGCCAAACGTTACAGAATTAATAAGTTCTTACGCCATTGGGATGGGTTTAGAAATAACTGAAGAGGATTTTATAAATACGGTTTTGCCGCACCCAACTCTGTCAGAGGCAATCCATGAAAGTGCGCTTGATGCTGTTGGTAAAGCAATTCATGTTTAACTTTTATACGTAGCTGACTCTAATGCCTGAATAATGGGTAAAAAAGATTTTGAAAAAAGAGATGCTCCACCTACAAGGCCGCCATCAACATTTCTTATATTGAATATTTCTGTAGAATTATCCTTATTAAGTGAACCTCCATAAATAATACTGATTTCGTTACCGACATTAGTTCCATACTTATTGCACAATAGAGAACGAATTGCGTCATGAACATTTTCAATTTGTTTTGGTGTTGGTACTCTCCCGGTTCCAATGGCCCAAATTGGTTCATAAGCTATAATTAGTTTTTTTTCATTTATATTGGTTGGTAATGAACCATGAAGCTGCCTAGCTATGTGTTCGTTAGTTTTGGATTGCTTTGCGATATCTGAATTTTCACCAACACATAAAATTGTTGATAATTCATGTTTCCAGGCAAGTAACATTTTCTGCTTTAATAACTCTTCTGATTCTTTATAAGCCTCGCGTCTTTCTGAGTGACCAATAATTACATATTCAGCACCTAAGTTTTTTAACATTTTTGGAGAAATATCCCCTGTATGCGCACCTTCATCATTTTGATGGCAATTTTGAGCGCCTATAGAAAGAGGAGAGTCGATTGCTTTTGAAATTATACTTGAAATTAATGTGACTGGTGGGAATAAAATAACATCAGTTTTGATTTTTTTTGAAAGTTGAATCATTGGGCTAATCTCATTAATATTTTCTTTGAGACCATTCATTTTCCAATTTCCGGCAATAACTTTACGGCGCATTTCGAATTCCAATTATGGCTTAATTACATTTCTAACACAAATTACACTATTTATTAGTTTTTAGAAATTTTTATTTGCAACTTATAAGAAATATTATTTGCTGAATACGTTTAAGTATCTGAAAATTTAATTGATTCTCCGCAGCCACATTCTTCAGTTACGTTAGGGTTTTTAAATTTAAACCCACTCTCCAGTAGTGACACCTCATAGTCGATCACTGATCCTAAAAGAAACATTTGAGCCATTGGAGCGACCATAACACAAGCCCCACCTTGCGTTACAACCGCATCATTTTGATCAACATCATCTACGTATTCCATTGTGTATTCCATACCGGCGCAGCCACCTTTTTTAACACCAATTCGCAAACCTTTGTGGTTAGATGTATGCATTAATTTTGAAATTTGGCTCACTGCTTGGTCTGTTAAGCTAACTATATCTTTTCCTGGAATATTAAACATTACATAAATCCCAATTCTAATCGTGCCTCGTCAGACATCATATCCATGCCCCATTGAGGTTCCCATATAAGCTCAACATTCACGCTTCTAACGCCGGGGAGTGGCTCTATAGCCTCTGCAACCCATATAGGCATCTCTCCTGCTACAGGGCATCCTGGAGCCGTTAATGACATTTTAACTTCAACATCGCTATCTTCATTAATGTTTATTGTATAAATCAAACCAAGATCATAAATGTTTACAGGTATTTCTGGGTCATAAACAGATTTGCAAGCTTCTACAATTGTATCATAAATTGCGTGCTCGGTAGAGGAAGGAGCAATAAGAGGGGAACCTTCTAATTTGTTATCTTCCATTATATTACCTGACGTTTATTGTATGGCATTAATATATAGTTTCATATAATCCGGGTCTATAGCGAAATATAGTATTATTATCATAATTTAAGCATTTTCTATCTTAAAAGCAAATAAACATGAAAAAATTTAATTTTAAAATAACAAATAACGAGGGTTCAGCACGTTTGGGTACTATTTCTACTAAACGAGGTGATATTTCAACACCAGCGTTTATGCCTGTTGGAACAGCAGCAACGGTAAAAGCTATGATGCCAGAGAGTGTCCGCGCCACTGGTGCAGAGATCATTTTAAGTAATACTTATCATCTGATGTTGCGCCCAACAGCAGAGCGTATATTCCATCTTGGAGGGTTACATAAATTTATGAATTGGGATCGTCCTATATTGACAGATAGTGGTGGATTCCAAGTAATGAGTTTATCTAAATTAAGAGATATAAAGGAAGATGGCGTTACGTTCAAAAGTCATGTTGACGGATCAAAACATTATCTTTCTCCTGAGAAGTCTATGGAAATTCAAAAACTTTTAGGATCAGATATTGTGATGTGCTTTGACGAATGCACACCTTATCCAGCTACTAAAATAAAGGCTGAAGAATCTATGCGAATGTCCATGAGGTGGGCTAAAAGAAGTCGAGATGCATTTGGTGATAGACCAGAACATGCATTATTTGGAATACAGCAAGGTTCAATTTTTAAAGATTTAAGAGAACAAAGTGCTGAAAAACTAAGTAAAATTGGTTTTGACGGTTACGCAATTGGTGGATTGGCTGTAGGTGAGGGACAAGAGCAGATGTTTGAAGTTCTTGATTATGCGCCAGATCAATTACCTAAGGAGAAGCCACGCTACCTGATGGGTGTAGGTAAGCCTGATGATATTGTTGGTGCAGTACAGCGTGGTGTCGATATGTTTGATTGTGTTTTACCATCTCGGTCAGGAAGGACGGGGCAAGGATTGACTCGATACGGTGCAGTAAACCTTCGAAACTCTCGACATAAGGATGATGAAAGGCCATTGGACTTACTTTGTACTTGTCCAACTTGTTTGAACTACAGCAGAGCTTATCTTCATCATACAATAAGAATTGGTGAAATTATTGGTTCAATGCTTTTGACTTGGCATAATTTGCATTACTATCAAGAATTAATGTCAGATATTCGAAAAGCGATCAAAAATAACGAATTTTCAAAGTTTGTTGACGAATTCCATAAATTACGATCAATCGGTGATATCGAGATAATTTAAAATACTAGAATAACTAGAAAGTCTTACTCTTTGCCCTTGACAGTATGTCCTTCCAACCCCATCTCAAATCAAGTAATATAACTTACATAAAAAATTTCATCGTAGCTACTGTTACGTTGTTATAAATAAATAAAGGCTCAATTCATGACTAATATCAACAACAGTTATCCAGTTTTACCATTAAGAGATATTGTGGTTTTTCCTCACATGATAGTACCTTTGTTTGTAGGTAGGGAAAAATCTGTGAAGGCTTTAGAAGAAGTTATGCAAGATGATAAAGATATCGTCTTGGCCTCCCAGATAGATCCAAACGAAGATGATCCAAATAAAGATGGCATTTATAATGTAGGCGTGATCGCAAATGTTTTACAACTTTTGAAGTTACCTGATGGTACTGTGAAAGTATTAGTAGAGGGCCGTGAAAGAGTAAAAATAAAAGATTTTATTGATAATGATAATTATTTTGAGGCGGAGGCAGAAGTTTTAGCAGAAGTAGATGGAGATGCTGTAATCACAAAAGCGCTTTGTCGTTCAGTTGCACAAGAATTTGAAAAGTATGCCAAACTTCGAAAAAATGTTCCTGAAGAGGTCTTATCAACCGTTGCAGAGACAAAGGGTACATCAAAGCTTGCAGATATTGTGTCTGGACATTTGGGTCTCGACATAGCCGATAAGCAGGCGTTACTTGAAACTCTTGATATTGCCGAGCGTTTAGAAAAAGCCTTTACTCATATGAAAGGAGAATTATCCGTTCTAAAGGTAGAGAAAAAAATAAAAACTCGAGTAAAAACTCAGATGGAGAAGACACAACGAGAGTATTATTTAAATGAACAAATGAAAGCCATTCAGAGAGAATTAGGGGATGGTGATGATCAATCGGAAATGGATGAGCTACTTAAGAAAGTTAGTGAAGCAAAACTTTCAGTCGAGGCTCAAGAAAAAGTTGATAGTGAAATTAAAAAACTTAAAAATATGTCACCCATGTCAGCTGAGGCAACTGTGGTTAGAAATTACTTAGACTGGATTTTGTCACTTCCTTGGGGTAAAAAATCAAGAGTAAAAAAGGATTTGTATAAGGCGCAAAAAGTATTAGATGACGATCATTATGGTTTGGAAAAAGTAAAAGAACGTATAATCGAAAATCTAGCTGTTCAGCAGCGATCTTCTAAGTTGAAAGGGCCAATTATGTGTTTAGTTGGACCTCCTGGAGTTGGAAAAACATCTTTGGGAAAATCGGTCGCTCGTGCGACTGGTCGAGAATTTATCCGAATTAGCCTGGGCGGCGTGAGAGATGAAAGTGAGATAAGGGGCCATAGAAGAACTTATATTGGTTCGATGCCTGGTAAGATCATTCAATCAATGAAAAAAGCCAAAACTAACAATCCACTGATATTGTTAGATGAAATTGATAAAATGGGTCAAGATTTCAGGGGAGACCCTGCAAGTGCAATGCTTGAAGTATTAGATCCAGAGCAAAACTCCACATTCACTGATCATTACTTAGAGGTTGAATATGACTTATCTAATGTTTTGTTCTTAACCACTGCTAATAGCTACAACATGCCTGGTCCTTTGTTGGATCGTATGGAGACAATCGCGCTTTCTGGTTATACGGAAGAAGAAAAAGTAGAGATTGCATGTCAACATTTGTTACCTAAACAAATCAAAGGTCATGGTTTGAAAACAAAAGAATTTTCATTAAGTAGCGATACTCTTATGGAAATTATTCGCCGCTACACACGAGAAGCTGGTGTCAGGAATTTAGAACGAGAATTAGCTAAAATCTGTCGTAAGGCTGTTACTAAAATTGTAAAAAAAGAGGCAGAAAACGTAAATGTTGGCTTAGAAGATCTTGAAGATCTGCTAGGTGTAAAAAGATATCGTTATGGTCTTGCAGAGCAAGAAGATTCTATTGGTGTTGTGACTGGTCTTGCGTGGACCTCGGTAGGAGGTGATTTACTATCTATCGAAGCATTAAAATTACCTGGAAAAGGTAGAATGAAAACAACTGGCAAACTGGGTGATGTCATGAAGGAGAGTATAGATGCGGCTTCTTCTTTTATTCGTTCGGTTGCGCCAAAAATGGGAATTAAACCCACGTTATTTGAAAAAATGGATATTCATGTTCATGTTCCTGAGGGTGCAACCCCAAAAGATGGACCATCTGCAGGTGTTGGGATGGTAACGTCAATTCTTTCAGTTTTGACAGGTATAGCTGTCAAAAAAGATATTGCCATGACAGGAGAGGTTACTTTACGTGGAAACGTATTACCAATTGGGGGTTTAAAGGAAAAACTTTTAGCTGCTCTTAGAGGGGGAATTACAACTGTACTTATTCCGGCAGAAAACGAAAAAGATTTAAAAGAGATACCATCCAATGTAAAAGAAGGTTTGGTTATTATTCCAGTTTCTCATGTTACAGAAGTTTTAAAACATGCACTTGTATCTGCACCTATTCCAATTGAATGGGATGCAGCAGCTGAAGAGGCTAAGGCCTTAGCTATTATGGATAATCAAACCCAGGCATCTACTGTAGCACATTAATTTTATGGCTACACCAGATATTGGTGGTTAAGATGTGTTTCTTGATTACTTAAGTGAATGTTTATAATTTTTAAGATGGATGTATTTATCTCTTGCCATACGATCTATAGCATGGTTAGAAGTCTTGAATTAAGGGTGATTAGCTCAGTTGGTAGAGCGCTTCGTTTACACCGAAGATGTCGGGAGTTCGAGTCTCTCATCACCCACCA
>ENA-OSJC01003072-OSJC01003072.1-marine-metagenome-genome-assembly--contig:-NODE-3072-length-12176-cov-3.184065_pt1 | contig 12176 bp, 9 predicted proteins | sample MGYA00237885_ERZ534234 | MGnify/ENA primary metagenome ERZ534234 (study PRJEB26413, sample SAMN06343907) | marine metagenome | isolation source: coastal waters | place: Atlantic Ocean: West Antarctic... | reverse complement strand
CTGTTCCAAACATTAACAATATAAAACCAGTTAAACCTGTTGTAATGTTCGCATCTAAAATTGATGACAATGCATTACTAAAACCATCATTAATGGCGTCTTTTTGAGCTTTACCTTTTGCAAGTTCTTCTTTAATACGTTCAAAAATAAGCACGTTTGCATCTACCGACATACCGATCGTTAGAATGATACCCGCAATTCCAGGAAGCGTTAATACCGCTCCCAATCCAGCTAGTATTCCAAAGATAAATATGATATTAACCACTAAAGCAACATCTGCAAAAGCACCTGCTTTACCATAATAAAAAATCATCCAAACTAATACAAAGGCAAGGGCTAACAAAAATGAAAATATTCCACTATCAATCGCTTCTTGACCCAAAGTTGGTCCAACTATCTCACCTTGAATAATCTCTGCGGAAGCAGGTAATTTACCCGCTCTTAAAACATTGGCTAAATCTTGTCCTTCCGTAATATTAAAATCTCCAGATATCTGACTTCTACCACCTGCAATTGGTCCGCTTGTAACACCTGGCGCAGAATAAACAATATCATCTAATACAATTGCAATTTGCGTTTGATTATTAAATGCTTCTCCAGTCATTTGCTCCCAAACTCTTGCTCCTCTTGCATTCATTTGCATACTAACAACAACTCTCCCTAATTGATCGTATGTTTGAATCGCATCTACAACAACTCCCCCAGCCAATGAAGGCGTTTGATCTCTATTAGATTTTATAGCGTAAAGCGTAATAACTTCCTCTCCTAATTCTTTATTATCAGTAGCTATACCCCATACAAATTTCGCATAACGTTGATTTTCTGCAAGTAATGATCTTACTTGAGGTGTTTTTAAATAGCCGTTTATTACAGCAGTATCTTTAAGCATAAAGGTTCCTAATTCTGGCCTTCCAGTTTGCCCAGGATACAACATTTTACTCAATAATGGTCTTTCTTTTAATGCATCAGCGATAGAATCATTTACATCCTCACCTCCAATTAAATCATCAACAACACTAGCTTCTGTGTCTAAAGAGTCTATAACATCTTCTTGTTCATCTGTCTCATCTACTTTATAAATTTCAGCTAATTTTGAATCTGCTGTAACTAGGAAACCTTGTAATTCGTCAATTTTATATACTCCCCAAAATTCTAACTGAGCTGTACTTTGTAATAACTTTTTTACACGCTCTACATCTTTAGCTCCTGGCAATTCTACTAAAATACGTGCAGATTTTCCAATTCGCTGAATGTTTGGTTGAGTAACGCCGAACTTATCGATACGTTTTCTTAATACTTCAAAAGCAGCTGTTATCGATTCGTCAATTTTACGCTCAATTACAGGATAAACATCGCTATTTGTCATAGAGGCATTGATGTCATCTTCTAAGTTTTTGTTAAAGAAAATATCTGGAGAGGCTAATAAATTTTCTCCTGGAAGTGCATCAAAAGCAATAAAAAAAGATTCTAAATAGGTGTCTTGAGATTCTTTTTGAAGAACAAATGCATCATCTAATGCTTGATTAAAAGCAGCATCTCTTGTATTATTGGCTAATCCTTTTAAGATATCTTTTACCGATACTTGAAGAATCACATTAATACCACCTTTTAAATCCAAACCTTTATTAAGTTCTTTTCCTTTAGCAGTATTATAATCTATTACGATTGGTCCCATAGATACCACTGGAATATTTCCAATTGAATCTAAATAACTAGCTTCTGCTGAATTTCTTTTTTCTGGATCGTTAGCAGAAAACTTTGCGTTGGCAAACGTTTTTGCTTCATCCTCTGCACTATTTGCGATATAAGTAAATGATAGCTGGTATAAACTTACCAAACCAAATACTATTGCAAACACTTTAATTAGTCCTTTATTTTGCATTCTTTTATTTTTTTGTGTCAAATTTTTTAAAACGAGCAAATATAGAATTTACCGCATAATCTGACAATTATTTTTAATGATATTAAATCTGATTATTTTTTAAGCTTTATTAATTTAATAAAAGCTCTTCGGGTCATTAAATAAGAACTGGACCCGCTCTAACTTCTGGAGTGTTATAGGAAGAATTATCAATTTCAATGGATCTATTGCTATATATAATATAGGCTACTTTTTCAATTTCGTTTTTAAACCTAAGCTCTTGTACTAGAGCAGAATAATAAACATCAGGATTAAAAGAACGATCATTCTCAGGTAATAACTCTACGACTAAACCATTTGAATCTCCTTCATTTCCATTACTCTTTTGAATTTCAAATACATCAAGTTGATAGGTATTTGATTTATTTTTAGAAGGCATTTTGGAAGATCCTTCTTCAAAATCTAATAAGGAATAACTCAGCTTTAAAGCTTTTTCTTTTGAAAATATTTTTTTAATGGAAACAACATCAACTTCACTAAAATAAGAAATTTTTAAAACTCCGTTAGCTCCTTTATAAACCTGTATCTTTTGAATACCAATATTCTTTAGTAGCTTTTTTACATCCGCAATTGCATTTTCGGTTTCACCCAAAGAAATCTCTTGATCTTCAAACTGCAGCACGATTTCTTGATTAGGTACCGAAAACTGTTGAAGAACAGCTCCTAAAAAAGCAATAATTAATATAAATGTATTTAAGTACCATTTCGATTTCATTCGCCAAATATAAAAAAAAGACTGCATCTCTACAGTCTTTATTAATAATCTTATTTAGATTTGGATATTAGAATGCTAATAAACCATTCGTTTTTCTAACTCCTTCTGCACTTCTTGACATGTGTTCTTTTTCAGCATCGGTTAATTCTAATTCAACAACGCTTTCAATGCCATTACGTCCAAGAATAACTGGTACACCAATACAAATATCATTGAATCCATATTCTCCTTCTAATAAAATAGAACAAGGAAACATTTTCTTTTGGTCACAAGCAATTGCTTGAACCAAACCAGAGACTGCAGCTCCTGGCGCATACCATGCTGAAGTTCCCAATAACTTAGTTAAGGTACCACCACCGACTTTAGTATCTTCCATTACCTGATTTAATCTTTCTTCAGAGATAAATTTTGATACAGGCACACTGTTTCTAGTTGCCATTCTAGTTAAAGGTACCATACCAACATCACTATGACCGCCAATTACCATACCATCTACATCACTAATAGGAGCTTCTAAAGCTTCAGCCAATCTGTATTTAAAACGTGCACTATCTAAAGCTCCACCCATTCCAATAATCCGATGTTTTGGCAAACCTGAAGTTTTATGAACTAAATACGTCATCGTATCCATAGGGTTACTAACTACTATAATAATGGTATTTGGTGAGTGTTCAATTAAATTAGAAGAAACAGACTTTACAATACCGGCATTAATACCTATCAATTCTTCGCGTGTCATTCCTGGTTTTCTAGGAATACCACTTGTAATAACTACTATATCACTTCCTGCAGTTTTCGAATAATCGTTAGTAACACCAACAATTTTTGTATCAAATCCATTTAATGATGCTGTTTGCATCAAATCCATAGCTTTTCCTTCCGCAAATCCTTCTTTGATATCTAAAATAACAACTTCGCTTGCAAAATCTTTGATGGCAATGTATTCAGCACAACTTGCACCAACCGCACCTGCTCCTACAATAGTAATTTTCATATTTTTTTTATTTTTTTAAATAATTATTTAACCGTTTCTACCTTTGTTTATAAGAAAGCACGAAGATACAATAATTGGTATTATTACTCAAAATAAAATAAAAAAAGGCAGTGAATTTAATTATAAAAAAAGATAATGAAGCGATATGTTAACATTTGGAAATTTACCTAAAGTAAGCATGGAAGATATATAAAATTTATTGAAATAATAATTTGCACCTAGGTCTCCTTTAAATTCCGTTTTACGCTCATCTAATAGCGACAGTAAGTCATTAAATACATCTAAAAAAACACCTTCTTTACCTCCAAGGGTATAGTTAAATTTATTCTCAGAATATCCCAGGGATCCTGTAAATTCAAAATTTTTAACTTTTTTTGAAGCAATTAATTGAAACAACCATGAATCTGCATCAATTACTATCGCGTTAATTGTAGTTAAGGGTTCGCTCCCAGTTTCTGGATCTACTGGCTCTATGGAAACTTCATCAAAAAATAAATCTAAGTTAAAAACAGAGTAAGATGCTAAAATAGCTAGCTCTATGGGCTGTGGGCTATTCAAATCTTTTCTGAAATATTGTGTAATCGAATGTTTTATTGCTGCTCCAAAAATATCATAACTAGATATATTTATAGTAACTTTTGGAGAATACCTTAGGGTAAGGTCCGTTTCTTTCCACAAACCTATACTGGCTTGCAAATAAGGATGAGAAACTATATCCTGTTTGATCCCTTCAAATGCTTGCCATTCATACGCTTCCTCATCGATAGAAAAATCAAAAAAAACATCCGTATCTCCACCTAAAGCAGTTGGTATTTCCGCGGATGTAGCACCCCTGATTTCCGTCGTTAATAACTCGTTATTACTGATAACAAATGATTTTTGCTTTTTTGGAATGGGAAGCATATTCAAATGTACGGAGACATCAAGTTTAAATTTACCTATGGTTTCAGCAGAACTATACCAAGATGACGAAGATTGATAAACAGATGCACTAGCTGCAGAGGAAACAAAATTACTTGAGATATAGAGCATGTCTTGTACTGCATCTTTTAACTCTTCTAATTCAGTGTTAGTTTGGGAAAAACAAAAAAAAGACGACATCAATGCAGTACAAAAAATACTAAATTTTAAACTATTGCTAGGCATCAATATTTGCATATTTTGCATTTTTCTCAATAAATTCTCTACGAGGCGGCACCTCATCTCCCATTAACATAGAAAATACACGATCTGCTTCTGCACCATTTTCAATAACTATTTGACGGAGTGTTCTAGATTCTGGTTTCATTGTAGTATCCCAAAGCTGAATAGCATTCATTTCTCCAAGACCTTTATAACGCTGTATTTTACAACCCTCTCCAAAATCCTTTTGTATTTCTTCTCGTTCTTCATCACTCCAAGCATACTTTTTCTTTGCTCCTTTTCTTACTAAGTATAAAGGAGGAGTCGCTATATAAATATGACCATTTTCAATTAATTCTTTCATATACCTAAAGAAAAAAGTAAGAATTAAAGTTTCAATATGACTACCATCGACATCGGCATCACACATAATAACTACTTTATGATATCGTAATTTCTCTATATTTAATGCTTTACTATCTTCTTCTGTTCCAATTGTCACTCCTAAGGCTGTAAATATATTTCGAATCTCCTCATTTTCAAAAACCTTATGTTGCATTGCTTTTTCAACATTTAAAATCTTACCTCTTAAAGGTAAAATTGCTTGAAAATTACGGTCACGACCTTGCTTTGCTGTACCACCCGCCGAATCTCCCTCAACAAGAAACACTTCACAAATAGCTGGATCTTGCTCAGAACAATCAGATAATTTTCCTGGCAAACCTCCAATACTCATAACGGTTTTACGCTGTACCATGTCTCGCGCTTTATTGGCGGCATGTCTAGCCTGTGCTGCAAGAATTACTTTCTGCACGATGGTTTTAGCATCGTTAGGGTTTTCTTCAAGGTAATTTTCTAACATTTCGGACACAGATTGACTTACCGCAGCAGAAACCTCTCTATTTCCTAACTTGGTTTTTGTTTGTCCTTCAAATTGAGGTTCCCCAACTTTTACTGAAATAATTGCTGTTAAGCCTTCTCTAAAATCATCACCGGCAATATCAAACTTTAGCTTAGTTAACATACCTGAGGCATCGGCATACTTTTTAAGTGTATGAGTTAACCCTCGTCTAAATCCAGAAAGATGTGTCCCTCCTTCATGTGTATTAATATTATTTACATAAGAATGTAAATTTTCGCTGTAAGACGTATTGTATATCATGGCAACCTCAACAGGAATCCCGTTTTTTTCTCCTTCCATGTGTATTACGTTACCAATTACTGGTTCACGTGTTTCATCCAAAAAGCGAATAAATTCTTTAAGTCCTTCTTCACTTTTAAAAGTATCTGCAAGAAATTCTCCTTTTTCATCTTTCTCTCTTTTATCGATTATCGTAAGCGTAACACCCTTATTAAGAAATGATAATTCTCGCAATCTATTAGACAACGTTTCATAACTATATTCTGTAGTTTGCTTAAATATCTCTGGATCTGCACTAAAAGTAACAACCGTTCCTCTAAAATCTGTTTCACCAACATGTTTGACAGGATACATCGTTTTTCCACGTTCATATTCCTGCTCATAAATTTTACCTTCCCGATGGACAACTGCTTTTAAATTTACAGAAAGTGCATTTACCACTGAAACACCTACTCCGTGAAGACCACCAGAAACTTTATAAGAATCTTTATCAAATTTTCCACCTGCACCAATTTTAGTCATTACTACCTCTAAAGCAGAAACTCCCTCTTTTTTATGCAAATCAACAGGGATACCACGACCATTATCTTTTACTGAAATGGAATTATCTTCATTAATGATAACATCTATTTCATCACAATAACCTCCCATAGCTTCATCAATGGAATTATCCACTACTTCATACACCAAATGATGCAAACCTCTTACTCCAACATCACCAATATACATAGATGGACGCATGCGCACATGCTCCATTCCTTCTAGGGCCTGAATGCTATCAGCACCATAGCTATCTTTTTTCTGTTCTTCACTCATAGATAATAATTAAATTTTATTAATTTTAAAAATCAATTAGAACATAAAACCCTTATTGATTAAAAACAAATATAGTCTTTTAAGTAATTTATTTAAAGCTTCTAAAACCATTTTATAGGTACTTATTAACTTTTTACTAATTTCCTAAAACACGCTTAAAATACTTAAAAAACACCTTAAAACACATTTCATAGTTTTTAAAAGTGTTGTGATTTCAGAAAGAAAACAAAAAGTGCTCAAAAACGAAATTTCAACCTTAAACTTTTACCCTTACTCTTTAAAAAAACGTAAGTTTTAATTTTATTCACGAAATAGCAACCATCATTTTAACAAATATTTTTAATAATTTAAAAAAATGAAAAGTATTTTTAACATCACTAATAAAAACAAACCACATGAAAAAAAGTAACACTATCTCAACACTATTATTTGCATTATTAATGGCAATAGGAAGTTCAGTAAACTCACAAGAATTTAGAAAACTAGATAAAAGTCCTATGGATACAGCTGCTTTTCCAACTAGTTACAAAGAGGCTAACAAACAAATGAAAGTAATTTACAGTAGACCTCAATTAAAAGGCAGAGAGTTAAGTAAATTAGCACAAAATGGAGAAGTTTGGAGAACTGGCGCTAACGAAGCTCCTGAATTAGTTTTATATAAAGATTTTAACTTAAACGGAACAAAGATAAAAGCAGGTAGCTATTCTTTATTAACGATACCAGGCGAAAAAGAATGGACAATTATTTTAAATTCTGACCTAAACACCTGGGGGTCTTATTATTATAATGATAAAAATGATGTAGCTCGCATTACAGTTCCAACGACTTATGTTAGTGATTCTTTAGAAGCTTTCTCGATAGTTCTTGATGGCGAAGATGGCAACATTATTATGCACATAGGATGGGACACTCTTAGAGTTTCTGTACCATTCACAAAATAAATTTATCTTTTTTTGAACTAAAAAAAGCCTTGATTTTCCAAGGCTTTTTTTATGGTATATTTAGATATTTATGAGTTTGCAAGGAAACTTTCCATTTAGGGTTTTTCATTACATAGTCAACAATTATAGGAATCATTTTATCTCTCTTACTCCACTCTGGCTGCAAATACAAAATACAATGATCATTTACTTTAGCTGCTTGTTCTTCGGCAAACTTAAAATCTGCATTATTGTAAATAATCATTTTAAGCTCATTAGCAACTTGATATATTTCTTCTTTTGGAAGTTTTATTTTTTTAGGAGACAAACAAATCCAATCCCAAGTACCTGATAATTTATAAGCTCCAGAAGTTTCAATATGCACTTGCATTTCCTTTTCTTTAAACAAGGAAGTTAAATGATTCATATTCCAAGTTAAAGGCTCTCCTCCAGTTACTACTACTGTATTAGAATAAGTCGCTGCATTATCTGCAATCAGTTGTGTATTTGTTGGTGGATGCAAATCTGCATTCCAGCTTTCTTTAACATCACACCAATGACAACCCACATCGCAACCGCCAATTCTTACAAAATAAGCTGCAGTACCTTTATGATATCCTTCTCCTTGTATGGTATAAAACTCTTCCATTAAAGGAAGCATTTCACCTTTACGAACTAACTCTTCAATTTCTTTTTGCATTGCAGCAAAGGTAGAAATTAAAAGCTAGATTTTTAATGGTATTTTTTTTATTACTATTGCAATAATAAATAATTTAAAAAACTTACATCCTAATAATTTAATCAAAATTGATAAAATACAAATTCGATTTTAGTAGTTTTGGTACCTAAATAAAATAATAGAATAAAATGATTAAAAAAATATTTTTTATAGGACTAGTGGCCTTTTTGTTTGTTCAATGCGCTAAAGAAAAAGATCCATTTTTAATTTCAAATAATGCGGTGGGTAATTTAACCATCGGAATGAAAATAAAACAAGTAGATTCTATTTTCGCTATGGATTCTATTGTTAGACTAAGCAATAGACTAAATCAATCATCGTCTTTTGGTGAATTAGAAATTTATGAAAAAAGCGGTAAAAAGTTATTGCTTATATCCCCTAAGAATAATTATGATCCAGATGCATTAATAGAAAATTTTCAATTTTTTGATGATCGATACAAAACTGTTAAAGGATTAAATATTAATAGTACTTTTAAAGACATAAAAGAGAATTATGAAATCGCTAACATTGAAACTACATTAAGCACAGTGCTCATTTTCTTAAAAGACAGTGATCTATTTATTAATATTGATAAAAAAGAGCTTCCTGAAAATTTTCGCTACAATCCGAATCTAGTTATTGATGTTACGAATATTCCAAACGAAGCAAAAATTAAATATTTTATGTTATCATGGAAAATTGATGACCTTGAAGAAAAAGAGTAACTACGAGAGCAAATGAATTGATATCAACTTAATATTTAAAGGTTTAGTTTTTAATTTAAGTTTTATTATTGCTATTTGTTTTTTCTCTACATTTACAAGGGCTCTCTAAAATTATTTAAATTAATGCTTAGTAAGGAAGAAAAAAACAAATACCGCGAAGAGTTATTTAGACATTTAGATGGTATTGCTGTTGCTCCAATCGCTTTTTCATTAAGAGAAAAAGGAGTACTGGATTTTATTTTAAAAAAACAACATTTTCTTCTTTCTGAAATCACTAAAAAATTCGACGCAAACGAAGGATATCTAAACGTTGGTCTAAGAATGTTAGCCTCTCAAGGTTGGCTTAATTATGATGTGGACAATTTAAAAAATACAGTGACTATCTCTCAAAATAATAAAAGTAAAATAGCTTTTAAGCATTTTATTTTATACGAAGATGTGGTCCATTTTTTAAAAACCTCTAAAGAATTTCATCCAAGAAGTTTAGATAAGGATCAAGTTTCAATCATTAATAGAATCTTTCTAAATTATAAAAAGAAAAAATACAAGCCTACTTCAAAAAATCCAGTAGAGCTAGAAATACAGCAACAAATTGAAAGGCATATTGAAGGTGTTTTAGTCGGACCTTTAATTGTATTTTTAGGTATGGATGGAATGTTTCATAAATATTTTATGGAAGCTTCCTTTAGTGCAGAAGAATTTCATGAAGACCCAGAAAGCTTTTCAAAAATATTAGATTTCTTACATTATTTAGGTTGGTTTACTAAAAGTAATGAGCATTATAAATTTACCAATAAAGGATTCTTTTTTGCCAGAAGATCTTCAGCATACGGAGTAACTGTTTCTTACATTCCAACATTTAGAAGAGCAGAAGAGCTCATGTTTGGTAATGCAAATATGTTACGCAGTTCTATTCCAAATTCAGTAGAAATACACGTGGATAGAGAAATGAATGTTTGGGGAAGTGGAGGAGCACATTCTGCCTATTTTAAAAAAATAGATGAAATTATTATTGCTATATTTAACAAACCAATTGAAGAACAACCTAAAGGTATTTTAGATATGGGTTGCGGTAATGGTGCTTTTTTAATTCATTTATTTGAAGTAATAGAACAACGAACTAAACGCGGGGCATTGTTAGAAGAATATCCCCTCTTTTTAGTAGGTGCCGATTATAACAAAGCTGCCTTAAAAGTAACCCGCTCAAATCTTGTAAAAGCAGATATTTGGGCAAAGGTAATTTGGGGAGATATTGGAAATCCAAAACAACTGCAAGAAGATATTTACACCAATTATAATATTAAATTAAGTGATTTATTAAATGTAAGAACCTTTTTAGATCACAATCGCCCTTGGTCACATCCAAATCAAGTAGAAGCAAACAGAATTAGTACATCACAAGGTGCTTTTGCAAATACTGGACGAAGATTGAACAATTCTGTAGTGGAACAAAATTTAAAGGAGCATTTTGAAAAATGGGCACCTTATATAAAGAAATTTGGCTTGTTATTAATTGAACTACACACTATCAATCCAAGTATTACATCAGCAAACCTAGGTTTAACGGCAGCTACCGCATATGATGCTACTCATGGTTTTTCAGATCAGTATATATTGGAATTAGATGTATTTCAAGAAGTAATAAGTGAAATTGGAATGAATATAGATCAAAAACACTTTTCTAAATTTCCAAATAACGAATTAGCAACAGTAAGTATAAATTATTTAAAAAAATAATATGGAAGCAGTCCCTTCAAGAATTATTAGACAAGTTATTATTATTGTAGTACTGGGTATCGTGGGTTCTTTAATATTTTATGAATTATTACCCTACTTGTCTGGTTTTTTAGGAGCAATAACTTTATACATATTATTTAAAAAACCTATGAAAATGCTTAAGTCTAAAGGCTGGAACACTTCTTTAGCGGCATCTTTATTAATGTTTCTTTCCTTTATAGGAATATTATTCCCAATATTTGGCATCACCTTGATGTTGAGCAATAAACTCGACAATGCAGTTTCTAATGCAGAGAAATTATTTGCAGCTTTACAGCAGCATATCATAAAATTTGAAAATACTTTTGGTCACGATTTTTATAAAGATTTAGATATTGCAGGAGGAACCTCCTGGGTAGGTGAAAACGCAAAAGTATTAATTGGAAGTACTTTTGAACTTCTTATTGCGATTTCTATCATGTATTTCCTGCTATATTTTATGCTTACAAAACCAAAACAGTTGAGAGAAAGCATTTATAATTATGGACCTTTTACAGAACAACATTTAAAAATTCTAACAAAAGAAAGCAGTAAAATGATTCGCTCAAATGCACTTGGAATACCAATTGTAGCTTTATCGCAAGGAATAGTTGCACTCATAGGTTTTTTAATTTTTGGAATTGAAAACCCATTATTTTGGTTTGTAATTGTTGTTATAGGATCAATGATACCCTTTGTAGGTACTCTTGTTGGGGTTATACCCGTGTTTTTAATAACATTGGCTAGCGGAACTCATTATGCTGCTTATGGAATTCTAATCTATGGTCTGGTTGTTGTTGGCTCTACCGATAATATAATCAGACTTTATGTCCTTAAAAAAATGGATAATGTTCACCCATTAATAACATTAATTGGGGTCATTATTGGAATACCTCTTTTTGGATTTATTGGACTTGTTTTTGGTCCAATAACAATTTCTTTATTCTTTATTATACTAAAAGTGTATAAAATAGAATATGTAGATAAAAAACATTAAGTATTTCGCTTACGTGCTATCAAGGTATTTTTTAGCAACATAGCAATGGTCATTGGCCCAACACCTCCTGGCACAGGTGTGATAAATGAAGACTTTTTACTTACCTCATCAAATGCTACATCTCCTTTTATAGCATAACCTCTTGGTTTAGTATCATCAGGAACACGACTTATTCCAACATCAACAACTACAACACCATCTTTCACCATGCTTGCTTTTAAAAATTCAGAAACACCTAAGGCAATAATAATAATGTCTGCTTGTTTTGTAATTTCTGAAAGGTTTTTAGTATGACTATGTGTTAAGGTTACCGTACTATTTCCTGCTGGTCCTTTCTGACTCATTAAAA
>ENA-OSJC01003071-OSJC01003071.1-marine-metagenome-genome-assembly--contig:-NODE-3071-length-12177-cov-11.602314_pt1 | contig 12177 bp, 8 predicted proteins | sample MGYA00237885_ERZ534234 | MGnify/ENA primary metagenome ERZ534234 (study PRJEB26413, sample SAMN06343907) | marine metagenome | isolation source: coastal waters | place: Atlantic Ocean: West Antarctic... | reverse complement strand
AAACGATTTGAATCTTATGGTTGGCATGCAATAAGAGATGTTGATGGCCATAATCCTGATGCTATTGAAAAAGCTATCCAAGAAGCTAAAAAAATAACGGATCAACCGACAATGATTTGTTGTAAAACAATTATTGGGAAAGGGTCACCAAATAAATCTGGTACGCATAATTGCCATGGAGCCGCTCTTGGTGAAGATGAAGTTGCTTTAGTGAGAAAAGAAATAGGATGGGACCATGCTCCTTTTGTTATCCCTCAGGACGTTTATGATGGTTGGAATCAAAAAGAAAAAGGTCAAGCCAGAGAAGCTGCATGGAATACTAAATTTGATGCTTATTCTAAAGAATTTCCCGATTTAGCCTCTGAATTAAAGAGAAGAATGTCTAATGAACTCCCAGCTAATTGGAAGAAAATTTCTGAAGACTTAATTAAAGATGCAAACGCTAAAGCTGAAAAACTAGCAACAAGAAAGGCCTCCCAGAATGTAATTACATCCTTGGCTGAATTTTTACCAGAATTTGTTGGTGGCTCAGCAGATCTAACAGGATCAAATTTAACAAGTTGTCCAAGTTTTGAACATGTCAGCGGTAAAAAACCAGGAAACTATATTTCTTATGGTGTTAGAGAGTTTGGAATGGCTGCAATTATGAATGGTATGGCTCTTCATGGGGGTATTTTACCTTTCGGCGGCACTTTCCACATATTTACTGATTATATGCGTAATGGTATGAGAATGGCCGCATTAATGAAACAAAGAGTGATTTATGTACTAACTCATGATTCAATCGGTCAGGGTGAAGATGGTCCAACTCATCAACCAATAGAAACAACTTCTAGCCTTCGCTACATTCCAAGAATGGAAGTATGGCGTCCATGTGATGCAACAGAGGTTTCGACCGCCTGGGTTGCGGCTGTTGAGAATCTAGAAAATCCAACAAGTCTGGTATTAAGTCGTCAAGGCACAAGCTTTATTCCTAGAACAGACTCACAAATAACAGATATTCGTAAAGGTGGTTATGTATTGTCGGATTCTGATGGTAAGCCTGACGTTATAATAATTGCAACAGGTTCTGAAGTGGGTCTAGCTATGGATTCACAATTAGCCCTTAAGGAAGATGGTGTAAATGCTCGAGTTGTATCAATGCCATGTACCCATGCGTTTGATCGTCAAGAGAAGAAATATCAAGATAGCGTTCTTACACATGGTGTAAAAAGGGTATCTATTGAGGCTGGCGTAACAGATTTCTGGAGAAAATATGTTGGACTAGATGGCGCATCTGTAGGAATAAATACATACGGTGAATCTGCCCCGGGCGGTGATTTATTTAAACATTTTGGATTTACTGTTGAGAATGTTGTTAAAACAGTAAAATCAATTATTTAGAATAAGGTCTTATTAGTTTAGGATTAAGCCATTTTTAAGCACTATTTGATTAATCTTAAAGTATTATATTGATTTAATTAAGGCATCTTTAAAGGTGCCTTAATTTCTTGTGAGGAAGTTTAATGACTATAAATATTGCTATATCTGGGTTTGGAAGAATAGGTAGGTTAGTGTTAAGAGCATTATACGAATCAAAAAGAACAGACGTTAGAATAGTAGCAATTAATTGTAGCCGAGGTGATATTAAAAGCCATGCACACCTTATCAAATATGATACTGCTCACGGGCGTTTTGAGGGAAAAGTTGAGACTACTGAGGATCATTTTATAATCAATGGTGATAAGATTAAATACCTTAATACCAAAAACCCCAAAGAGCTAACCTGGAAAAATCATAAAGTTGATGTAGTTTTAGAATGTACTGGAGCTTTTAGAGGAAAATCATCTAGTTATTTTCATCTAGAGCAGGGGGCTAAGAAGGTATTAATTTCAGCACCAGGTGAAAAAGATGTTGATGCGACAATTGTTTATGGTGTTAATCATGATATTTTAAAATCTACTGATTTGGTCGTTTCAAATGCATCCTGCACTACAAATGGACTTGCACCAATTGCTAAAGTTATTCAAGATCAAATTGGAATTGAGTCGGGCTTAATGAATACTATTCATTCATACACAAACGACCAGTCACTATTAGACAATATGCATGTTGACATTCGACGTGCTAGAGCTGCTGCTACCTCAATGATTCCTTCTAAAACTGGAGCTGCTGCTGGAATAGGGTTAGTGATTCCCGAACTTATGGGTAAATTAGATGGTATTGCTATTCGCGTCCCAACTACTAATGTTTCTTTAGTAGACCTCACATTTACACCCTCAAAAAAAACTACTAAAGAAGAAGTAAATAAAATAATGCGAGAGGCAGCACAAGGAGCCCTTAAAGATATATTAGTCTACAATTACGAATCCTTGGTTTCAGTTGATTTTAACCATACAACAGCCTCAAGCTACTTCGATTCAACCCTCACAAAGGTAAGTGCAGATGGAAGTTTAGTTAAAGTATTCGCTTGGTATGATAATGAATGGGGATTTAGTTGTCGTATGCTAGACACAGCAGTTGCTATGATGAATGCAAAATAAATTGTTTTGAATATGAATCGCATTAGTGATTTTGACCTAAAAGATAAAAAGGTTTTAATAAGAGCCGATTTAAATGTTCCGATTCGATCTGGAACAATTTCCTCAGAAAATAGAATTCAAGCTTCACTACCAACTATCTTATACGCCATGAAAGAAGGGGCAAAGGTTATGGTGACATCTCATCTTGGTAGACCAGAAGAGGGACATTTCTCAATTGAAGACTCTCTGGAGCCAATCGCAAAATATTTAAGTAAACATTTAAATCAAAAAATACCATTAATTAAAAATTGGACTTCTGAGCCATTTCATTTGGATTCTGGAAATCTAGCAGTTCTTGAAAACTGTAGGTTTAATGTGGGTGAAAAAGAAAATGATTCGACCTTATCTAAACAATATGCTGCATTAGCTGATATTTTTGTAATGGATGCATTTGGAACAGCCCATAGGAAGCAGGCATCAACTTATGGGGTAGCAGAGTATTGTAAACAAGTTTGCGCAGGAATGCTGTTTATAAGTGAATTAGAGGCTCTTAACAAAGTTTTTTTACAGCCTAAGCTACCAATGCTTGCAATAGTAGGGGGAAGTAAAGTTTCTACAAAGCTTAGCATCCTAGATGCCTTATCAGATCGAGTCGATCAATTAATTTTAGGCGGAGGAATTGCTAATACTTTTTTAAAGGCCCAAGGCTTTAATATTGGAAAATCTTTATATGAAGAAGATTTTATTCCATCAGCAAAAATAATAATTAAAAAACTAGAAAGTCGAGGGGCATCGCTACCAATTATTACCGATGTTGTTTGCGGTAAAAAATTTGATGAAAACGAACCTGCTATTTTGAAGCATATTAGTGAAGTAGAACCTGACGATATGATTTTCGATCTTGGGTTTGCTTCAATGAATGCAATAACTGAGAAAATTAAAATAGCTAAGACTATTTTATGGAATGGTCCAATCGGCGTATTCGAATTTAAGCAATTTTCAAAAGGCACTAAGTTACTGGCTCATGCGGTTTCAAATGCATCTGCTTTTTCATTGGCTGGAGGTGGGGATACTATTGCAGCTATTGAGGCTTTTGGTATGGAAAAAAATATGTCGTATGTGTCAACAGCTGGAGGAGCCTTTTTAGAGTTTATTGAAGGGAAAAAATTACCTGCTATAGAGATTTTGGAAAAAAGAGCTAAAAAATGAATATATTGACCCAAACTTCCCTTTCAAGTCTTAAGCTATTACATCAAGGTAAGGTCAGAGATATCTATGATATAGACGATGAGAATATGATGATTGTAACGACGGATCGTTTATCAGCATTTGATGTCATCATGAACGAGCCTATCCCCTTTAAGGGTGAAGTATTAACTAAGATGGCAAATTTTTGGTTCGAAAAGTTTAAAGATCTTGTACCAAATCACTTAACAGATAAAAATCCACTTGATTTTGTGAACCAAAATGAAGTGGGGCAAATTATTAATCGCTCCGTTATTGTGAAGAAATTAAAACCCATTCCAATCGAGGTAATTGTTCGTGGTTATGTTATTGGAAGTGGCTGGAAAGAGTATGAATTAGATGGGTCAATTTGTGGTGTTAACTTACCAATAGATCTCAAATTGGCTCAAGAGCTTCCTAGGCCTATTTTTACTCCTTCGAGTAAAGCAGAAATTGGTAGCGTAGATGAAAATATCTCAATAGAGGCATGTGAAAATTTAATCGGAAAGGAGCTTACAAACCAGCTAAGTTTAATAAGTTTAGATTTATATAAAAAAGCATATAAGTTTGCATATAATAAAGGAATAATTATTGCGGATACTAAACTTGAATTTGGGGTAGATAATTTAGGAGTAATTCATATTATGGATGAAGTTCTTACGCCTGACTCATCAAGATTCTGGCCTAAAGAATCGTACCAATTAGGAATTTCACCACCAAGTTTCGATAAACAATTTGTGAGGGATTGGCTTGAATCAATCAATTGGAATAAGTCCCCACCCCCTCCAGCTTTGCCTGATGATGTTATTCAAAAAACAAGTGAAAAGTATCGTGAAGTATTTTTTCAGTTAACTGGTAAAAAGATTTAGTCATAAAAAAACCTGCCATTAAGCAGGTTTTTTTAGAGCCTAATTACTAATTAACTTAGTAACGGAACAATTAATAGTGCCACTATATTAATAATCTTAATTAGCGGATTAATTGCAGGGCCAGCCGTATCTTTATATGGATCTCCTACGGTATCTCCAGTCACAGATGCTTTATGAGCTTCCGAACCTTTCCCACCATGGTTTCCATCTTCAATATGTTTTTTAGCATTATCCCAAGCACCACCACCTGTACACATTGAGATTGCAACAAATAAGCCCGTTATAATTGTGCCCATCAACATACCACCAAGACCTTGTGCACCAAGAGGGGATAAGCCAACTAATACAGGAACTACTACAGGGAGAAGTGAAGGCACCACCATTTCTTTTATTGCTGAAGTTGTAAGTAAATCTACTGCCTTAGCGTAATCTGGCTGACCTTTTCCTGTCATAATGCCTTTGATAGTTTTAAATTGACGCCTTACTTCCTCAACTACGGCAGTTGCTGCTCTTCCTACTGCTTCCATTGCCATAGCGGCAAACAGATAAGGTATTAAGCCACCAATAATTAAGCCAATAATTACATTCGGATTACTTAAGTCAAAATTTGTTCCAATACCTGCAGCATCTAATTTGTGTGTGTAATCAGCAAATAATACCAATGATGCTAGTCCAGCAGAACCAATTGCATAACCCTTAGTAACCGCTTTTGTTGTATTGCCAACAGCGTCTAATGGATCAGTAATATTTCTAACACTTTGAGGCATACCAGCCATTTCAGCAATACCACCAGCATTATCTGTAATAGGTCCATATGCATCTAAGGCTACAACAATACCTGCCATACTTAGCATTGAAGTTGCTGCAATGGCAATACCATAGAGTCCAGCAAAGTCATAAGCAGTATAAATTGCTAAACAAACTGACAGCACAGGAATTGCAGTAGACTTCATTGAAATTCCGATTCCAGCGATAATATTAGTCGCATGACCAGTTTCTGATGCTTTTGCAATGTGTTGAACTGGAGCGTATTGAGTTCCAGTATAGTATTCTGTAATCCAAACTAAAACAGCTGTTAAAACTAAACCAACAATTGATGAGTAAAATAATGCCATAGCAGAGTAGCTTCCAGTTTCTGTTACAAAGCCATCAACAAACATCATTTGTGTTACATAGTAAAAAGCAATTGCAGAAAGAATTCCCGCTATCGCCAATCCTCTATAAAGAGCCGGCATTACATTGGACATTTTTGGAGATGCTTTTACAAAGAAGCAGCCAATGATAGAAGCAACAATAGAAACCGCTCCAAGATATAGTGGATATAAGACAGCATCCCCACCACCTGAAACTATTAAGTGTCCGAGAACCATTGTTGCAATAATTGTTACTGCATATGTTTCGAAAAGATCTGCTGCCATACCAGCACAATCACCAACATTATCACCAACATTATCTGCAATTACTGCAGGGTTTCTAGGATCATCTTCAGGTATGCCTGCCTCAACCTTGCCTACAAGGTCAGCCCCTACATCAGCACCTTTTGTAAAAATACCACCACCTAATCTTGCAAAAATAGAAATTAAAGACGAGCCGAATGCAAAGCCAATTAATGGGTCAAGATTATCTGGTGTTCCACCAAGGTAGCTATAAAATCCAGCAACACCAATTAAACCGAGACCAACAACCAACATCCCTGTAATTGCGCCTCCCTTGAATGCAACATCAAAAGCTTGCACAATTCCTTTAGTTGCTGCTTGCGCTGTTCTTACGTTTGCACGCACTGAAACATTCATACCAATAAATCCACAAGCACCAGATAAAAATGCGCCAAGAATAAATCCTATGGCAGTATCTTGACCAAGAAAAATTCCAATTAATATTGTTAAAATAATACCGACAATAGTAATAGTTTTATATTGCCTAGCCAGATAAGCTGAAGCACCTTTTTGTATCGCGCCTGCGATATTTTTCATTTTTGCATTACCGGATGGTAAGCCAATAATCCATTTAGACATTATTGCACCGTAAAGTACTGCAAGTATTCCTGCTGCTATAGCGATATTAATTACTGACATTGCTTCCTCCAGATAATGAGTGTTAATTAAAAATTTTGGATAAGTAAAAACTTAAAAACTTAAAAATTTAATGCGCAATTATCACACTTTTTAATCTATCTCACAATATGAATATAACTAAATTTTTTTAAATAATTGATTAATATACGTAAATTTAATTAAGAAGCATCGATAAACCAATGATTATGAGCATAGACGAGAATAATTTTTTAACTTTGGCATCAGAAATTTTTAAAAGCCAGTTTGCAGAAAGTTGAACAAAAATTAAGCTCGGTAGAGTAAGAAACAGAATGGCTGGCAAATAAACAAACCCCAACATGGAATTATTTATTGGCTCGAAATATAAAGAACTAATAAAGATACTTATTGAAGCCCCAAGTCCAATTAGCAATCCAAGTGCACTTGATGTCCCAATGGCTAATTTAGCAGGTATATTATTTTTTATTAAAAATGGAACAAATAAAGTAGCGCCACCAATTCCAACTAAACCAGAAATAATAGAAAAGATAAAGCCAACTGAATTGTAAACAAAATTATTGTTAATAGCAGAATTATTAAGAAAACTAGCTTTTTGAGTATAGACCCTATAAGCAATAAAAAAGGTATATATAATGAAGAAATTCTTAAGGATCTGACCTGGAAATATATTAATAATATAACCAATTACCAAAGACCCTAAGACGATCCCAATTAAAAATTTATGAATAATTTTAAAATCAATATTCTTATTTTTTGTGTGTGTATAAAAAGCCATTGCCCCTGTTATTACAATTGATGCTAATGAAGTACTTATTCCGATAAGAATTGCCTGGTCTAAGGGGATATTTGAAAATGATATTAGTGAGTAAGTAACAACAGGAACGATTATCAATCCACCACCTAGGCCAAAAAGACCAGCAGTTATTCCTGTGAAAATACCTGTGAAAATAAAAATAATTGGTTCAATCACTATTTACTCTTAAAAATTTGCTTTAAATATTTTTTAAGTGGCGACTCAGCAATCTCGTTAGATAAATTTTTCATATGATTTACAGATGCTATTGATATTTTATTTACTGTTCTTTTAGGGGTGGGATTTTGTACAGCAATTTTTATTTTTATTTTTTTTAGCTTTAAAGAGCTGTTAATATTTAGTTTCTTTAAAATTGAAGTCGAAGTCATTTTAATCTTATGGCCTACGATGTTGTTAGGTACTTCAACAACTATAATTTCTCCGAGCTTATCCTTAACTTTTATATACGGACGCATTTCATCAGACATGATTCTCAGAAATTCATCTTGCAAGGTGTCTAGTTCAGATTTTTTTTTCCCATACTCATAAAAAACTTTAGCTCGGAATAATTTTTTTATTGACTCCATACTATATAATGCTACATTAATTTTATTAAATCAGATTAAACTTAATGAAAATAATCTTTATTGGAAAAAATACATCTAAGCCTAAGACTATAAGTTTTACTTCATTTGTTTTTATTATTTTTATTTTACTTTGGTTAACTTTTTATTTGTCTAACTATTTTTTTGAATATAAAAAAAATAAGGATGAAGGCTTTAAGAATTTTAAATTATCTAGCGAAATGTTTACGAGTAAACAAAGTTTTGATATTTATGTCGATCAAATTGGGGAGTTACACTCAAGAATTCTTGATATTGACCAACAAACAGATCGCTTGCAAGCTATAATTAAGAAACAAATATTAGGTAAAGAAAAGTTACCAAAATTAAAGAAAAAAGATAGATTAGATGGAAAAGGTGGCCCATTTACTGAACAGAAAATTAGCCATAATGACGTTCAAAATATTTTAGGAAGACTTATGCAGAGTATGAAGATTAGAGAAGATATCTATAATAAAATGGAAGCTCTACTCTTAAAGCAATCAGTACTTAAAGAAACTTTGCCAACATTATATCCAGTTAATGTGCCTTATACCTCATCTTCATACGGGTGGCGTAGGGATCCAATATTAGGCAAGAGGGCAATGCATGAGGGAATCGATTTTAGTGCTGCACATGGTGAGCCTATATACGCAACAGCTGGAGGAATTGTGGTACATTCTGGAAAATCAGGAGCTTACGGAAATTTAGTCACTATTAGTCATGGTGGCGGTCTACAAACAAAATATGCTCATATATCTAAAATAATAGTCAAAAAAGGAGATATTGTAAAAAAAGAAGATCTGATCGCGTATGTAGGTAACACTGGCCGCTCGACAGGTCCACATCTACATTATGAAATAAGGCTAAATAAAAAATCTCTTGATCCTAAACAATATCTTAAAAGAAAAATAAAATAATTATGTTAAAAAAAATTCTCAATACTTTTTTTAATAGTAGAAATGACCGACTATTAAAAGAATACTCCAAAAAGGTTAAATTAATTAATGAGCTGGAGACTGAGTTAAAGAAACTCAAAGATAGTGACTTTAAAGTCAAAACAAAAGAATTCAAAAGTCGATATAAAGCTGGAGAGAAATTAGAAGATTTAATTGTTGAGGTATTTGCCCATGTTCGTGAAGCAAGCGTTAGAACACTCGGGATGAGACATTTTGATGTTCAGTTGATGGGGGGCATGGCCCTTAATGATGGAAAAATTTCAGAAATGAGAACTGGTGAAGGCAAGACCCTTGTAGCCACCTTGACAGTTTATTTAAATTCCCTAACAGAGCATGGAGTTCACGTTGTAACAGTCAACGATTATTTAGCACAAAGAGATGCTGAGTGGATGGGTAAGTTATATAAGTTTTTAGGGTTATCTGTAGGAGTTAATTTATCCAGAATGGACCCCAAGGATAAGAAAGTGGCTTATGCATCAGATATTACTTATGGAACAAATAATGAATTTGGTTTTGATTATCTTAGAGATAATATGGTTTACACCAAAGAAGAAAGAGTTCAAAGACCATTAAGCTATGCGGTAATTGATGAAGTCGATTCAATTCTAATTGATGAAGCAAGAACCCCTTTGGTGATATCTGGCCAAGCAGAAGATAATATTGATCTATATTCTAAAGTCGATAAAGTAGTTTCAAAGCTTATTAGGCAAGAAAAAGAAGATGCAAAGGGAGACTTTTGGGTTGATGAAAAAGCAAATCAAGTTATCTTGTCTGATGAGGGCCATGAGAGTACTGAGGTTATTTTAGTTAAATTAGGAATTTTACCAAAAGGTTCAAATTTATATGATCCTGCAAATATTAATTTAATACATCACGTTAATTCGGCATTAAAAGCACATTATATTTTTATTAAAGATAAGGAATATGTTGTAAAAGATAATGAAATTACAATTATCGATGAATTTACGGGAAGAATGATGCCTGGTAGGCGTTGGTCAGATGGACTTCATCAAGCAATTGAGGCAAAAGAAGGCGTTGAAATTCAAAAAGAGAATCAAACGCTTGCAAGCATAACCTTTCAGAATTATTTTAGAATGTACAAAAAGCTTTCGGGTATGACAGGCACTGCAGATACTGAAGCCGAAGAATTTAGTCAAATTTACAATTTAGAAACAATTATTATTCCTCCTCATCGACCTACAATAAGAATTGATCAGGGAGATAAAATATATCGTACAAATTCAGAAAGATACGCGGCCGTAATTGATGATATTAAAAATTGCCATGCAAAATCTCAACCTGTCCTAGTGGGTACTACCTCCATTGAAAACTCTGAATTTATTTCTAACATACTTAACAAAGAAAAATTACAACATCAAGTGTTAAATGCAAAACAGCATGAAAAAGAAGCCCATATAATTACGCAAGCTGGCCAACCTGGAATGATTACTATAGCCACAAATATGGCTGGCAGGGGAACAGATATTGTATTAGGCGGGAACATTAAACCCGAGATTGATATACTTGACAAAGTAAAGCATAAGAAAAAAATTACTGATTTAGAAATTAGCTGGAAGAAAAGGCATCAAGAAGTTATCGATGCTGGCGGCCTTCATATTATCGGTACAGAAAGGCATGAATCAAGAAGGATAGATAATCAATTGAGAGGAAGAGCTGGGCGTCAAGGTGATCCAGGCTCCAGTGCATTTTATTTGGCACTAGATGATTCTTTATTAAGGCTTTTTGGTGGCGATAGAGTAGCATCAATTATGGATAAGCTTAAACTTCCTGAAGGTGAAGCAATAGAGCACACAATGGTAACAAAGTCAGTGGAAAGTGCTCAGAAAAAAGTTGAAGCTAGGAATTTTGATAGCAGAAAACAATTGCTTGAGTATGATGATGTACCAAATAATCAAAGAAAAGTTATATACGAACAACGAAATGACATAATAGATAGCTCTGATATTCAAAAAAGTGTTGATCAAATAAGAGAAGATGTTGTAACTGATACAGTTTATGAATATATCCCTCTTGAAAGCATTGAAGAAATGTGGGATATAACGGCATTAGAAAAAAGATTAAAAGCAGATTACGCAATTAAAGTGAATATAAAGTCTTGGTTAAAAAAAGAGCCGAATATAGCAATTGAACAAATTGCTGACAGGGTTAAAGAGGAGGCTAACAAAAATTACCGATTAAAAGATAAGCAAGCAGGTAAAGATGTTATGCATCATTTTGAAAGGTCCGTTATTTTACAGATAATAGATCAAAATTGGCGAGCACACCTATCTGCATTAGATCAATTAAGGCAGGGAATTGGATTAAGAGCTTATGGCCAAAGAGACCCAAAACAGGAATTTAAAAAAGAAGCATTTGGATTGTTTGAGCAATTACTAGAAAAAATTAAGTTTGAGATAACAAGAGTTTTAATGCTTGTCCAAGTTAAAAATGAAGAGCAAGTAAATGAAATAGATAGGAAGAATGAAGCTAAATTGCAATCGTTTAAATCTGAAGATGCGCCAAAAAAAGTTTCGCGTAATGATCTTTGTCCATGTGGAAGTAAAAAGAAGTATAAGTACTGCCATGGTCAATTAGTTTGACTAAAGAAGAACTAAATCAGGACTTATCTCCCTGTATAGGAGTTTGCCAATACAATGATGAGGATTTATGTAGTGGCTGTTTTAGGACCTCAAAAGAAATTTTTGAATGGTCAGATATGACAATAAAAGACAAAAAGAAAATTATGAATTTGCTACCATCCAGAATGGAAGACTTATTTTAACTTACGAGACACTTACTTTTGTATTCACATAGTTCTTTAATTACGCATTTAATACAATCTGGATTTCTAGCTTTACAAACATACCTCCCATGAAGTATTAATAAGTTATGCGCATCAACTAAAAACTCATTTGGAATTAGCTTTGTAAGTTTTAATTCGACAGCCAATGGAGTATTCCCAGGTGCTAACTTTATTCTATTTGATAGCCTAAAAATATGAGTATCAACTGCGATAACCGGCTCTTTAAAAATAGTATTTAATATTACATTAGCCGTTTTTCTGCCAACACCTGGTAAATTTTCAAGACTCTCTCTGCTACTAGGTATTTCACCTGAGTATTCTTGACTAATAATTTCACTAGTTTTAAGAATATTTTTAGCTTTGGTATGAAAC
>ENA-OSJC01003069-OSJC01003069.1-marine-metagenome-genome-assembly--contig:-NODE-3069-length-12181-cov-8.924075_pt1 | contig 12181 bp, 14 predicted proteins | sample MGYA00237885_ERZ534234 | MGnify/ENA primary metagenome ERZ534234 (study PRJEB26413, sample SAMN06343907) | marine metagenome | isolation source: coastal waters | place: Atlantic Ocean: West Antarctic... | reverse complement strand
GCGGATCAGGATTCAAATCAGAGTTACCTTGGTTTGACCGACGGTGACTTCGGTAATGATGCTTTTCGTCGTTACGGTTTGTCAGCGCTCGACAATATTACGACTAAACACGAGCAACAGGTTCTAAGATATCGTTTCGACATCTCTGATTCCCTGTCAGTTTCCGCAACAGCCTACAACAATACGCACGAAAGGGACTGGTTCAAGACTGAAGGAATCGATTTTGACGGCAGTGCTGACGCAGAATCGTTTTCAAAAACCAGTTGGTCAAAGGTTGTTTCAGCGATCAATACCAATGCTAGTCTATCCGGTTTTAGTCCAACGGAACTGCAGGGAATCGTAGCAGGTGATGACACGGCGATCGGTAGTGTCCAGGTTCGATCAAACGCTAGAGAGTACTATTCACGCGGCGTTCAGTTCGGGTTGGACTGGCAGTTTGCTGGCGATAATTTATCCCATGATATTCAAGTCGGCCTTCGGCTCCACGAAGACGAGGAAGACCGGTTGCAGCGTAACAGCACTTACCATCAGGAAAACGGCTCTTTAGTGCTTGATGATCTAGGTTTGCTAGGCAATGCTGGAAACAGGGTTCAGGAAGCTGAAGCCCTCGCGTTTCATATTCAGGACAACATTGCGTTTGGCAACTGGGTGCTCACACCGGGTTTACGTTACGAAGATATCAAGCAGAAGCGTACTCGATGGGAAACTCGAAATGGTCGGACAACAGACCCTTCATCTCGCGACGATTCTAATTTCCGTAGTACTCGCAAAAATGACACGCAGGTGTGGCTACCGGGTTTTGGCGCAAGCTACAGTTTGTCTGATACCACCACATTGATCGCGGGAGTCCACAAAGGGTTCTCGGCTCCCAGTAATTCACCCGGCGTCGATGAAGAAGAAGCAATAAACTATGAGTTAGGCGTCCGCTATAACAGCGACCGAATTTCCACAGAGGCAATCTACTTCCTGAGTGATTACGACAACCTGTTAGGGGAGTGCACAGCGTCATCTGGCACAGATTGCACCATTGGCGATGCGTTTAATGGTGATGCTGCAACGGTTCAGGGACTTGAATTTATTCTCACGACAGATTTAAACAGAAGCGGTGGATACAGTATTCCTGTCGTATTCAACTACACTTACATCGATAGTCAGTTTGATTCTGATATTGCAGATACTGGTTTCTTTGGCGATGTATCGGATGGGGATCCTATCCCTTACATTCCTGAGCACCAGTTTAACCTTAGCGTTGGATTTATTAAAAACAAATTGTCTGGTTTTATGAATGTCAATTACGTCGATGAAGTTTGTGTCAGGGCGTCGTGTGGTCAGTTCGAGAGAACTGATAGCTCGGTCACCTTGGACTTCAGTGCGCATTACGCACTATCGGACAACTTGGACCTCTACGGCAAAGTCGAGAATGTCACAGGTGAAGAAGACATTATGGGTCGTCAGCCTTATGGTGCTCGACCCAATAAAGATACAACAGCGTCACTTGGCGTCCGACTGGCTTTTTAAGCCTTAAGCGTGAGCGCAGAGTGGTTTCTCGATTAGCGAAACCATTGACAATAGGATGAGTGAGAACGTCTTTGCCGTGTATGCGGCATAACCGAACACTCGCACAGACACCCAAACACCGATCTCTCTTAGGTGTTTAGGGTGTCGACACTATGACCAATCACCTTTCAGGACCGTCCTTCAAAAAAAGTCGACAAGGACCATTTCGGGTGATTTGAAAATTAGGCTGCTTTAAATTGCCAACCGGGCTGCCTATCTCTGTTCTTGAATTGTAGTTGTGCACTTTATTCAGACAGATAAGCCAAGAACTTCCATCCCAGCATCCTTCCCATGGTTCCCTAAAACATACTTTTTTTAAACCTACCTCTAATGTATACCACTGGTAACTACTATTATTTGTGTAGGGGTTTAGAGGCCCCCGCGGTTTGGTTTAGAAGGGCGATCGTTGTTTGTGTTGAGTTATGTGTGCGTTTAAATGGGTGTACAGATATGTTCTGGTAAACTTTAATTCTCCGGAACCAATAGGCATGAGAGATAAACAAAAAGAAGATGAACAATATATCCACACATGGTGGCAAAAGAGAGGGCGCTGGTCGTCCAGCTGGTATGCCTAACAAAGCAAAGACAGAGCAAGGTGCAAGACTTGTTGAACTTGCCAAGTCTTATTCAGACATCGGCTTCAATGCCTTAGTAGATGTTGCTATCAACGGAGCAAGTGATTCAGTGCGTTTGGCGGGTCCTTGTTTTGACTGGACCGAAAGACGACCGGTTTATTAATATAATTAAGTCTCAAGCGCTCAGGGTTAGATAAAAATATACCAGAGAGTCACTGGCCATAATTTAGGGTCAGGGTAGTTACGCTGACCCACAAACTCTTCAATTTTCCCAGATTACCGTTTCGTATTCACCATCGGGAATTTTATCTATCGTAAAATCGATCGGATTCTGCGCTTCAGCTAACGAGGGCCACATAGATTTAATCATTTGGTCATCAATTGAGTAGAGCACCTTGCGTAGCTCGTTGAGCTTCTCGGGATTTAAGGCAGAAAGGTCACGCTGTTCGGTTGGATCTTCATTCAGATTAAAGACCCAGGTTTTACCGTTGTGTTCCAGCAGTTGAAGCTTCCATCCGTCTTGTTGAACGACCTTATAGCCACCTGACCGCCAAAAGAGCGGCCTGTCTAACGACGGCTGTTCCGGGTCAAGCGCCACCTTAAGAATGTCCTTACCATCCGTGATGCGATCATCAGGTAGCGCAATGCCTACAGCAGCAAGCACTGTTGAAAAAATATCAATATGCGCCACCGGCGAATCATATTGGCTGCCAGCTGCAATCTTCTCTGGCCACTTGATAAAGTACGGTGTGTGAATCCCTCCCTCAAAAAGAGTCATTTTCCAACCACGGTAAGGCTTATTAAGATCGGGAAGACCGACGTACCCGGCACCGCCATTGTCGGATGTAAATATAACCATCGTATTGTCCGAGAGGCCATTCTCCTCAAGCGAGGCCAACACCTGACCAATGCCTCGATCGAGCCCACGTATCATCCCGGCATAAGTCCGCTCAGTATGGTCCTCAATGTGGCTTAAGGCGTCATAGTCGCGTTTTTCAGACTGTAGTGGCGTATGCGGCGCATTGTAAGCCAGGTACATAAAAAATGGTCTGTTGCGATTTTCTTCAATTGCCTTGACGGCTTCGCGACTTAGATAATCCGTTACGTGCGAGTCAGGTTTAAATCGCTCACCCTTGTTAAACCTCACGCCGTATTTAAGATTTGGCCAAAGATACTTATCGATCGGATCAAAGTCCTGCTTTGAATTAACGACGTTTGGATCATCTTCCTCCATAAACATAGCCCCACCGCCAAGAAAGCCCAGAAACTCATCAAACCCTTGATCATTCGGTGTCATACCTTCGTCAGCACCAAGATGCCATTTCCCAAGCAGTAAAGAGTGATAACCTTTTTCCTTGAGTACTTCAGGCAAGGTCAGTTCACTGCCCGGCAAACCCAGAGAACTCGAAGGTGGATAATTTTCCGCATTCTCCTCTTTGAAGCTGTCTCCAGACACCAGCTTCATAAGCTGTGGCGAGGCTGGTGTAAATTCAAATCCGACTCGCGTGGGATAGCGGCCAGTGAGTAGTGCAGCACGAGAGGGGGCACAGGTTCCGTTGCCGGTGTACCCGTTGGTAAAATGAATCCCCTGCTTTGCAATCGAATCAATCTGCGGTGTCGGTACGCTGCCACCACCTATACCGCCGCCGTAGTAAGTAATATCATTGAAGCCAAGATCATCTACAACAATCAATACGATATTGGGAAGCTTATCAACGTCGTCAACCTCTGACGGCGATGCGCTGGGTCCTTGCGCCCAAGTAACGGACTGATTTTCTCCTATAGGGCTCACAAAATCAGAGATAATCCCAGGCAAGTAATACCAATATTGTGAAAACAGATAACTGCCAACCACCACCAGGCCAAGCAGACCGATTATTACCTTCTTCATTACTTTTTCCCTCTAGTGCTATAATTCTTGACTGTCAGTTACTTCCACATCCTGGATCTGCAGATGGATATGTCGAATATGGGGCGTTATCCATAAGCTATAGGCAACCGCCGCCAACCCCACCCACATGCCGGGTAACATGACCCAAGCCAGTATCCACGCCGCGATAAAAATCGGAATACGAATTAGGACATTTCTAAACCGTTGGGCAATAGGTGCTGAACCATTGGTTAAAAGAAATGGTTTGGGTTTGATAAACCAGCCGTTTGCCATCAGTACCAATATAAATATCGGCCAGGGTTTGCCTTCGGAATCCAGTTCCGGCTGGGTATCCAGCGGGGCATCTTCAGCCTTACCGGTTGAACTGAGGGACTTAATCACTTGCTTATAAATATAACCGGCAGTTGGGCGCTCGGCGGCACCGCCAATATTCTTTTTGTTTGGCACGCTACGCCAGCGATACAATACTCGCTGATTGGCATCCAAACACAATACCCCCGGCTGAAAATAACCTTTGGGATGAGCAAGTTTTGAATCCTCGTCTCTAAGAAACTCAGTTTGCTTATTAACAAACAACTCTAGCCAGCCTTTATCTTCACACTGACTGGGTATTTCATGGTGAGGGTCACCGACGGTTTCAAAATCCAATGACCAATCATGCCTTGCATCATTAGCAAGTCTCTGTGGTTCACTGGTAATGGCGTAAATCTCACCACCCTCTGCCCGAATTTTTTCTACAACTTCAGAATAGCCCCGTAACTCGGCGCGACAGGGAGGTCACCAGAAGCCACGGTAGAAAACCAGGATCACAAATTTATGTTTGTTAATCACCGAATCCAACCATGGGTTTCGAGCGCCAGGTGGTGGGTCGAGCTCTGGTTGCACCTCGCCCTGAACCGCTTTCTTAACGGCAAGAGAAACATCAAAGCCCTCATCAGCAATGCTGACATTGAAACTCTTTTGCTGGCAAGTATCCCCGCCACAAAGCACCAGCCGTAATTCCTTCGACCCTGTGGATGCCAGTGAATGTTCCGCATCAACAATACCGGTTACTTCAAAGGCATTATCCTGCCGTTTGTTAAACCAGTTGATTGCTGCATCCACCTCAGGCTGAAGCCCTTCAGGAATAGTGTCACTAACCTTCGCCATTTCAATTCTCCTGGATAATAGTCTTGTGTTCTGTGCTGTATCAGCTCTGGTTAAAGACGGGTTCGCGCTTTTGTAGAAATGACATCATGCCTTCTTTTGAATCCGCAGTACCCCGGTTTGCATTCACTGCTGCACGTTCAGCTGTTAGTAATTCGCCCAGTGATTTATCATCTGAACCAACAATAACGTTCAACATGCTACGTACAGCACCTGCAGGTTGTTTTGCCAATTCGTGAGCCAGAGCAATTGCGCGCGCTTTTAATTCGCTTAATGGCCACACCTCATGTACAAGGCCAATACGATAAGCCTCTGGTCCTGATATTTTTTTTGCACGCAAAATCATATCAAGCGCATAGTGGCTACCAACGCATTTGGAGAGCCGCGCACTACCGCCCCAGGCAGGAACAGACCCCAAGTCCATTTCGGGTAATCCGATTTGGGCATTTTCTTCGGCCGCCAACCTAAAGTGGCAGCCCAAGGGTAATTCGAGACCACCCCCCAGGCAGTAACCAAATAAGGTGGCTATCCATGGCTTACCCATATTCTCAATTTTCGAGATCACATTGAGGCGCTGATCAAATACAGCGTCAGCACTACCTTTAAGTTTGATGCCTTCAGGTAACTGTTTTAAATTCATACCCACCGAAAAATTATCTGTGCCTTCGCCAGTAATCACGACTGCTCTAATAGTGTCATCCCCAGCAATTTCATGGACCAGCACTTCAAGCTGGTCCATGAGCTCCAGAGACATTCTGTTATATGGTGCATCGTTAATTGAGATGATAGCGATGGCATCTTCACGCGTTAATAATAAAGGTACTGACATAAGGCATGCTCTCCTTAGTGGCTATGCAAACTGAGTCAAACGACTGCGAATAATTTCCTGAGCCTCACTCACAATACGTGTGACCAGCCCCCCTGCGTTAGATACGGCAGCGGCCAGTTCTGCAAAGCCGACATAATGCATGCCACCCTGAATCACAGGGTGTTCAATGCCAAATGATTCTGTAATCCGAGTTTTCATAGCGTTTTTCCTAGCGTAATAAAATAAGTAGTTGAAATGGGGTGAAGCAGACTGCCGGTTGTTGTTGCTAGACACTGGCTACTATGCGTTGAAACCTTTTTGGAATGCCTCTCTTGTGTCAATGCGATCAAGATAATCATTCAAGTAGGCCAGCTCTTCACTGACACATCCAAGACGTCGACTCATGTAACAGGCATGCCCGAGCATGATATCGACGGCAGAAAAATCACCGATCATATAATCCCGACCTTGCAGCGCCAAGTTAACCGGCGCCAGCGCTTTGGTGAGTAATCGCCTCGCCTGCTCAAGCGCTTCCTTGTTTTGCCGTTCCGGTGGCAACAATATTGTTTGCACTACAATAGTATTTACCGGTGGCATCACCATGCCTTCACAATAGTGGAACCACTGCAGAAATTCGGGGAATAATGCCGACTCTACAGCGGGTTTTAATGCGCCATCGGTATGGCGGGCGACGATGTATTCAACTATCGCCCCGGACTCGTAAATAGTCACATCCTCATCTTCCAAAACTGGCACGCGACCCAGGGGATGCCGATCTCGATGGGCATCTGATTTCAGGTCTTTGGGATGAAAGTCCATGCGGTTGAGGTCGTATTGCAGACCTAGTTCCTCCAGCAACCAGACAATACGTCCTGCCCTAGAGTTTGGCGCGTGGTGTAGCTTTAACATAACAAGTTCCTAGTGGCTTTAGGCCAGTGCTTCGGTGAGAGAATTGCTCTGCATTTCGTCGGCAGCAAGAGTCGGGTTGGCGGGCAAATGTTGAGAGACGCGCTTCAACCAGCCCTTGATAACCGGATGCATCGCCGCGCTTAAATTCTCCTCCAACCCAAACATGTAGCCAAATATGAGTTGTGGGAAGACAGAAAAATCAAGCATGGTTGGCTGATCCAGCCCGCCCATATAGGGACCATCACCAATGTGTCCAACCAGTTCTGAAAAAATACGAACTTGCATGTCCTCATAGCGCTCGGTGAGATCCATATGTTTCGCCATGTGCCGTATGAAAGGCGCCGTCCGAAGCCCCAAGGGCCAAATAAGGCGGATAAGTAAGGGTAGCGGCGTATCTGCGTTCACAAGCGCTGCCAGACGCCACGCTCTGAATAAAAATTGAGCGTTAAAACCACCATCGATCGAGCGCCTAAAATAACTAGGCAGGTATGTGTCGCTTATCCAGCGATCAATTTCATCGATTTTTGCTTGATGCACCAAAGGATAGAGCAGTTTCTGGGGAAAAAGCTCATCCAGCCAACGAGCATGATCAGAGGACTCGCGTCGCCACTCGCCGTCTACTTCCAGTACGGGTACCTGTGCGCCATTGGTGTGTCCGATGGTGGCTTTGGGTTTGATGGGATTAACCGGAACGTGGGTGAAATCAATCCCCTTGTAGTAAAGGAAACATCCGGTTTTCCGCACATAGGGACTGGTTGCGTAGCCGTAGAGCTTGATTGATTTCATTTCTTCTCCATCTAGAGAATTCAAAACAGTTTTAACTTAGTTCCTCAAATATCGATCATTGAAAAGCGATATAATGGATGTCATTATGCGAGCGATCGCTCGGTTTTTATACTCGGATATTACCAGCATGAAACAAAATCAACCTAAGCCATTGTATTTATTAAGAAAAACTCCAGCTCAGCAGCGGTCAAAGGCGACTGTCGAAGCGATTTTGGATGCAGGTGCTCGGCTCTTGTTGAGCATCGGGTACGACAAAGCAAGTACCAACAAGGTTGCAGAAAAGGCGGGTATAAGCATCGGATCTCTCTATGAATATTTCCCAGGTAAAGAAGCCATTTTTGCAGAGATACGTCGCAGAGAAGATCAACGTTACATCGGATTGGTCCTAGCCGAACCCGAGCCCGGGACATTCAGAGACACACTTCGCCTGCACATATCCACCTACATTAAGTTGGTACTGTCAAACATTGAACTGCATGCGGCATTGGTTCGAGATGTGCCGCAGTTTGCGACGAGCGATGCGGATTCTTCACTCGTGGCCGATTGGTTAGCGAGATCAGACGAACATCTCAGTTCGAACGGCATCAAACTCAGACCCCTGTGTGAATCAGACATCGCTATAGAACTCACCACGCGAGTTCTGCGATCAACGATCAACGACTATGCTTTGCATGCACCTGAGCGTTTGGGGCAATCCGCGATTGCCGACCAATTGCTAGAAATGTTGGAGCGGTACTTGTTGCCTTAATCGTTATTGGCTTCCATTGTTGATGTCGACCGTTGTCGGGTTTTCTGTTGCCGCTCGTGAAGCCGACATCCACTGAACAAACTCTTCATCCTGGTTTCGTTTACGATTTTTCAGCCAGCGTGAAATTGAGTTCAAGACAAACGATACGATGGATTCATTGATAGACTTGACGTCGATAACACCTTGGGTTTGGCCAGTTTTTGTCTTTTTTCAATCCGCGACTTTGTACGCTTGTTCAGTTGTCTGCTTAATTTCTTGAATTGTTTCTTGTACTTCTCATCGTAAGGCATCTGAAGCAATAGGATTCGCGCCGAGTCCTCATGATGCCGAGAGATGCCCAAGTAGCGATTTAGACGATCGCCATACTTTTCAATCTGAAGTGCATCAACATGCAAGAATAGGTTAGTGACACCCTCCAGAATTGATTCAATCAACTTGTCTTTGGAGCCGGAGGTTATATAAAACACGATCTTAGTCATGCCCAGAGAAACTGGAATGTCATCCATGGTGGTCGAGCGCAGGCCCGGTCTGGCAATGACTCGCGCAGCTGCTCCATCAACAACTGACGAGCGCTTGCGGGTTGCGGAAGTGTGGTTCGGCGAGTTTCTTATTTGTACTCATGTATTTAGTGTTTGATTCAGCTTTGCACGATAATACGGTGGCGTATCAATTTAAAAAAATGACGTTGGAAATACGCAGGTTGGCTATGTACACAACGCGAAGAACACTTCTGATATGGTTGGCAGCGTCTGTTCCCACGACTTTTATATCGAGAGTCTGGGCAGCAGGTAAGGATAATATTCGTCACATTTTATTGGTGGTGACTGATCGCAGCATGTCTATCTCTGTTTCAGTAGATCAGCCTAGAAGCAGGTTGCGGCTGTCCGTTGGGGATAATAAATTACTTGGTAGTAAAATGGATAGTAACGGTAAATTTTGGTCCTTCAGCGCTGAAAATCTAAGTCCATCGACCAACTACACGCTCCAGTTGGCCGATGAAGATAGTGAACTCGGTGAGTCTTGGCAGCTGCGCACATTTCCAGATCGAAACAGTGAGCCCGAATCTTTCAGGCTGCTGGCATTTACCTGTGCTGGTGGCCCTGACGGGCTTGGCACGTCAAGTCCGCAAATGTTTAAGCCTCACACGTTTTGTTAGAAACTATTAGGGACGGCTCTACTTGAGTGACCAGGTGCAGCTATTACTATTGGCGATCATATTTATTTCGACTTACGAGGCGATCAGCACCCATCGTTTGGCAGAACCTAAAAGTGAATGAAGCTGTTTTCTGACTTGTACTTCAGTCTGCGTTACGGCGGCTTTGATAGACCCAAGCCGATCATTGGTGCGACCGAACGAAGACTTACTCACTAACATTGGTGACGAGCAGATTGCGGGCTTGTATGGCACACGGTTCAAATCAACGCCGATCTACTTTGTTTCAGACGATCATGATTATTTTGAAAATGATGATGCTACAGAAGAGATTGCCACCTTCCCATCAGATGCGTTTAGCCGACCTGCGCACAAGGCTATTGCCGACCTCTACCATCCAACACTGCCTGACGGTCCTAAACCGGAATGGAACCGAAATTTTGGGACGCTCACCTATGGGCGTTTGTTTGAATCATCGCTCATCGATTGCGCTGGTAAACCGACTTTGGGAGAGGACGCGAGATTGTTTCCGTCGGTCGCCGAAGATTGGGCAATCACTCGCATCAATGAATCCTGAGCTAAACACTACGCGCTGGTACCCAACCACCCCATGGGCTGGACCGCAGGCAAATAGCGTGAGTGGTATCCCGACGTGCGAGCGCCCAGCGGATTTTCAGGTGTTGTTACCAATGAGTTGATGTCAGGCACAAAAGGGCAACCCACCGCAGAGTTTAAAAAATACCTTTGGCAAAAAGGTTGGATTCAACAGGACCAAAGGTTATTTGAGGCCTTGAGCAAACTCAGAGATGGCGCGCGATTTACCTTCTCTGGTGATATTCATGCTTAGCATCACTGCTAGTGTGGAACTTGTTTTTGATGAACCGATCAAATCTCTACTTGTTGGTCCTGTGAGTACTTCAGATGCAAGCTGGCCTTCTACAGCTAGAGGGATACTTGCGGCTCAGCCCGCTTGGCCGTCAAGCAATGAATTGCTCGCCACTAAAGAGGTAAATGGCTTTATACTTCTCGAATTTACCGATTCAGAGGCTATAGTGCGTTTCTTCGACTGTGGTGGTTATGATTTAAATAAAAAAGAAGATGGCCGCGTACAGCGTGTGGATAAGATTATTGTTTAAGGGAATGCGAGATGATGTCAAAACGCAGATTTATCCAAGGCAGCATGCTGGCGACCTTACTGCCCATGAAGTTCCAACTGCTAGCAGAGGAAAACACTATGCAAAGTAGAATTGCTGACATCATCAGCGAGTATGCCGGACAGGGTATTCACCGCACCGGTACCGATGTTGATAACCAGAGTGCTGACTGGCTGATGCGCAGGATCGAGATGCTCGATGTCGCGGCCACTGACACCGCGTTTGAGTTTGAACGGTTGCAGCCTATTACGACCGAATTGTCCTTAGCCGGCTCCACGATCTCAGGCGTGCCACTTTACGACTGCCGCTACACGGACGCGAACGGCATAACCGGCAGTATTGGTGAACTCGGCAGTCATGTTGATATCGGCGTTATCATGGCTTTACCGTTTGACTCCACGCCCAATGTCCTCCGTCTACATGCCGCGAGAAAAGAAGGCCGTCATAAAGCAATTGTTGTCGTTACGGACAGCCGCTTGCCTGAAGAAGGTGTGGCCTTGCTCAATGCCGAGGACTTCACTTCTCCTTTTGGACCACCGGTATTGCAGGTGGCAAACAAGCATTGGGCAGATATCCAAGCTGTAATGAAGTCTGGTACCCAAGCCAGCTTTGTACTTCATTGTGAGTATGTCAAAGCAACCGCAAGAAATGTCGAGGCCAAGATTGAAGGACGCAATCCTGAGCTTGCGCCGATCGTTGTGATGACGCCTCGCAGTGGTTGGTGGGTAAATGCTTCAGAACGTGGCGGTGGCATCGCCTGTTTTCTAGAGATCATGCGCGCGGTTAAATCCTCGCTGCCAGCAAGAGATGTCATCTTCACTGCAAATACCGGTCATGAGTTAGGCCATACTGGCCTGGACCTGTTCCTTCACGACAATCCAACGCTGATAAAAGATGCGCACATATGGATGCATCTGGGTGCTAATTTTGCTGCGAAGCTGGGTGCGCAGGTCAGGCTTCAGTATTCTGATGACAAGGCTGTTGCCAGCCTTGACCTCTGGCTCAAGCAAAATGGTTTGGCGGCAGCGGCCGTCACACCGATTGGGCAGCGCCCCTTAGGCGAGGCGCGTAACGTCTACGATGGTCAGGGGCGGTATGTTTCTATCCTTGGAGGCAATGGGCTGTTTCACCATCCGGCAGACCAGTGGCCGGATGCTGTAGATCTGCAGGTAACCGGCAAATGGGTTAAAGCGTTTACGCAATTGGCGGTCGCTGCGGCAGGCGACGCAAACTGAAAATTGGGATCAGATTAGTTACCTTGCCTCCAAAGCGCAGCGTCAGGCTGTTAGATTTTCAATTGTAATCGGTTCAATGTCATCGGGGGGTGTAAAGCCAAAGACACTCGCGTAGAAAAAATATTCGAGTTCGAGACTACGCTTAATATTTTTTGCCTGACGAAAACCGTGCTGTTCGCCTTCAAAGGGTACATAGGCAACAGGTAGGCCTTTGTCGCG
>ENA-OSJC01003068-OSJC01003068.1-marine-metagenome-genome-assembly--contig:-NODE-3068-length-12184-cov-7.181878_pt1 | contig 12184 bp, 13 predicted proteins | sample MGYA00237885_ERZ534234 | MGnify/ENA primary metagenome ERZ534234 (study PRJEB26413, sample SAMN06343907) | marine metagenome | isolation source: coastal waters | place: Atlantic Ocean: West Antarctic... | reverse complement strand
TAACTGTTGTTGGGTCTACGACAGTAGATGATATACTACTTACAGCAGTTGCACTTCCGGGGACAGGAAATCCAAGTCTTGCACTAAGAAACACTGATAATGCTGTGTACCTTCAGTCTGGGAGTGCAAATGAAATTTTTCTTTTAGATTCTAGTCGAAATACTATGGCTAGATTTCATGATGATGCAATACAATTTGCTATAGATGCTACTACTGCGTTAAGTATTGACGGAAACAGAGATATAATTGTTGCTGATGGAGGTAATCTATACACAGCCACAGGAGGTACATCTAACTTAAGAATTGGTGTAAACGCAGGGGATGCACTGAATGGCGGTAATTTTAACATCTTACTTGGAGATGAGGCAGGCACTGCACTTACTGATGGTGGTAATAACATAGCTATAGGTTTCAGAGCCTTAAAGTCAGAAGATAATAATGGAGGCAATATTGCTATTGGGTCAGATGCTCTAGAAAATTTAAATGTAGGAGCTGGTGGTAATAACGTAGCCATTGGAAATAATGTTGCAAATGATCTTACCACAGGCGCACGCAATGTAATTATTGGTGCTATTGCAGGAGATCAAGCAACTTCACCAGATGACTCTGTAATTATCGGTTATAATGCTGGTGGTAATGCCGTTATGACAGGTAACGCTAATACCTGTATCGGTAAAGATGCAGGTCAAGAGTTATCAAGTGGTCATTCTAATTGTTTTGTTGGCAAGGATGCAGGAACCGCTACTGCAACTGGGGTACATAACGTAGCAATAGGGGTTGATGCGTTAGCTACAAACAATGATGGTGACGGTCAGGTAGCTATTGGATATGAAGCTTTAAAAAACTCTGAACCTGCTGACGGTCAAACTTACAACGTAGCCATAGGCGCACAGGCAGCTAAAGGACTAACAACTGGAAACACCAGCGTGATAATTGGTGGACTTACTTGTCAGGCTGCTTTTACTGGGTCTGCTAGTGTTATTATAGGAACTGAGGCTGGTAACGACTTAACCGCAGGCACTGACAACATAGCCATTGGCCTTGCAGCACTTGACTTAGAAGATGTAGGCAGTAGAAATATAGCTATCGGAACCAATGCTTTAGGAGTTTCAAACCAGACAGGGACTACTGCAAATAATTGTGCTAATATGGCGGTGGGTTATGCGGCTGGTAACTCAGTTACTACAGGTTTTCATAATACTATACTAGGAACTGAATGTGGACAAACTATCCAAAATGGAGGTAGAAATACGCTTATTGGAAAAAGCGTTAATGTCACTGCATCAAATGTTTCAGATGCAATAGGACTTGGTAATAGTATTGCTGTTGCATCTAATGATTTTACTTTTGGTAAAAATGGAGCTACTGCCACTTGCGACTTTGATGCAGATGCTGTTTTTACTCACTCTTCAGACTTACGTTTAAAAACTAATATAGCTGATGCAGTGTTGGGATTAGATTTTGTTAATGATCTTCGCCCTGTAACTTATAAATGGAAAACTGCCACTGATTTAGATGCTAATGATGCCGAACTTGCACATTTGCGTCTTGATAAGGATTCTAATCCTGTAGACCATGAAGATTTTGATGGAACTTTAGTTAACTGTAGAAATACAGAATTAACAATGCATGGTTTAATTGCTCAAGAAGTTAAAACCGCATTAGACACGGCAGGTGTATCTAGATTTAAAGGATGGAGTGAAGATCAGTATGGTGTTCAAGGAATATCAAAAGAAATGTACGTTATACCTTTAATCAAAGCAGTACAAGAATTGTCAACAGCATTAGATGCAGCATTAGCTCGTATTACGACACTGGAAGGATAAGAGATATGGCAATTACATTTACATGGTCTGTTAAAGACTTGCACAAAGTTACTGAAACAGGTGCAGTATATAAAGTTGAGTGGTCTTGCTCTGGCGTAGATGCTGACACTAAGGTAAGCCACAGTCGTTCGGGGTCATACTTACATACAAGTGAAGTTACTGCTGATGAAGTAACAGGAACAGATGTTGATGGTAATGATGTAACTCAATCAGTCACAAAGATTGTACAGGCTACACCTGACCACACAGCATCAGGTTTTATTGCATATGCCTCACTAACTGAAGCAGATGTGTTAGCTTGGTGCAAGGCTGGCGGTGTAGGTGCATCTAATGAAGCTCTTATAACGTCTAACATTACTAACAAGATAGCTGCTCAAGCTAACTCAACAGGTATGCCGTGGGCCGCAGAATAATTTTAACCCCCAACCAAAGGAGATCACAATGGCTGAGAAAAAAACAAACACCATTACGATCAATGACGTAGACTACACTGAAGACCAACTTACGGACCAACAGAAAGTGATGATTAATCATGTTGCTGACCTTGACCGTAAAATTAAGTCGACTCAGTTTAACCTTGACCAACTAAACGTAGGCAAAAGCGCGTTTATGAATTTAGTAACAGCTTCTCTGGAAATAAAAGAAGAAGTGACTGAATAATGGATATGGACGCGCTTTGGAGTTTTGGTCTGACCGCTGGTTTAGGGTTCATCGTATGGTGGATTAAGTCACAGCATGATGAATTAAAGCGCGTCCAAATCCTTGTTAATAGGACGCGTGAAGAGCTGGCAAAAGAATACAGCACGAAGGTCGAGAGTACCGCGTCCATAGACCGATTAATAACTCGGTTAGATACTCTTGATGCAAAAATGGACAGGATGTTAGAACGCTAAAGTAAGAAGGCTCCTGCCAATGTTAGACCCCGTTTCCGCTATAGCTCTTGCAACAAGCGCTTACAAAGGAATTAAAAAAGCTGTCGAGGTGGGCAAGGAGATTAGTAGCTTTACTGGCGCTATCTCTCAGTTTGCCAAGGCTTCAAGCGATATAGACTTTCTCGAGAAAAAGTCACAAAAACCATCCCTCTATCATAAGTTATTTTCTAACACTGAGGCCAATGCTTTAGACATCTGGTCTGCTAAAAAGAAATTGGAGCAACACAGAACCGAGCTAAAAAACCATATATCTTGGACGTATGGACCTTCGGCTTGGAAGGAAATTGTCAAAATAGAAGCCGAGCAGAGAAAGCGACAAAGAGCCTTGGTCTACGAACGGCAAGAGTTTATAGACAATCTGATTAACGGCGTAATTATAGCTGTAATTACCCTCGTTGCCCTTGGAATATGTGGCGTCGTAATCTATTTTGTAGGGAAATCTCAAGGCAAGTGGTGATGGTACAAAGGGGTAAAAAATACATTGTGTATGACAAACACGAAAAGGTTGTTATAATAACTGTAGATAGGAACATTGCAGTCCAATACGCGAGAGGTAAATATGGTGGAATTTGATAAAGCCGACCTTGACAAGAACGGGTCTATTGACAGGCAAGAATGGAACGCCTTGCAACTGGAAGATAAACGCCGTGAAATGATCGATGAAGACTTAAAGCGTAACGCAGAGCGTCGATTTACGGGTTTTGCATTGGCGGGAATGTTACTTTATCCGCTGGTAATATTATCGGCTTCGTGGCTTGGCCTTGATAAAGCGGCTTCTCTTATTACCGATATAGCTTCTGTTTACGTTATCGCTGCATCTGGCGTAGTCGCTGCGTTTATGGGCTTTAATGCTTATTCTGCTAAGGCCGACAAGAAGAAAGCGTCCATAAGCTATGATGATAGGGAGCTAGAGAAATGAGTTTAATTGCTTCTTTAATTGGTCCTGTTTCAGGCATTTTAGATAAGGTAATTCCCGATTCTGACATGAAAGCCAAATTGGCCCATGAAATAGCCACTATGAGCGACACACACGCTCAGCAGGCTCTGTTGGCTCAGTTGGAGATAAACAAGGCTGAAGCGGCTTCTGGTAGCTTGTTTAAGGGTGGGTGGCGACCCTTCGTGGGGTGGATTTGCGGATTTGCGTTACTGTACCATTTCATCCTCTGCCCATTAATTATATTTGTAGTGACACTTTCCGGTGCAGCAATACCACCATTGCCTGAGTTTGACATGGGTAGCCTTATGACAGTGCTGCTGGGTATGCTCGGAATTGGCGGCTTGAGGACATTTGAAAAGCAAAAAGGGTTAACAAAGTAATGTGGGTGCTGATCTGGATGCAGTTAATATCAGGGCAACCAGTAGAGTATTTTCAACTAGCGGTGTACGAGAGTAATGTTGAATGCGAAAAGAATAGAAAACACGCAGAGATTATGGTAACACACAATGGAATTGCCGTTGCCTGCTTAAACGTAAGGATAGAGAAATGACTTTTAAACTATCAACACGCAGCCTAGACAGGCTCATCGGCGTGGACGAACGGCTCGCCGCTGTAGTTAAATCTGCAATCCACACTACTAAAGTAGACTTCGGTGTGATCTGTGGCATGAGAACTTTGGAGGAGCAACAAGAACTCGTTGCTAAGGGCGCATCACAGACGATGAAGTCTAAACACCTTGCGGGGCTTGCAGTTGACCTAATGGCTTACTGCGGAAAAAGAAGTTCTTGGGAACTCAATTTGTATGACGATATAGCAGACGCAATGGCTGAAGCTGCAAGAGAGGTTGACGTTCCCATTAGGTGGGGCGCAAGCTGGACGGTGCCAAATATAGCTCAGTTTCAAGGCACTATGGAAGACGCCATGAATGAGTATATTGATACGCGAAGGACGCAAGGAAGACGCCCCTTTATTGACGGTCCACATTTTGAACTGATGGTGTAACATGCCCCTAAAAAAGCTCCTGTTAAAACCCGGCGTTAACCGCGAAAATACTAGGTATACTAGCGAGGGCGGGTGGTACGAGTGTGATAACGTCCGGTTTAGGCAGGGGACTCCTGAAAAAATTGGTGGTTGGACACGACTAAACACCGTAAAGTTTCTAGGTGTTGCACGTTCTTTGTGGAATTGGATCACGCTAGGGGGGCAGAACCTCATTGGTGTGGGTACTAACATAAAATTCTACATTGAGAACGGCGGCGCGTTTAACGACATAACCCCGTTACGTAGCACTACATCTGCAGGAGACGTCACGTTTAGTGCCTCTAGTACAACGCTAAGTGCTGCGGTAACTTCTACCTCTGCCGTTAATATACCCATTACAGATGCTACAGGGTTCCCCATATCAGGCTTGGTGCTGATCGACAGTGAAGTTATATCGTATGCGGGTGTTACTGATAACACCTTAACAGGGTGTATTCGCGGTGCATCTAGGCTTGTTGATGACGTGGCTACTAGCACTACAGCGGCTACACATAGCAATAGCGCAGGTGTAACTTGTTTTACTATTCTGGTTACCGATGCGGGTCACGGGGCTGGGAATGGCGACTTTGTAACATATACAGACGCAGCCGCACTTGGAGGGAACTTTTCCACTGCGGTGTTAAACTTAGAATACGAAATAGTTTCGGTAGAAACAGACGCTACATACACGATACTTGCAAAGACTTTTAGCAACACCACTATCACGTTTAGCAACATAGCTTCTACGTCCTCAGACACGGGTACTGGCGGCAGTGCTACTGTGGGGGCTTACCAACTTAACACAGGCACAGATACTTCTACAGAGTTGTCTGGTTGGGGCGCTGGCGCTTGGGGTGCATCTCTCTTCGGCACTGGTGAAACTAGCCAAGAAATACTACGTATATGGTCACAGCAGAATTTTGGGGAAGACCTGATCTTTGGGCATCGTGGCAGTCGTATATACTACTGGGACGCATCAACCTCTCTAGTAACTAGGGCGTTGGAGTTGACAGGGACTAACGTACCCTCAGTGCAAAACTCTATACTTGTGTCCGACATTAATCGTTTTGTGTTTTGTTTTGGCGCTAATGCGTTAGGTTCTAGTGTACAAGACCCGATGCTTATTAGGTGGTCAGACCAAGAAGACGCTACCAACTGGACACCTACAGCTACAACACAGGCAGGCAGTCTCAGGTTATCTCGCGGTACAGAGATTGTAGCCGCCTCTCAGGCGCGTCAGGAAGTTCTAGTGTGGACTGACTCGTCTCTGTACTCCCTGCAGTATGTGGGGGCCGAATCTGGAGTGTGGGGAGCCTCGTTGGTAGGTGAGCAACTTTCTATAGCCTCTCAAAACGCTGTAGCTTACGCCAACGGTATTGCCTACTGGATGGGCAAAGATAAGTTCTACAAATACGATGGTCGTACGCAACCTTTACCCTGCGATTTGCGAAAGCATGTGTTCACTGACTTTAATCCTGAACAGTTTGAGCAGGTGTTTGCAGGCTCCAACGAAGCGTTTAACGAGGTGTGGTGGTTCTATTGCTCTGCTGGCGAGGTTAGCGCAGACAAATACGTTGTGTACAACTACTTAGACGGCATATGGTATTACGGCTCTATGGGGCGCTCTGCTTGGTTGGACTCAGGACTTAGAGCCTTCCCGTTAGCAGCTACATTTAACAACGTGATTGTAGAACACGAGAACGGAATTGACGACAACGAGACAGCCAACGCCGCTGCTATATCTGCGTTTATTACCTCGGCTGAGTTTGATCTTGATGACGGGCACCAATTTGCGCTCGTGTCTAGGATGATACCAGATGTGTCATTTGAAGGTTCTACAGGCAACAGCCCGACTATAAACATGACGCTGTTCCCACTAAACTCTTCGGGGTCAGGGTATAACAGCCCAACGTCTGAGAGTGGAGTAAACACAGGGGCAGTTGTGCGCAGTGCTAGTTCTCCTGTTGACGTGTTTACCAGTCAGATACACACACGTGTAAGAGGGCGGCAAATGTCCATGAAAATTGCATCTACTACAACAGGGGTGCAGTGGCAGTTGGGTTCACCTAGACTTGACATGCGCCCTGATGGGAGACGGTAATGGCTAATAACAACCATGTTGTAGGGTTCCGCGCTCCTGCCCTGCCATACCCACCTAAAGAATACGAACCGTTTCAGTTTGAAGAAGCTAATAAAGTCCTGCGGTTGTACTTTAACCAGTTAGACAGTGCGCTGCGCAATAACTCCTTAGCAAAACAAGCTGAAGCCATAGGGTGGTTTATGAGCTAATGGCAAATGTATACGTAAACGCGAAGAAAGACCTTACATCCACGAGTGCTACAACATTGTACACTTGCGCCACACTAACAACAGCCATAGTAAAGTCTATAATTGTATCAGAAGACAGCGGCAACGCAGACACAATAACGGTTACAATAACAAATGGATCGTCTGTGTTTAGCTTGTTTAACGTCAAAGCTGTAGGGGCTAACGGCACTGTAGAGTTACTAACTGCTCCGTTGGTAATAACCGCTACAGAGATAATAAAAGTAACAGCCGCTACTGCTAACAGGTTACACGTAGTAGCGAGCATATTGGAGGTTACCTAGTGGCAACCGGACATCAATGGAAAAACCAAGTCTTAGGGGACGTTGTAGTTGATAGCACACAAGAACCGCTACCTGCTCCATCTGTTTTGTCTATGGCAGCGGCAGAACTTGATCTTAAAGGAATAACTGTAGAAGCTGCTCTGCTGGGGTTGGCTCACGAGGTGTCCTTACCAGATGTAGACTTAGTGCAGGTTGGTAATACTGTATTCATCGGGCATAAGGGGAAAGGCGAAGCAAAAAACAAAATGGTAGGCCGTGCGTTTAACGTAGACACAGCACGCAACTTTGTAAATAACTACGTTAAGTATTTAACCACGTTACGTGCCAAGGGTATAACTCATTACTCTATTGACTTCGACGGGGGAGAACTTGTGCCCGTTGCTAAAGCAATAGGTAAGAAATTGCGGGACACCGGGATGCAGGCGCATATGGCACCGTTTAAAAGTAATGCAGGTTATAGAGTGTATTTTTTATTACAACCTAAAACCGAGAAGGTAGCTGCATAAATGGCTTTTGTTTTTAAAGCAGTTGAAGTTATAGGCGGAGGAGTAACAGACCTCCTCACAGGCGCAAAAAACGCTGTTGTTGACCTTGTTGATTTTGCAGTAGACGAAATTGGTAAGCCAGTGCTTCAAGGTATTGGAGACCTCGTTGACTACGCTATGGATAACCCCATTGAGGCGGCAGCTAAATTAGCCTTGGCGGTATTCGCTCCAGCTAGTGTTTCTGCATGGGCTATCCCGTTAGTTGATGGCGCGACTACCATTGCCAAAGGTGGTAGCATTGAAGACGGTTTAAAAGCCGCTGCCATTTCTTACGCGGGAAGCCAAGTAGGCGCTAAGGTAGGAGCAAATGTTAGTGGGAGTTTAGCTGAAGCTGGATACGGTTCTATAACTTCTGCTGCTATATCTGGAGGAACAAAGTCTGCAACGGTTGCGTTGGTCTACGGACAAGACCCGTTACAGGCTTTTGCTACAGGAGGTATAAATGCAGGAGTTGGAGCGTTACTTGCAGACATAGATACCAAACTAACAAATGCAGTGGAGGGCCAGCTTGATGAGTTTGATAACCCTATAGTTTCTGGGTGGGAGGATTTACAAGACGGAGTTAAAGAAAGCATAACTGCATCTTTGGCAGCGGAGTTAGATGGCGGCAGTATTTCTGCGGATACTTTAGGTGGTATTGTAAGTAGATACACTGGCGTTGCAGAAACCATGACTAAGTTTTTATCAGAAAATGTAGGTATAGAAGCTGGCAGAGCAGCGGTTATAACTAGTGCCCTTACACAGGCAGCTACGACTGCATTGGCAGGTAACCCTGAGATGTCAGGTGAGGCTTTCTTTGCGCGGATTGACCAGTATGGGATGGAAGAATTAAAAAAATTAGCTGACAAACCAGTTCAGAAATTTTTAGACAAAGTAGATGGGTCTTACCAAGCAACAGAAACTGCCGCTACCGCTTTAAACGATGCTATTACAAAAACAGCAGATGCCGCAGACGGATTTAACGGGCTGCGAGCAGAATTAAACGGGAAAATTCAAGAACAGACTCGGTTAGAAGGCGCGTTTACCGTAGCAAAAGCTGCCTACGATGCCAACCCAACACAAGAAACAGCAGACGCACAAAACGATGCCGCTGGTGCGTACAATGTGTATGCAGATCAATTAAAAATAGACTACGAAACTACGTATAAACCACAGATGGATGCCTACACAGCAACCTATGAAGAGTTTAATCCACAGATAGAGGGGTTGCAGGGGGAGTACGACACCGCAAATAATTACATGCTGTCAGATATTGACAACTTATCAGCCGAAATGAAGCCTGTGTTCTCTGACACAGAAAGAGCAGTTGCCCTAGCTCTACGCCCCGGAATAGACGAAGACGCGTACCGTAAATCCACGGGTATAGGCGAAGATGTAGACGTATACAGACACTACCTAGAAAACCAAAAAAGCGTTAATAATATAATTGTAACAGAGCAAGCCGCAGAACTACAAAATTATATTGCCGAAGGAGACTTTAGTAGTGGGTTTAAACCGTCTAACGCTTTTGTAGATAGTAGGATCGATAAAACTTCCCCTGCAGGGCTAACAACGCCAGACATGGACGGCTTGCCTACGGTAGATTTAACTGTGCCTCGTACCTTAGAATACAGCGGTAGAGGCGGTGATTCACGAGAGTACGGGTTAACTCCAGAAGAAGTGGCGGAATATAAAAACTCCAACGGCGCGTGGGGACCAGCGTTCTTGCAGGATATGGGGCTATCTAAAGAAGAAGCGGAAGACTATAACCCCGTTGGTGGGCTTGATGTGTGGTATAACTTTTCGTCTGGTGGATTAGAAGCCGCAGCGTTTACCGCAGGTGGCGGGGGTACGTTGGCAGATGAGATTTCTGAAAACATTCAAAACGCTTTTAAGGGTATAGACCAATCTGAAGCAAACAGGATTGCATACAGTAACTGGGGAATAATACATGATCCTAATCTTACTCCTGCAGAAAAAAAAGCAAAGATAGAAGAGAATGTTGTTTTAGAGGTTGCTGCAAGAGAAAAAGCAATAATTGAACAAGGCGTTGGGGACGTAACATTTTTTACAGGGTATACTGACCCAATTAAAAACTTTCTTATGGATACAAGTAAGAGTGAAGGCGATAAAGTATCTCCTGAAATGCAGGTTCGCCAATTTAACGCTTTACCTGCTGAAGATACTACATGGGAACAAATTTTATCTGGTAACGCCAAGGATCGGTTGGGACGCCCTTATGGTTTGGGAGACCCTGTGGCTACGCTTATGTCGGGGGTACAAGAACTACCTGACCTTTTAGTTGACGTTGCCTTACTCGCGTTAACAAGAAATCCAGCCGTATTGGCTCGCAGTGCTGTTGCTGTAACGGGGCTTGGTGCATTAGAAGGAGGGGAAGCCGCAGCCGACGAAATAAAAGCTGGGCTAAACGACGCGTACAAGTCGGGAAAATTACAACAAGAACCAGAATGGGCTGACTTGGTTAGAGTGTACGAAGGAGACGAAGAAGCTGCATTAGCGAAATTAATCGATCAAGGTATGAGTTACGCCGCAGTATCCGGTGCTATTGCAGGTGTAGGAGATTTACTTCTTGCTAAAATAGCCACTGCCAGCGGCGGTTCTGCACTACTCAGCGTGGTGCCTAAATATCTTCAACCTATCGTTAAAGTAGGTACTGGTGGCCTTTCAGAAGGCCTTAACGAAGCAGCAGAACAAGTTCCTGTTAACATGGCCCTTATCAAAGCTGGGTTAGGCAACGAAATAAACATAAGCACAGGAACCGGAGCCGCTTTTTTAACAGCTGTTACTTCTGGTGGAAGCACTACCGCAAGTGCTTTAGCCGTACAAAACACTGTAAACGCCTTAAAAAATGGTACGTACAGTTATACATCGGGTGATGGCACTACTGTTACCCCAGACCCCCCTGCAGAAGATAGCACCGATTATAACAAACTTACCGAAACAAGTAACAACCTCACCAGACATACCGCGTACACTAGCTTTATAGATGAGGCTGTAGGGCAAGGCGTATTACCTGAGACTAATACTGGGGCTGAATTTGTAGAAGCTCTTAAAGGTCTAGGAATTAATAATGTTAATGCACTCAATGAGATGGCAAACTTATCTTATGATACTGAAGTTGTTACTAATGATGAGGTTATACAGGCAGCAAAAGAAGCGCAGCCAGAACTAACCTTTACTGGAGATATAGCGGATAATGCTTTTCAACAGTTTACGGGCGTTAAATCAGACGCAGACTTAGCCACTATTGTAGCTTCTTACGTAGACCCTTTCTATTTTGATCGAACAGAAGTTATAGAAACAGCGGCGACAGAGGGTGTTACACTTACAGACGAGCAAGCTGACGAGTATGTAGGCACAAAAGATGAGGTTGCTGCGATAGAAGAAGTTAAGGTTGCAGTTGATTCTCAAGCTACCACAAGAGAAGAGGCAGAGCAGTTCTTTGCCGATCAAAATTATACGCCTACCGAAGAAGAAATACTTGCTCGTGTAGGTGAAGTGTCCGAAGCGGACCAAAAAACTGCTATCGAAACCTATGTAAAACCTCGCATGACCTCTGAAGAAGAAGTTCGTCAAGCCTTTGCAGATCAAAACTATACTCCTACAGACGAAGAAGTAGCTGCTCGTGTGGGTCAGGGCGGTGAGGACTTTGCTACTAACACATTAGGTGGTGTGGAGAGTTACATAAAACCACGCATAACTTCTGAAGCCGAAGTTCGCCAAGCATTTACGGATCAGGGGTACACTCCTACAGATGAAGAAGTAGCTGCGCTTGTAGGTCAAGGTGATGACACGTTTGCTGATACTACGTTAGGTGGTGTCGAAAGCTACGCAGATAAAGGTATAACTACTGCAGCAGAAGTACGTGCAGAGTTTGAAAAGGCGGGGCTTGTAGACGTTTCGCAAGAGGACGTGGATAAATTTGTTGGTCAACTTAACGAGAACGAGCAACTTCTTGCGGTTAACGAGTACGTCCCCACTGCCACTACAAATATAGTCAAAGGACTTGTAGGTTCTCCAGCCATTGCAGATGACCCTAACACGGAAGCAGATGAGTCTAAAGAAGCTACAGGTGTGTATAAGTCTATTGAAGAAGGTAAGACGGGCAACGAAGCGCTAGAGGCGGCGCTGGGTACTTTGGACGAAGACGTAGATGCTGTTGCACAGGATGTAATAGGACTTACCGAAGATGTCGGTGCTATTGGAGGAGACGTTAATGCGCTTGAAGCTGCTATTGGCGAAGAAGGCGTAGCTGATGACCCCGCTACAGAAGAAAACGAAACTGTAGACCCAACAGGTATATTTGCCACTATTA
>ENA-OSJC01003065-OSJC01003065.1-marine-metagenome-genome-assembly--contig:-NODE-3065-length-12185-cov-5.722828_pt1 | contig 12185 bp, 9 predicted proteins | sample MGYA00237885_ERZ534234 | MGnify/ENA primary metagenome ERZ534234 (study PRJEB26413, sample SAMN06343907) | marine metagenome | isolation source: coastal waters | place: Atlantic Ocean: West Antarctic... | reverse complement strand
ATTGAGGACAGCGATGGGATCGCTGTAATGTGTTGCGCAGCCCAGTGCCTGCAAAATAAGTTGCAGACCAAAGGGGTAGCCATCGCCAGTCACCTCGCGCTGGTGTAGCTCCAGTTGATGGAGCACCGCCTCTAAACGCTGTTGGCTGACACCCTCCACAGCGACTCGTTCTAATACAGCCAATACCATCTCTTCAAGGGCATCCGCGTGTTCCGCTTCGCTGCCTTCAATGCCACAGCAGAACACCATTTCGCGCATGGAGTCTTCCAGTCCGCACAAGGGCGATGGTGCACGGCCCAGATCAGTTGTTTCCAGCGCATGTTGTAAAGGAGAAGCACTGTTGTCTAACAGCACACTGGATAGTAACTGTGCTTCTAGCAGCTGCTTCAGGTCTGAACTTTCTCCTAACATCCAGCCGATCACTAGGTGTGTTTTGTGATCTGTCGTATCATTTTCGTCAAAAATATAGGCGCTCTGCACCCGCTGCGGTTTTAATAGACGTTGTTCGGGTTGCACTTGAATTTTTTCTGCTAACTTTTCAAAATGGGACAGTGCTTTTTCTTCAAAAACCTTTTGATGCACGCTTGCCTCAATATCGCCGAACGTCATAAAGATTGCATTGGTAGGATGATAGTGGCTGCGGTAGAACGCCTGCAATTGTGCGTAAGTCAGATCGGGTATATGCTTTGGATCGCCGCCACTGTTGTAGTGGTAGGTGCTGGTAGAGAACAGGTTTTCGCAGAGTGTGCTCCACAGCGTACTGCTAATGGAACTCATCGCGCCTTTCATTTCGTTGAACACGACGCCTTTAAATACCAGGTCAGTTTCAGGATTTTCCGGTTCAGAAAATTCGACTCGGTGTCCTTCCTGAGCAAAATCCAGAGGGTCCAAGCGAGAGAAAAATACCGCGTCAAGGTATACTTGCAGCAGGTTATTGAAGTCCTTGCGGTTCTGGCTGGCGAAGGGATAGGCAGTCCAGTCAGAGCTAGTAAATGCGTTCATAAAGGTATTCAGCGAGCGGCGAAGCATCATGAAAAACGGATCGCGCACTGGATAGTGCTCACTGCCGCATAACGCTGTGTGCTCAAGAATATGTGCAACGCCGGTAGAGTCATGTGGAACGGTGCGCAAGGCGACGAGAAAGACGTTTTCGGTATTGTCGGAGGCAAGGTGATAATGCACAGCGCCCGTTTTCTTGTGTTCGTAGTGCTCTACTCGAATGTTGAGAGACTCGATGGTTTGCTGCCTGATCGCCTCAAAGGCCGGGTGGGCTGTGGAAAACGCGGTGTTGCTATTACTCATAGTGAATCTCTGTAAGCGTTGGAAATATTGGTGATCGCTATTCTAGCGTGAATCGATGGTGTTTTGCTGTGTTTCTCTAATATCAACTGCTGGCACAAGCTCAATCTGGTACAGCCAAGGCCAGCGCTTTCCCGTGACCCAGATAGAGCCATCTGCTGGATCGCGCGCGATACCATTGAGTACATCGGTGCCGCGGCGGTATTCGTGTGCAGGAAGTAACCCCTGTAGATCGATGCTGGCAGTGACCTCACCGTTGGCAGGGTCGATAATCACGATGCGGTTGCTCTGCCAGACGTTGGCCCAGATAGATCCGTCTACCCATTCAAGTTCGTTGAGTTGTTGTAACGGTTGGCCCTGCTGCGTTACGGCGATGGTACGTGTGATGCGCGCTGTATCCGGTGACATAAAGTATAAATTGTCACTGCCGTCGCCGTAAATCAATTCTGTAAGGTTATGTGTGAGTCCCCAACCCTCGCCCTTAATAGGAAGCGCACGCAGAAACTTAAGGTCGGATTTGCGATAAACCAGCATGGCCCTATTCCGCCAAGAAAGCTGGTAAATATTGTCACCCAGTACAGTGAGGCCCTCGGCAAAAACCTGCACATTCAATGTTTGGCGCGCGTGGAGTGCGCCATCCACAAAACGGTAACGTAACAACTCGGACGTGCCATAGTTTCCTGCGCTGACGTAAAGGTAGCCGTCAAGAATTTCCAGTCCTTGTACGAAATTCTCTCGCGGTTGTGGTTTCTGGTCGGTGACTCGCACCGTATAGTGCTGCACCGACCAAGCCGCAGCGGGGAGGTAGGCGATGAGAAAAAGTATAATGCGCAGCGGTGTCATAGTTACATCCGATTGCGCGAAAGATCGCGAATAATAAAACGCGCTGGCGAGAGTGCGCGACACAGTGTTCGGCTGAAAGGGAGTGGTTCGTGACAGATCATACTGGCTAATAGTTCGGCCGCAATAGGTGTCGACGTCAATCCTCGTGAGCCATGGGCGGCGTTTAGATAGAGGCCCGGCAGGTAGCTTCCTCGCCTGTCGATAAGCTGCTTTGCATTTTTTCGCAGGGCGCCAAAATCAGTGAGGAACTGCGCTGCATCCGGTGCTGGACCGACAGTGGGAAGATAGTCGGGACTGGCGCAGCGAAATCCAACACGGCCTGTCAATGCGGCTGAATCGAAGGACTGTAACCTTTTTCGAAAGCTTGGCACAGCATCGGCTAGCTTTGTGAGGTTGTTGCTATGGTCGCTGCTGCGAATCGCAGGATCATTGTCGCCAACATCAAAAGTCGCGCCAATACTGTGGCTGCCTTCCCATGCAGGAGCGATATAGCCTTGATGGCATAAAGCAGCGCGCAAGGTGCTAAAAACTCGCGCTGTTGGCAGCTGAGTAATCTGCCCTCGAATAGTTTGCAAGGGTAGCCAGCTCAGCTGTGGCATCGAGGTTGTCGCTGTGCCCGCGGCAACGACAACGCAAGTGGCAGCGGCAAGCGTTTGCCCTTTGGCTGACGCCAGCCACTGGTCCCCATCCTGGTGCAGTGTGACGTCACCGCAATTCTCCATTATCTCAATGTTGTCGCGTAATAGAAGCGCACTGCACACAGCACCCGGGCGGAGCCAGCCAGAGCCAGGATACCAGTACCCTGAGCTCGGCTGGTCAATGCCTAACAGTTTGCTGGCCTCTGTCGCGTCTAGTACCTGGGCCAGTTCTTCCAGCCCCGCTAGTACGCCACTCAGCGCAGCCATGTCTTTTACATTGTCACTCTGCTGAAAGCTGCCACAGAGGTCACCATCGCGCTGCGGCGTGAGTTCTTTGGTTAAAAACATGCGACGATAAAACGTTGAGGCAAACTGAAAACTCTGCAAGGCAAAGTCTGCGAGAGCTGAATGTTTGCGTGAGAGCCGGGTATATAAAATGGCCTGATCATTGCCGGATCCTGCGCCGGCTAGGGTGCCCCGTTCGAGCAGCGTGACGGCAATTCCACGCCGGCCCAATGCAGCTGCCGTTGCGCAGCCGGCCAAACCACCCCCCAGCACGATAACGTGGTTCGGTCGCACCCGTGTTTTGTTGGGAATGTCCCAGGGCGAGTGCTTGAACAGTGATGGGGACACCCCTTCCCCGTCTATTACGCCGCGCAGACATTCTCGTTTGCGACCGTATCCCGTCACCTTTTCGACCGTGAATCCGGCATCAGTGAGCCTGCGACGAACGTCTCCTGCGGCAGTGAAGGTCGCGAAACTGGCGCCCGGCTGGCACAGAGTCGCCGTTGCCTGCAATAGTTCGGTGGTCCACATGCTGGGGTTGCATGAGGGCGCAAACCCGTCGAGATACCAGGCATCGACCAAGGGTTGCGCACGACTGGCCAGGTCTGGCAAAGCGTCGGCGGCATCCTCCCACCATAGATCCAGTCTTACACGTCCACCGTCAAGCAGGACTCTGTGTTGTCCGGCCAATAGAGCGGGATAGGCGGCCAATAGGGGCTCGGCCAGTGTCGCCAGAGCCGGCCAGCCACTAAGGGCTCTGGCGAGATCCTGCCGCGTTAGCGGATGTTTTTCGATCGACAGGTAATGCAGGTCGGGGCGTGGTTCCGGCAATTCACGCCACGCGTGCCATGTCACCAGAAAATTGAGGCCGGTGCCAAACCCCGTTTCACCAATACAAAAGTGGTTTCTTGGATGGTGGTGCCACCGTTGAGGAAGCCCATTACCCTGCAGGTACACATGGCGACTTTCATCCATACCATTTTCTTGTGAATAATATATGTCGTCGAACGTGTCAGAGATGGGTGACCCACTTTCGCTCCAATGCACAGCGGCGGGCGTGACGCCTCGCCAAGGCGAATTATCGCGATTCATGGCGCCCCCATCTTTATGATAACGCGCATAGCACTTTGTCACTGATGCAGTGCTTATGAGCGTCGGTAATGTTGTCGGTTCGATAAGGCATCGATAACGCATCTGATTTGTGGGTGCGGATTCGCAGGACTTCGCGGTGAATAATACCAGATCAGGCGGCTGGCCCACTAGCTTGGCACTTTTTATTGAGCACCGCATTCCCTGTTGCCAGCTCATTCGTGGCGATAACGGTCGTTTACCATGCTCGAATGCGTTGATCACAGCATCCGCGGGCATTAGACTAGCACCTCGTTAATACTTGAGGTTGCTATGGCGAGTTCCCAGATTCAGTCTATGCCCCAGGAAAAGTTCCTCTTGGTGGCAGTCAACTTATTACACGCGGCCTTTGTCGAAGCCGCACGCACCGAGGCAAAGAAACTCTATAACGAGATTTCTCAGGGTAGCATTGTTCACCTGACCAGTGTGAGATTGGCGGACGATTCTATCGCTCGTTTCGATGTGTCTCTGGCACATGGCGAATATCAGGGCAGTCTTAATTACGGTGCTTTTCGTGCCAGTCTGACTAGTCTGATAGGCAATATTTCTAAGGTGCTCAGCGAGGAGAAGGAGCTCAGAGTGTTCAGTTCTTTGAATGGCGGCAATGCCATGATTTTTGGCATAACCGCCGTTACGCAGGAAGACAATAAACCCAATGTGATGGTGCTAGCAGCAGACACGGGTCAGGAAGGGGGGGGGACTACGCTCCAGTTGATGTACCTCAATCCCGAGCAGTTTGCGGGCAGCGAGACAAATGCGGGGGCAAACCAAGCCAATTAATCACCGATTCGTACCGGCGGCAGAGTGGGTTTTTCTAATAGCAGTTTCTCTTTGGGCGCCATGACTTCCGCGGTGCCGGTAACCACTAACTGTTCATTTTGGTTAAAGACGTTACAATCTAGCGTCACGAATCCGCGCTTGTCGGTTTTTTCAATGACTTCCAAGTTCACGGTGATGGTGTCTCCCAGTTTTACCGGGAGGCGAAAGCGCAAGGATTGACCCAGATAGATAGTGCCGGGCCCGGGCAGTTCCATAGCGATTGCCGCTGAGATAATAGCGCCGCTTAACATGCCGTGAGCGATACAGCTTTTAAACTGAGTCGTGGCCGCAAATGCTGCATCGAGATGTACCGGGTTTACGTCGCCAGAGACCGCTGCGAAAAGCTGTACATCTCTCTCTTCTATCAGCTTGGAATACGTCGCTGTTTGCCCTATGGTTATCTCGTCGTAGGTGTAATTGCTGATTTCTGACATGGGTTGTGGCTCGCAGTATAGAAAATCTTCATAAATGATAACCTACTTTTTCGCATCGTAGTGTGAAAAACTTGATTGGTAGAAATGGTGTATGCAGGACATTACCGGACGCGAAAGACGCGTCCCGGACATTACGTATCCGGAAGACCTTCCTATTGCTGCCAACCGTGGCGAGATTGCCCTTGCGATTGCAGAGCACCAAGTGGTGATTATCGCTGGAGAGACCGGTTCCGGTAAAACCACTCAGCTGCCGAAGATTTGTCTGGAAATGGGCCGCGGCGACACTAAGCTCATTGGGCATACGCAGCCACGTCGATTGGCGGCAAGGACGGTTGCAGGACGCATTGCCCAGGAGTTAGGGACTGAGCTTGGTGATCTGGTGGGATATCAGGTGCGCTTCAATGATCAGGTGTCAGAGAACACAGCCATAAAGCTGATGACCGACGGCATATTATTGGCAGAGATGCGACGAGACAGGTTGCTGCGAAAATACGACACGTTGATTATCGATGAGGCTCACGAACGCAGTCTCAATATCGACTTCTTGCTAGGATATCTCAAGCGCATCCTGCCGCAACGGCCAGACCTAAAGGTTATTGTGACCTCTGCCACAATCGACCTAGAGCGCTTTTCCCAGCACTTTGATAATGCACCGATTATAGAAGTTTCGGGCCGTTCCTTTCCGGTGGAGACCGTTTATATAGGTCGCGACGCTGCAGAAAATGCTGGCGTGGAAACACAGATTGCCTCGTTGGTGGAAGCGGTTGAGGCGGGTCAATTTGGTCCGCGTGGTGACATTCTGGTTTTCCTGCCTGGCGAGCGAGATATCCGTGAACTGGCAAAAGCGCTGCGCCACCAAACGACAGTGGATGTGCTGCCTTTGTACGCGAGGCTCGGCCAGGCTGAGCAAAATAAGGTGTTTGATAATGCCCGGCGCAAGGCCGGCATCAGAGTGGTGCTGGCCACTAATGTGGCGGAAACCTCGCTGACTGTTCCCGGTATTCGGTATGTGATCGACCCGGGTGAAGCACGCATCAGCCGCTATAGTCATCGTACCAAACTGCAGCGTCTGCCGGTGGAACCTATTTCTCAGGCGAGTGCTAACCAGCGGCAGGGTCGATGTGGGCGTGTCGGTCCCGGCGTGTGTATTCGGCTTTACAGTGAGGAAGATTATCTCGGTCGTCCGGAATTTACCGACCCAGAAATTCAGCGCACCAATCTGGCGGCCGTGGTGTTGCAAATGCTGACCTTGGGCCTCGGGGATGTTGAGCAATTCCCGTTTATTGATCCACCTGACTCGCGGATGGTGCGTGATGGCTATAAGTTGCTCGAAGAACTGGGCGCGGTTAGCTCTGCGGGCATGCTGAATGATGTAGGCAAGCGTATGGCAAGATTGCCGGTGGATCCCCGGTTGGCGCGTATGGTGCTGGCTGCCGCTGGTCAGGGCTGTCTCGACGAAATCCTAGTCATAGCCAGTGCTTTGGCAGCACAAGACCCTCGCGATCGTCCGCCGGATAAGCAACAACAGGCCGATCAGATGCATGTTCGCTTTCGTCACCCGCGCTCGGACTTTATGGCCCGGCTTAATCTCTGGCGCTACTACGAGGAACAGCGTCAGACTTTGAGCCAGAACCAGTTACGTAAGCTGTGCCAGCGCGAGTTTCTGTCTTTTCTGCGAATGCGGGACTGGCGTGATATTCATACGCAACTCAGCATTGCATGCCGTCAACAGTCGCTGAAATCTGACTCGGGCTTGGCAGAAGAAGAGAATTATCAGGGCGTTCATACCGCCTTGCTGAGTGGGCTGCTCAGTAATATTGCTCAGCACGACGAAGGGCGAGATTATTTTGGCAGTCGCAATCGTAAGCTGCAGATTTTCCCCGGCTCCTCTCAGGCGCGTAAACCGCCGAAGTGGCTGGTCGCGGCTGAGATCGTAGAAACGTCGCGGGTGTTTGCCCGTGACGTAGCAGCCATTGATCCGACCTGGGCCCTTAGCATCAATCCAGACTTACTGAAGTTCCACTACTATCAGCCTCGCTGGCAATCTCGGCGGGGACAGGTCGTTGCCTACGAGCGTGTCAGTTTGTATGGGCTTACATTAGCCGACAAGCGTGTGGTGCATTACGGGCCGCTGGCTCCCGCGGAATGTCGAGAATTGCTGATCCGTGAAGGCCTGATTGCATGGAATTTTCCTCGACCGCCAAAATTTTTGAAACATAACAGACGACTCGTTCAGGAACTGGAAGAGTTAGAGTCACGCACGCGTCGACGTGACATTCTGGTAGACGAACACGCATTATTCGATTTTTATAACGAGCGTCTTCCCCACGATATATACACGGTCGCGAGTCTGCAGTCTTGGCTGAAGCGGCATCCGGATGGCAATCACAGGCTATCTATGACGCGCGAAGTTGTGATTGCGCGGGATCCGGGATTCGAAGTGAGTGCGCAGTTCCCTGATCATTTGGTCTGGGAGGATATGCAGTTAAAGCTCAGCTACCAGTTTGAGCCCGGGCAGGCCTCAGATGGGGTGTCAGTGACCGTTCCGGTCGCATTGCTTAATCGTGCTCCGCGTCATTTGTTTGAATGGTTGGTGCCTGGACTGTTGCGGGAAAAGTGTATTCAGCTGGTAAAAGGCCTCCCCAAGGAACAGCGCAAATATCTGGTGCCCGTCCCAGATTTCGTCAGTAGGGCGCTGGAGCAGCTGCAGCCGGACAATGTCGATTTGCTGAGTATACTCGCCAGTCGTCTTTCTGCTTTGGGCGGTATCACGCTAGACCGAAGCGATTTGGCGCGCGATAAGCTAGATGATTACTACCTTATGAATGTGCGGGTGGTGGATGCGGGGGGTCGCCTGTTAGAGCAGGGCCGAGATCTGAGCGCGCTAGTGAGTCGCTTTCGCTCTGATACGCGTCAAAGTATTAGCGCCAATCAGGCCGCTTCCCCTGCACGTGAGGGGATTACGCGATGGGATTTTGGAGATCTGGAGCAGGAGTGGCGCTTTCGCCAGGCCGGTATTGATATTGTTGCCTATCCAGCACTCATAGACGCAGGGGAGACCGCCGCAATTGAGCTGTGCGATTATCCTCGCGAGGCAAAGATCCAACATCGACTGGGGGTGTTGCGTCTGTTGAGGCTCAAGGGCACGCAGCAGGTTAAGTTTCTGCGTAAACAGCTATTGCGCGGTAACGCGTTCAACCTTGCGTTGGCCGGCGCTCAGTTAGACCGCAACGTGCTAGTGGAAGATCTGATTGACGGTGCCTACCAGCAGGCTATGGATTTAGACAAGCGCCTGCCTTACACCGAAGCAGCGTTTCAAACGCTGGAAGCGGGTGGTCAAGGTGCTGTTATAGGTCGGGCCAATGAGATGGAGACGACGCTTCTTACGGTACTGAAGCTGCTGACAGAGCTGCGTCAAAAGCTCACTGCTCTGGGCTCAGTTAAGTGGCCTGATACGCGTGAAGATGTAAGGGTTCAGCTATTGCACCTGCTTAGCGGTCACTTCCAACGAGATACTCCGGCTGAATGGTTGGCTCAGTACCCGCGCTATGTGAAAGCGGTGTTGCAGCGGATTGAGCGTGTGACGGGCCAGTACCCTAAGGATCAGAAGTACACCGTGAGCCTGCGGGAATTGACCGAACCACTGCTGAGTGCGCAGGCGGAGTATCCGGAATTATTGTTGATGAGTACCGAAGCCACGACGTATCGATGGATGCTGGAAGAGTTCCGTGTTTCTCTGTTTGCACAAAACCTTGGTACGCGCCAGGCCGTATCGGTGAAGCGATTGGCGGAGCAGTGGAGCTTGGTCGCCAAATGGTTGCAAACAAACCCTCATTGACTGGAGCCTCCGTTTACGCGCTCTCGGGGCGTTGCCCTATTCGCCCCTCGCCTGCTGAAGGGACTGAGGGGCAAGCCCGATGTCGCCGTCAATGGCCGGCGGGCCACAAGTCACTGAATTTGTCGGTAATCTACAGTTGATCCTCATACTGCCTGCGCGTACCATTCTCTCGTTGAAATAAATGCTAGTCAATTAATGAACCTATTACGCAACTTTCTGCTCTTTTTTGCGGTGTGTGCCGGATCCTCAGCGTGGGCAGCGGAGGCGGTGAATGACGTGGATCCTTGGGAGCCAATGAATCGTCGCATATTCGCCTTTAACGAGACGCTGGATAACTACGCGCTTTTGCCTGTAGCAAGAGGCTACAAGTTTGTGATGCCCGACTCCGCTGAGCGCGGCGTCAGTAACTTTATTCTTAATATTTATGAGGTAAACTCAGTACTGAATTCGCTAATGCAGGGCCGTCCGGAAAATGCTGTGCAGACTGGGGGACGTTTTCTTGTGAACACGGCACTCGGTCTAGGAGGCCTGTTTGATGTCGCCACGCTGATGGGGATTGAGCCCAGTCCTGCCGATTTTGGTCAGACCCTTTACTCATGGGGGGTTGATGAGGGTCCGTATGTCATGCTCCCCCTGATTGGGCCAAAAACCGTTCGCAGCGGCACCGGCTTTTTCTTCGATACCTATACTTCAATTCCCGCGTTTCTGGACTGGAAGACAGCGTATTTGTTTTGGACTTTGGAGGTGGTTGATATCCGTGCGACCCTCATCAAAGCGGATGACCTAATCACGGGTGATCGCTATATTTTTATACGAAATGCCTATATGCAGCGGCGTGAGTATTTTGTGACCGGAGGTAAAGTGACGGATACGTTCTCAGAATTTGAGGATGGGGACGAATACGAGGACTTCTGATTGTGACCTGACATCCCCGCCTGCGCCAAATCTGCGATAAAACGCAGTAAAACTGTAAATCCTGCCACATCAACAACGCCCTATGTTGCCTGTCCCCGACGATGGGCGTACTGTCACGCTCAAATGACTATCAAAGCTAGCTATGATCGCATCAAATGGCAAAACCTTAATTGTTGATGACCAGCCTGCCCGTGCTGAAGCATTGGCAGATTTCCTCTCGGATAAGGGTTTTCAGGTTCAGACGGTTGCTGATGTCAGCAGCTATGCGCACTCGCTTGGCGAAGACAGTGAGCTAGATGTGATTTTGTGTGAGCTCGATCTCAAGGACTTTTCTTGGGTTGATGCCCGTCATTCGCTGAGGGCGATGGACGTGCAGGTGCCTTTGATCGTGTTCTGTGACGTTGCTGAAGTCGATAAAATTATGACGGCCCTGAAATTAGGTGCACGTGACTTTTTTCTGCGCCCCGTGGAAGACAAGCCGTCGCTGGTCAAAGCAATTGAACGCTGCGTGCGACAGCGCAATATGCGCCGAGATTTACAGGACTCGCGTGAGCGTCTGGAATCGGCGAATAGCGAGCTGCGTGCCACGGTAAAAATGCTGGAGCAAGATCAGCAGGCAGGTCGCCAGGTGCAGCTACGCATGCTTCCGGTGACGCCTATGGCGCTTAACGATTATGTATTTAGCCATACAGTGATTCCTTCACTCTATCTCAGTGGCGATTTTACCGACTACTTCACGCTCGGAAAAAATTATGTCGTATTTTTTATGGCGGATGTGTCAGGCCATGGGAGTTCGTCGGCTTTTGCGACGGTGCTGTTGAAAAACCTATTTGCACGTAAGCGGTCTGATTATATGCGGCGAGACGATGATGCCATTATGAATCCGCTGGTCATGCTTCATCATGCAAATAAGGAACTGTTAGATCTTGGGCTTGATAAGTTCGCTACCATGGTGGTCGGACTATTGGATATGGATGGCAATACGTTGCGCTACAGTGTCGCAGGACATCTCCCGTTGCCGGTGCTGGTGTGTGATGCTGGGGCGCGCTACCTCGAGGGTGAGGGCTCCACCGTGGGCATGATGGAGGATGTTGAGTATGAGGAGCATCTGCTGCAACTCCCGGAGCGCTTTACACTCGGTGTTTTTTCGGATGGGATCCTTGAAATTTTGCCACCCGATAATCTTATCGAGAAAGAAAAATATTTTCTCAACGTCTTTGAGCAGACAGCAGATTGCCCACAACAACTGGTGACGTATTTAGGTCTTGATCGTTTGGCGCCAGCGCCGGATGATATCGCGGCGCTATTTGTGACCAAGGGTATCTGACATGCAAGAAGGGCGAATACTGGCAGCGACCCACAACGGTTCATATGTTATTCGCCTAGTGGGTGATGTTCGTTTGACGCTTTGCAACACGATCGACGATTTTTTTGAGCACATCTTTGCAGATCCTGAGTTTGCTAGCGTTTGGGTGGATCTGTGTGAGGCTCAGGGAATCGACAGCACGACGCTGGGTTTGCTGGCTAAGTTGGCGCTAAGAGTGAAACAAGAGTTTGGCTTTAAGCCTGCTATATACTCTTGTGAGCCGGGCATTAATCGTCTGCTAAAGAGTATGGGCTTTCAGCGTCTTTTCGAGCTGCATGAAGAGGCCTGCAGTAATCCGGAGGATATTACAGAAATTCCCCGAGTACAGGGAAGCGAAGCATCAGTGAAGCAAAAAGTGATTGAGGCTCACTGTATTTTGATGGGGCTCTCCGATGAAAACCGTGATCGCTTCAAGGATTTACTCACTGCTCTGCAACGGGACTAAATTACACGTTTGCTGACAGTTTACAGCTAATATAATCTGAGTGGGGGACGTAAGTCAGGTCTGCTACTTGGCGAATAAGATGCTCCTCATACTTGCTTAGATCGCCGTCGGCATAGGCGACAGACCACATGGCGCTGATCAGTTGTAGTTTTTGATCTGGGCTGCAGTGGTCGTT
>ENA-OSJC01003062-OSJC01003062.1-marine-metagenome-genome-assembly--contig:-NODE-3062-length-12196-cov-2.346151_pt1 | contig 12196 bp, 13 predicted proteins | sample MGYA00237885_ERZ534234 | MGnify/ENA primary metagenome ERZ534234 (study PRJEB26413, sample SAMN06343907) | marine metagenome | isolation source: coastal waters | place: Atlantic Ocean: West Antarctic... | reverse complement strand
GGTATAGACAAATGCGAAATCACCATTTATCATGTCGACAGCTTTCATGATACCGACGTCTTTGATCAGAGGCATCAGAATCTCACAATCACTTGTACTCTTTTCCGCACCAGTTCTAAACTTGGTGTGGTTGTAGATTTCACCATTACATATCAACATAGATTCATCATCTTTAAAAGGTTGCATACCTGCGGGTGTAAGGTCGTTGATACATAGACGATAGTAATCCATACGACATTTCCCGGATGTTCGTGTACTGTAATCATCTGGACCCCGGTGCGTAAGTAGGTATGAAGAAACCTCTACTTCTTGACCGAAGAGGGCTATGATGCCACACATATTGTTATTACAAGTCACTTTGTTTTTAAGCTGTAGTCCATCCACTCTCCGAAATCTTCAGGACTTGCCATACCATCCATTTCCTGTCCAGACATAGATATTGATTCAGACTCACTATTAAAAATAACATCAAACGCTAAAATGCAGTAAAATGATACGTTTGTTCTAGACGATATTTTATCCAAAGTGTTAAAATCAAACGTTTCAATTTCTAATGAACGTTTTATAATTCGAGGTGGTCCATATGGATATTCTATAGCATCGTTTAGTTGCAATTTCCTATTTTCTGAAGACATGTCAAGTGATGGCCATATACGATTTCTAGCTCTAAAATCAGCCGAATATTCTAAACACTTCATTGCTATATCTTTTTCCGCAAAACATACGAAACGAGATTTAGATTTTGGATCCACAAGACTAAGATACGTACCATTATAATTTAATTTTATAAAGTGGAACTCCATATAAAGTATATAAGGAAAAAATCTTTAATTAAGATATATGAACTTCCCAAAAACCCCTGGTCAATGTAAATACATGCTCGCGCTTAGGTCACCTAAACCTATTGTAGTGGGAACTGGTCCAGCGGGTTCAGGGAAAACGATGTTGGCATGTCATGTTGCCCTAGAACATGTGTCTAGATTTCAGCGTCCCAGAATTGTACTCACTCGTCCAATTGTGACTGCCGATGAGGATATGGGGTACCTCCCAGGTGACATGGACCAGAAAATGGAACCATGGACTAGACCAATGTACGATATTTTCGAGCAGTCTATGACCCATACTCAAATGGATCGTTTTATCACCGTCGAACCATTGGGATACATGAGGGGTAGAACATTCACCGATACCCTTATTATCGCGGACGAAATGCAAAATAGTACACCAAACCAAATGAAGATGCTTCTTACAAGGATTGGTGAAGGTACGAAACTCATCGTCACTGGTGACCTAGAACAGAGTGATTTAGGGAAAGATAACGGTCTTGAAAATTTAATATATAAAATGCAGTGTCAAGAACTGGAGTATATCACACATGTAGAAATGGGAGATGCAGACATCGTTCGTCACCCAGCGGTTAAGGAAATACTTAAAGTATTGAATTCTTAAATATCAAATGACGAAAGTTATCATCGCTCTCCCTGGTCGGACATTTTCGGGTGGGTTTATGGTGAACCTTCTCGAAACTGTACAAACTTTAAAGTCTAAAAATTATACTGTAATGATTACAAATGAATATTCTAGTTATGTCACGTATTCTAGAATGAAAACGTTAGGTCTCGATGTCCTCAGGGGCGCCGACCAAAAACCATTTGGTGGTAAAATAGAGTATGATGTATGGGTCACAGTTGATTCTGATATTAGGTTTACACCTGAACAAATTATCGAACTCATTGAGGATACCAATAAATATCCCGTTGTTTCTGGACTCTATAGAATGGAAGATCTTAAACACTATGCATGTGTAAAAAAGTGGGACGTCGAGTATTACAAATCAAATGGCTCATTTGAATTCATAAAGTCTGATGAAGAAATCAAAGATAAATACATATCTGTTGCATACAACGGTATGGGATTCTTCGCATGTCGTAAAGGTGTGATTGAAAAACTTAAATATCCATACTTTAGTTATCCACTTATTGAAATGGAAGGTAAAGATGGGGTAATGCTAAATGAAACCTGCTCGGAAGATGTTTCGTTTTGTAAAAATCTTACGGATGCCGGATTTGAGATAACTGTGAATACAAGCCTACGTGTCGGTCATGAGAAGACTCTTGTAATTTAAAGTTTGTCCATTGTTAAATCCCAATTTCATCCCCAATTGGTATTGTACATTTCTTTAGCAGCATTAATCCTATATTCGAGATCAGTAGCCGGCCATTGAATTAAAAAATCACCCTTTTGCCACTGTCCATCAGTACCCAAAATGTCATTGAAATTAGGTCTGTTCTTTAGTAGTGGTAATTTAGTGTAATCGTACGAGTTGATGACACGTTGTGGTAAAACTTTAATAACTTCTGCCCAAAGTGTACCACCCGGTTTCATACCATCTTCTCGTAAATGAGAACCTATAGCTAAATCTTGTATAAGTTGATTTTCAACCATATACCAATTCCTATAAAGTGGTATACCCGAAATTATAGTGTTCAAGAACGCCTTTCCTATGGGAGTATTCCTAACGAGCATATTACCACAGTTAATACCATTACAATCAGCTGGAATCATGACATGTGTATTTGGGTCTGCATGCTCTTTTATGATGTCTTCAATTTTTGTATCCAAATTTGTAATCATAACATCACAATCTGTACTAAAAATCCATTCTACATTTGGGTGTCGCCTAAATACATCCTTCATGAGAAATATTTTACCCCACCCAATTGGAATGTGGGTCTCGGGAGCGGGTGGAAGCATCATAGGCTTTCCGGATACCTTCTCACCACCATCGTCCGCATATTCAAGTATATACCCATGTTTTTCACAGTATTCTTTCTTATTCTTATGAAGCGTCCATTCAGCTAGGGGTTCATATTTTTTATCGTGTACAGATACCACAGCTATCATTATCTTATAGAAACCATACGTCTTTAACTTAAAGATTATACAACCCGTCTAAACAATATGAAACGAACTATTCTAAACTTATTCAAAAATAAAGTAAACAATGTTCGTAGTGTTGGTATAACTTCATATGATTACCCAACATCTAGAATAATCAATAATTGTAATGTGGATTTCATTATAGTTGGTGATACAGCTGGTTCAACTGTTCATGGTATTAAGAATCTTAATGAAGTTACCATGGATATGATGCTCACCCATTGTCGAGCTGTTAAAAGGGGTTCTCAAAAACAATTTTTAATTGGTGATATGCCATACATGTCTTATCAGCCATCTAATGAATTAGCTATTGAAAATGCTGGTAAGTTCCTTCAAGTAGGTATGGATGCAGTTAAACTGGAAGGTTATTTCCCCGATAGAATCAAATCAATCGTAGATTCTGGTACAATGGTCATGTCCCATCTTGGTCTTACCCCACAGACCCAAGCAAGAATGGGTGGATATAGAATACAGGCTAAAACCGTAGATGAGGTCGATAAACTCGTCACACAAGCGAGAGAAATTGAAAGTAATGGGGCTTCACTTTTACTCCTCGAAGCTGTCCCTAAAGAAGTTTCTAAAATTGTCAAAAATGAACTCAAGATACCCGTCTATGGTATCGGAGCTGGTCCATGTGTAGATGGGCAACTCGTTATTGTTCATGATATATTGGGGTTGTTTTGGGATTTTAAACCCAAGTTTATCAAGCAATACATAAACGGTGAACAGATGTTCCACAATGCTATAAATGAATATGTAAATGAAGTTCATTTGGAGAAATTTCCCGATGATGAACACAGTTATAAGATGAAAGAAGAAGAACTGGGAAAGTTATTGGGAATGTCTGGTAGTTCATGGAAATACAATTAAAGATTTATGAATAATAGATACATATGAATACCTGTGATTACATCATAGAAACACTATACCTGAATGGTATAGACACGTATTTTGTAATAACCGGTGGAGCAATTGTTCCTTTTATAAACGCTATTGCCCAAAACCCTAAGGTTAAATATTACTGTTTCCAGCATGAACAATCCGCTGCAATGGCTGCAGAGGGATATTATCGAGCTTCAGGAAAGACGGCTGGTGTAGTCGTCACGAGTGGACCAGGTGTTCAAAACCTTCTCAATGGTGTGTGTGGATGCTGGTATGATTCTATCCCGGCATTTTTCATCAGTGGTCAAGTAAACACGAAAGAAGACCTTTCCAACTTCAAGTCTAAACCTAGACAAACAGGGTTTCAAGAAATGCCTGTAGCTAAACTATTTGAGGATGTCACTAAGAAGTCGCTCCACGTTCCAGAACTCTCTCAGCTTGAGGGTGTTCTCAAGGAGTTACTAACTGAAATGAAGACCCCACGATATGGTCCAGTTCTTATGGACTTACCAGTGAATCTTCAAATGACCACGATTGAAGATGTGAACATTAATCTAATCACATATAGTCGTCGAATTACTCCACAATACAACATATCAGAATACATTTACAAAAGTAAGAGACCAGTTGTCATATTTGGACATGGTGTAAAACTCGCAGGGGCAGAAAAGGAGGCTATGGAATTTATTAAACAGACACGAATACCATTCCTTGTTTCTTGGGGTGCATTTGATATATGCGCAACCGACCACCCACTCCGCATAGGTTCTCCGGGTGTTTACGGTGACAGAGTTGCGAATTACGCTATTCAAAATGCGGACCTCGTTATATCTATTGGAAGTCGCCTTGATAGCCGTCAAATTGGTGGAAGTGGACCAATGTTCTCGGTACATTCAAAAAGGATTATGGTAGACGTTGACGCCGAAGAAATTAACAAAATGCCGGAAAAGGGTGTTGAAATTGACCTCGGTATAGTGAGCGATGCCAAGAACTTCTTCGATCGTGTTATCATCGGTGTACCCCTAGGTGACGGAACTGGTTGGGATGATACCCCAATAACTCGCAAATTGTTATGGACACAAAAAATTAATGAATGGAAGCAGAAGTATAGTACAGAGAAATCACGTGAAGGTGACTCTGCGGTATATGATTACCTAAACGGTTTTTTCAAAAGCCTTCCCGATGACTGTATCATCATTCCCGACCAAGGTGGGAACCTGGTATGGACAATGCAATCTGCCATACTCAAGGAGGGTCAAAAGCTTTTCACAAACTTTGGAAACTCTTCTATGGGGTACGCACTCCCAGCTGCTATAGGTGCAGCGATTGGCTCGGGTAAGAAGGTATACTGTATCGATGGAGATGGTGGATTTCAAATGAACATCCAAGAACTCTTAACTGTCAAGAAGTACGACCTTCCCGTTGAGATTATCATCCTAAACAATAATGGCTATGGTATCATCAAACAGTTCCAAGATAGCTACTTCGACTCAAAGTATGTAGCGACATCTAAAAGTGAGGTATTTGGGGGTGATGTTGATTTTGTGAAAATCGCGGAAGCCTATGGTGTGAAAACTCTACAAGATATTACCATACCAGAGACGCAAAAGATTTATCCTAAATTGGAATTTGGAAACTCCCTCGAAAATATGACACCATACATCGACTTTGAAGAAGATATGGTTGTACCAGTTCCTCCTAAGAAGAAGCTAGGGTGGAACTAACAAACTCTCTAATCCTTTCTTCAAAAGATTTAGATGAATTCCACCCCAAAGAACGAATGAAGTCAGGTGGTGCATCTTGATTGCCTATTCTACCTCTTACATTTTCTTCAACGAGTTCATAATCGAAACCATCTATGTTCATAGCATTGGCTATACACTCTAAAAATTGAAGGTTTGACATAAAATCACATGTGGTGTTGTAGATTCTACCTGGTGGTTGCTCAAGTATAAAACTTACCATTTCAGCTACATCATATATAGATGTCCATCTTCGACCAACTACTTCGTCATCGTGTGTATAAATTGTGAACTTTTCTCCGTTCAATAGTTTTCTAATAGCAATCATAGGAAATCTTTCTTTTTGACAGAAATGACCAAATGTATTGTTTAATCTAACTATCGAACATGGAACACCATAACTCGATTGATATGCCTTACATATCTGTTCCCCACTATGTTTTGTGGCTGCATACATATTTTGTGCATTACATATATCACTCTCAAAACATTTACCAGACTTTCCATAAACTTCTACAGAACTAAAGTATATGAAATGTTTTACTTTATACTTTCTCGCAATTTCTAAAGTTCTCACAGTTTCAGAAATGTTATCGTCTATCGCACCTATTGGATTTTCTATACATGCTAAAGAACTGGGGTTACCTGCCGCGTGTAGTATAATATCTATATCCTCACCTTTCCATTCAAACACTCGGTTCATTCGATTTATAGTATTCAGTCTATCATCATCCTTTGGTGGTCTTTTGGTGTAGTATATGAGATAATTTGTATGCTCCAGTAAATGTTCAATCATAGATGCACCAACAAAACCCCTTGCACCTGTAATTAATACATGCTTCATCTCATTTAAAGAATTGGGTATTCTTTAACTAAATGCCAAAGAAGATTTGGTACGCGCCCAACAAATTTGAATCGTATGGTGAAGAAGAAATCAAAGCTGTTGAAGAATGTCTTCGTGATGGGTGGCTCGCTGGTTTTGGTAAGCGTACAATCCAATTTGAAGAAAGGGTTGCAGATATCTTTGGGAAGAAACACGGACTTTTTGTCAACTCGGGGAGTAGTGCTATTTTGTTAGGACTGTGTGCTCTCGACCTCCCTAAGGGTGCTGAAGTCGTAACCCCTGCTTGTGGGTTTTCTACAACTGTGGCACCCCTAATGCAACTCGGTTTGAAACCAGTCTTTTGTGATGTTGGTCGTAATTCGTATGTATCAACTGTTGAACATCTCCAAAAAGTTGTTACACCCAACACAAAGTGTATCATTCTTCCAAATCTTATTGGGAACGTTCCAGATTGGAAAGCTATTCGTGAAGCATTCCCAGGTGTTACCCTATTCGAGGACTCAGCTGATACTATCACACACACTGAATGCACTGATATCAGTACAACCAGTTTTTACGCCAGTCATGTCATCACAGCTGGTGGTGTTGGGGGTATGGTTATGTTCAATGATGCCGAACATCTCAAAAGAGCCATCATGTTCCGAGATTGGGGTCGTATAGGAGATAACATCGAAGAGCCCAGTGAGCGTTTTAATCATTCAGTAGATGGTATCCCCTATGATTGGAAGTTCCTTTACGGTGTTGCGGGATACCATATGAAAGCATGTGAGATGAATGCAGCATTTGGTCTCGTACAACTTGATAAACTTGACGGTTTCCTAAAACAACGAAGAGAGAATGTAAAGCGGTACAGTGAAAATCTAAAGGATTGTCCATATTACACCCTCCCAGATGATTCTAGAAGTCCCAATTGGCTTGCAATGCCACTTCAATGTCCGGACCGTCTCGAACTTGTAAACTTCATGGAAGATAATGACGTACAAACACGTGTCACATTTGCGGGTAATATCACAAGGCATCCAGCATTTAGGGAATACCTAGATGATTTCGAGAATGCTGACCACATCATGAAAGATGGTTTCCTGTTAGGGTCTCATCATGGTATGACCCTCGACGACGTTGATAGTGTGTGTAATTTACTTAAAAGATTTGCCGACCTTAAGTTAAAGCAGTGAAGATGTTCAGTAATGTATTAGTTACCGGGGGTTGTGGCTTCATCGCATCAAACTTTTTAAATACTATGAAAAAAAGATATCCAGAAACAACGTTTATAAATATAGACAAACTTGATTACTGTTCAAATGTTGAAAATGTAAATCCAGGTGTTGCTACGTTTATAAAGGGTAATGTGGGAAATAAGGAACTCGTTGAGCATATCATCACAAAATATTCATTTGATGCTGTTTTTCATTTTGCAGCACAAAGTCATGTAGACAATTCATTTGAAAATGCACTTTCGTTTACGATGGATAATACACACGCTACACATGTTCTCATCGAGGCGTGTAGGCGTCACATACCTAATGTAGAGTTCATACATTTTAGTACGGATGAGGTGTATGGTGAATCTAAGACGGATGTACCATTCACAGAAAGTGAAGGTGTTCTCCGACCAACGAATCCTTATTCTGCATCTAAAGCTGCAGCTGAAATGATTGTCCGTTCATACATCGAGTCATTTGGAATGAATATCAAAATTATTAGATGTAATAATGTATACGGACCAAAACAATATCCAGAAAAACTTATACCGAAGTTTAAAAGACTTTTAAAGGAGGGTAAAAAATGTACTATTCATGGGAAAAACTGTGCTAATATCAAAAGGGCATTCATGCACGTGGAAGACGTCGTGGATGCCGTGGAAATAGTATGGAAACGGGGAATACCTGGGGATATTTATAACATTGCATCTGATGACGAACTCACAGTGATTGAAGTGACGCATCTCATCATAGAAACGATTACAGGAACCAGAGAGTATGATAAATGGATCACATATGTTGAAGATAGACCATTCAACGATAAAAGATATTACATCTGCGCTGATAAACTCAAATCACTTGGGTGGTGTCAAAAGAAAACAAGAGAAGATATTAAAAAGTTTTTAGAATTAGATTAAAGTATCGTAAAAGTCTTTACCATCGGGGGATTTATAGTCTCCATCTTCCCACCGATTATCTTGTTTATGAACTGACTTGATATGCCACAAAGCCAATGTTGGGTCTGCTTGGAGAGAAACAGGTTTTTCAAGTCCTACAACATTTTCATGTAGCTTGTTCCCATAATAAATCTTTTCGGGGTCATTCTTGAATACCCGACCTTGATAGTCTGGCCAGTTGATCCAATCCATCTCATTCACATTAAACTTATATTTATCCAACCATTCCTTTGTAAATCCTGGGTGAATGTTAATCCTCGGGATTGCAATCATATCCGCACCACTTTCCCGAATAGCATCCTTGATTCCTATAATCAATTTCTCTTTTGGCATTTCATCTGCATCAACTACAAAAATGTAATCACCTGTACATTTCTTTAGATGAAAATTACGATGGTCAGAAAAGTTTCCACAAAAATCCCGTTCGTTAAGCACAATGTCATCCTTGAAATGTTCAAGAACACTTCTCATTGTTTCAGTTGTATGAAGTGTATCAAGAAGGATGTTAATTTCATCCTCGGGATCTTTAACACTTTTTAAAAAGGAAACAAGAGCGTATAAATCTTTCGATTCATTACAAACGATGATAGCGTATGACAACTTCATTGTATGTATTATACTCCATGTTTTTAAGCACTTAAAAGAATCTATACCCTAATTATAAATGTGGTGGCCTTTGATGCAATCCGCTGTAACCGAGTCTGATAAGCAAGCCCTCATCAATTTCATTTCTACCAGTGATAGATACACATGTGGTCCAAAGGTTAAGCAATTTGAAGATGAATGGAGTAAGTGGCTTGGTTGTCAACACTCCCTCTTTGTCACATCTGGGAGTGCAGCAAACCTTTTACTCATGGCGTCTATAAAAGAAATGTACAACATTCCAGATGGGTCTAAAGTTCTAGTACCCGCGTGTACATGGGTCACCAATGTATCACCAGTTTTCCAGGTTGGTTTAGAACCAGTCTTTTGTGATGTAGACTTGGAGAGATATAGTTTTGATATGGATACTTTACCAGAAGAAGATATTCGAATTGTGTTCATCACCCATTTACTTGGGTTAAATTCACCAGTAGAACAACTCAAGAAGAAATATCCTAACGCCATTTTCCTTGAAGATATTTGTGAATCCCATGGTGTAAAAGCACCAAATGGTATGAAACGTGGTAGTACCGGGTTGGGTGGTACATTTAGCTTCTATTATGGTCATCATATGACCACGATTGAAGGTGGAATGGTATGCACAGATAACGAAAAACTTTACGAACTCATGAAAATTAAGCGAAGTCATGGTATGGCCCGTCTTCTATCACCACCTCTCTACGAAGAAGCTATCAAGAAATACCCAAACATCGACCCCAAATTTCTTTTCCTAACGGATGGATATAATTTTAGAAACACTGAACTCAATGCAGTAATTGGTATTGAACAGTTGAAGAGATTAGATGAGAACATAGAAATAAGGCGTCAAAATTTCGATTGTTTTATTAAACTTCTAGACCCAGAGATATTTTACGTACCATATAATGACCCAGGTAATAGCAGTTATTCATTCCCATTCGTATGCAAGAAACCCGAAGAACGTGAGAAATTGAAATTAATATTTGACGAACTTGGCGTTGAGCATCGTCCGATTGTATCAGGTAATCTTCTTTTACATCCGTTCCTAGACAAATGGAAAGATTCAGTAAGTGTACCAAACGCAACTAAACTTAATGACGGTGGAGTATATATCGGTAATAGTCAATTTGTAAATGAAGATATGATAGTTAAAGTTTTTGAAACCATTAAAACTAAATGGTGAAAACTATAGTACATCATCTAGGTCTTGGAGACCAAATCATGTTAAATGGTATGGTTAGACATTTTGCAGAAACAGACAATGTTGTTATCTTTGTAAAACGATGTCACGAAGAAAGTGTTCGATTCATGTATAGGGATATTTCGGATAAAGTAGAACTTATTCTTGTAGATAATACCAATGCTCAAGAAATTTGGTCAAAAGTAAAGGGTGACGTAATCCCACTCGCGACCTATGGGATTGATGACAATGGTTGGAAATTCATGACACAGGGGCAGGGTAGTGTTATGACCAATTGGGCACATGGTGTGTATATTCAAGCAGGTATCAATCCCAAGTATATGTATTCAAAGTTCAAGGTTGATAGAGATAAATCTAAAGAATTCAAAATTGACAAAGAGAATTATATATTTGTACACGACGACCCAGAAAGGGACCGAGTCATTGACGTAAAAACTAATAAGTTCATTTACAAACCACACTCAAAATTGACTGACAAGAATCAAGAGTTTTTTCAATGTGAACGACCTAACATCTTTGAATATTTGGGTGTAATTGAAAATGCTGATGAAGTTCATTGTATGAACAGTTCATACAACTGGATGATTGAACTTATGAACATTGGTACTCCAAAGAAAAACTTTTTTCATTTGGATGTTGCTCATAAATACTATGGACCTAAAATAGTAAAGACTGTATTTAGTGATGAAGTATGGACTTTTGTTTAATAACTCTTTTCCTCTATAATATCGGAACACTGTTCCAAATTTATCAATTTCTTAATTCTAGCCCTCTCGTCGTTAAATTTATAGATATTTCTCGCCTTATCTATAAAATCAGCACCAAAATCTTCAACCTTTTCAAGATTTCTAATCCCATCTTCTAGGTCCCATATGGTATTATTAACCTGTTTCAGGTCTTGTTTCAATAAAGTTTCAAATTCATACTTTTGAAGTACATCCAACTCGTGACGAATATTCTTAAGCTTTTCTTCATCTTTCATACGTTCATCCTTAATTTCAAGAATCGTAATCTTGTCGATAAGTTCACCTTTTGATATTTCAATACGCATTTAAAGATAAAACCAATTTATTCTTTAAATATGCGCACCGTAGCAGTTGTTACTGGGGCTACTGGTCAAGGTGGTTCCTATTTATGTGAACTTCTTTTAGAAAAGGACTATTATGTTAAATGTTTAGTTCGTAGAAGTACATATCCTATTGAGAGTAGTAATCTAAATCCATATTTGTGTGATGTTGCATTGTACGAGGGAGATGTTTTAGATCAATCGAGTATATTCAAAATATTGTCAGATTGTCAGCAGTTTGATATAATTGAAGTATACAATCTTGCAGCACAAAGTCATGCAGGTACTTCATTTGATTGTCCTAAATTTACATTTGAAGTAAACACCCTCAGTATTCTAAATATTCTTGAAACTGTAAGACAACTCGGTATGCAAAACAAATGTAAAATATTTCAACCGTCATCCTCTGAAATGTTTGGAGATACACCTGAAAACCCACAAAATGAAAATACACTCTTCAACCCTAAATCTCTATATGGTGTTTCAAAATTAGCTGCTCATTATTTAATTAAAAACTACCGAGAAATGTATGGATTATATGCGTGTTCGGGTATAATGTTTAATCACGAATCCCCTCGTCGTAGTGTCAAATTTGTAACACAAAAAATTATAAAAGGTCTTCAATCCGGTAAATGCTTCTCTATTGGAAACTTAGAATCTAGAAGAGACTGGGGACACGCTAAAGATTTCGTAGAAGCAATGTGGGTTGCACTACAACAAGACAAAGCAGATGATTATGTCA
>ENA-OSJC01003061-OSJC01003061.1-marine-metagenome-genome-assembly--contig:-NODE-3061-length-12197-cov-13.966749_pt1 | contig 12197 bp, 10 predicted proteins | sample MGYA00237885_ERZ534234 | MGnify/ENA primary metagenome ERZ534234 (study PRJEB26413, sample SAMN06343907) | marine metagenome | isolation source: coastal waters | place: Atlantic Ocean: West Antarctic... | reverse complement strand
TCAACTTTGATTCCTTGAGCGTGCCAGTGGTTTGCCAGCAGAATATGAAGACGCTCGGCACCACCACCGCTAAAATCGGGCAGCAAAATCACGATGCGAGGTTGGGGATCGCTCGTGGTCACTGTTATCTCACCATTCTTGAGATGATCGATCAACTTAGCCGCCTCCGTAAACCTGTCGCATAACTCTTTATTTGCCCACCTACAGTCCAACCTAAAACATTAACTTTACCTAAAGACTCTGCCCAAAGGTTTGCGTGCAATTGGCAACCTATGTGAATAAAAATATCAATCTTCGGACACAAAATAAACCATTGTTTTCATTTGTAAGGTAGGAAAAATATGATCAATAATGCTGTCCATATTAAAATATTATTGTGAATAATTTCTTTGTTTTTCTGATCAAATAGTTGAAGAATGACCAATAAAAACGAGGGTATAAACAATTACTTAATATTAAATTTAATGGTTTAATATACTTGTAACCCGATTGATTTTTATGCACAGCCATGTAGACTAGGTCTGGTATAAAGTTACTAAGTGCAATATTTCTATATTTACAATATTTAATGTATGGTAATCCGTTTTTACGATACTCATTAAGTGCCTCTAGCAAGCGAATACTTCTAATAAGTGGGTACATAGGCCCCCATTCTCTAGCTCCACTCAAACAAACACTTAACGGATTAGGGTTAAAATAAGCCTTAGATTGTGAAAATCCTTTTGCAAATATTTTAATTTGTGGAAACGTATTATCGAAGTGAGAAAATACTCTTACATCGTAAAGTGCATCATTATCAAGTACATCTGAATTCTTAAGCCAATTATCTCTTTTAAATACATAAAGAAAAATCCCCCCAAGAAAATCAAATGAAATTTTTGGATTGATGAGTTCTAAAAAATCCATTTGACCTTTTTTTTTCCATGATGAAAATTTATCCATTTTAATAGGTAAAAACTTAGTATCAAAGGGCTGAGGATAAGAAAATATCTCCTCGGTTGTTAAGTGAAATGAATTAGTATAAAAAAAATCAACGCCAGGGTTATTATCGATCATTTCTTCCAATTCTATTAACGCAGATGGCATTAATAGATCATCATCTCCAATCAACCAAACAAACTCCCCCCGTGCCATATTAACCACATTTAGAAAGTTTCTAGACATGCCAATATTCTCTTCATTTTTTTGATACTCGATGTCAATTTCACGTTGAGCAAGGCGTACAACTTTTTCTGTATCATCAGTCGAACAATTATCTGATACACATATTTGTATATTTAGATTTGAAATATTTTTATTTAATATGATAGAATTCAGACAATTAGATAGATGCCTAGATCGATTATAGGTTGGAATACAAATAGATATTATTGGTTTCATTGCTTATTTAATAAAAAATCTCATCCAATCCCATGACCCATTAATCTTTGAAGAGAATGTTTTAATATCATCTGTAGACCATATATCGGTACGATTTAAACAATAATGATCCGTACTAAGGTTATTGCCTCCAGGCCTACTACTAGCCGCCATAAGATAACCAGCTTTTTTTACCGCACAAAGTACACGTTCATTTACATCGCCGTGTGGATACGACATAACGTTAACCGACGTTGACAACAAATCCTCAAGCCATACTTTACTATCTTCCAGTTCAGACTTTAATTTATTATCATCACAACTAGTTAAACGGCAATGACTATAACCATGTGAGCCAATTGTACAACCATCAACCTTGGATAATTCTAACAGCTCTTGAATATCAAGATAGTGATTGTTTGATGACTGGACAAAAACTGGAGAAACGAATACAGTAAAAGGAATTTTTAATTCCTTCATGATTGGCATAACAACTTTATAAGTATCTTGATAGCCATCATCGAAAGTTATAGACAAAGTGTTTTTTTTCTTAAAGCAATCAAAAAAAGGAACTATATCAATATCTACCTCTTTCAAGTGCTCCATGTGAAGCTTGAAAAGGTTTTCATTAATACTGTAAATGTCATCATTTTCTCCCAAACTTTTACTAACTGAGTGGTACATTAGAGTGTGAGAATCATTTGAACGTATAACATTGCCAATAGTTTTACTAATTAAATTAGAAATTTTTAGTTTTTGTTCAAAGGGCATATTCTATATTTGTATATCTTATATTACAGAACTACAAAGAATTACATGTCTCTCTAAATACAGGCAAATACAAAAGACCATTATAAATTTCTTATTTTAATCCTGAATCTTCTAAATAGTTAATTGATAACTGCATCCCATGTTCTAATGAAATGCTCGGAGACCAGCCTAATTTACTTAATTCAGAAATTTCTGCAATAATATTTGACACTTTAGACTCATGATTACGCATCTGCTTTTTTCCAAACAATAAATTAGATTTTGACTTAGTTATACGGTGTGCCATTTGAACAAAATCATAAATCGAAGTCATGGATCCAGTGCCAACATCATAATGCTGATTACCTTCTATATCATTATTTTCTAGAACTGTAATAAACGCTCTTACGGCATCTTCAACATAGATAAAATCTCGACTGTGTGTTCCCTCTGTTAGTTCTATGTCCTGGTTTATTATTAGTTGTTTCAATATGGTATTAACAAATTTTGAGTCATTATCCATTGGTCCATAAAGATGAAATAGCCTCATATTTATAAACTTTATGCCCACCAACAAAGAAAACTTTTCGCCAATATCTCTAAAATGCCACTTAGAAGAAATATAGTCTTTCATATGCATATAGTTATTACTAACTTTAGATAAAGTATAAAAAGTATCAGTATTTATAAACACATCACACCCCGCCATATGAAGCGATGAGAGTAATCCAAACGGGAATGCAACGTTAGTTTGGAAAACATCATTTGCATTACTATTAGAGCCGTAATTAGTGGCGGTATGCACGCATACATCTATCTTAGGATGCCTATCATATAATACATCAAGAGAGTGAATATCTACATCAAACATATCTATTTTTGATATATATTCATTAATACGTTGTAAGTTAGAAGTTGAACGCTTTAATAAAATAACCTGATGTTTATAATTCAGCAGGCCTTTAATAAGGTAACTACCAAAGAATCCGGTGCCTCCAGTAATAACAACTATCAAATTCTTCCCTTCAACCAATTGTATATAATGGCCATATATTCATATAGAATAACTTTTATATTGTCTAATTCCATACTCCATTTAACATCTTCAGATTGAGAACCAATCATTTTTGGAACGACAAGATCAATATTTGGCGCATAACTTTTCCATAGTAACACTGAACGCAATGAATGATAAGGTGCTGTTATAAATAAAATAGAATCTATATCATTTTTATCAAGAATTTGATTGACCATTACTACATTCTTGTAAGTACTATCGGGATACTTGTCCAAAATATATATAGATGACTCTGGCACGCCTTTGTTTGTTAAATATAACTTAATTATTTCTACATCTGCAATAGTTTGCTCTCTGCCTGACGACAAAATGATTTTATCAGCATAACCACTATCATAGAATTTAATGGCATCTAATGCTCTTTCCTGATAACTTAAGTTTCGGTAATCTACCTCTCCATCTCCACTAAATACTACAATTGCATCTGTCTTCTTGAGAGCATCTTTGACTATTAACTGATCTCCCATAAACCAAAATAAAGGCGTATGAAAAATTATTAAATAACTCAATAAAACAAAGGATAGCGTTCTTTTATAGAATTTGTTTGCTTTAAAAAAAGCATTAAAGCGATTCTGCCAGTTAACTTTTGACATAGATTTTTCTTTAAATCTAATATTCTCTTCTAGAATTTTTGACATTCCTTTAAAGCGAGATTCCCAACTATTGGCCTCTGCTGCCTTTATTCGTAGTTCTTTAAATGAGACACTATTTTCTACAACTGATTCTCTAACAGCGTCTACAAACTCCTGAACACTGTCTGTAATAATGGCAACTTTCGCAAAATTATTAGTAGACTCTCTAACTTCTCTCAAATTTGTAGAAACTGATGGGATACCCATAGCCAAATACTCATTAAGTTTAGATGGGTACACGCCCTCTGTAAATTCATTACAAACATATGGAACAATGCCAACATCAAATCTTTTAATATAATATGGCAATTGATCATGAGGCCGGGCACCTAATAGAACAATATTTTTTCTTTTCTCCAATTCCTTAATATTTGTATACTTCGGACCAATCAATACAATCGTAAAATTGGAACACTGATCGGCAATTGCGCATATTATATTCTGGTCCAGTACCCTTCCCAAAGTTCCAATATATCCCACTATGGGTCCTGAAATATCATTAAGATCATCTGGAATATTTACAGAGGATTTTATTGCAATATCGAACTTATCAAAATCAATACCAGGAGGGAAATAGAAAACTTTTTCTGAAAATTTTGAGGCGTATTCCTGAATAACACAAGCGGCCGTAAATACAATATCTACATCACTAAAAAATTTATCTTCATAGGACGAGACTTGACTAGCAGAAATAGATGATTCTGCCATATTATTTGCACAATAATAAACTGATAATTTTGGAACTATATTTTTTATTGCATTTTGGATTAATGGAGTTGGAAGAAAAGAGATAACGACTGGATTATTAAATTTGGCTGCACTTGTCCACCTAGATATAGATTTATTGAAAATTAGTTTGTTGATAAATAGAGATAATTTTGAGTAAGGAAATGGCAACAACAATGGTGAATATACAGTTAAATTTTTATCAATGGCGGAAAAACCATGGGAACCCTTATACCACTGAAGTACACGCTCTTTTAAGCGCTTCGTGTCGGAGATTTTTGCAGAACGAATACCTGTATTATCGATATAAAGAACTCTATTTCCAGCAGAAACAAGAGATGTGGTTAGTTGATGATGTAGCTGCCAATGGATCGTCCAATCAATAGATGAAAATATAATAACGTCTTGTTTAGTTAACGCCATTCTAATAGTGTATAAATTGAGTACATAAGCTTGAGTTGATTATATTGATAAACTGAGACCGACTCATACGAAATTAACAAACCAAATGTTATCATAGCCCTCTTGGTCTGATATGCAATCAGGCAAATCTGGCCACTTAAGAAGATCAAGACCAAGCCACCTAACTCTCTTACTAAATAGCGCCGCCTCTTCTTCAGTGGCTCTAAATGGGAAACCATATGGCACTGTTCCGTCAGGAAGATAATCAAAGATTGATACCAATCCTCTATTTTGCGCCATTATAGAGACTTTGTGATAAAGTCTACGTCTACGATTAATTTCATTCTTTTCATCATAATTATAGCGCTTAAGTTGATTAAGTAATGTTCTATGCGGATTTCCGATGTATGGAATCTCGTATTGATGAGACTTAATCATTGTTGGGATAGCATGGCCAGTTCTTAACTTTCTGAACAATCTAACCAAGATTACAAAAAGAACCCATAAATAAACACCGATAAATGGTATATCTTTAATTTTACATTTAATTCTAGCAGTTGGATTAAAGCCTTTACCAGTAGGTGACAATTGTACTTTCATTGGAATACTTGCTTGATTCTTGTTTAAAACTAGTGCCGCCCCATCAGAAAGACAAAATGTCTTTCTGAAACTAAATATTCCTATATCTGCACGCATCCCAAGCCATTGCATCTTTTCGTCTTTACTCAGAAGACCATGAGCGTTGTCCTCAATAATTACAGCATTAGTAAGTTCTGCATACTGGAAAAAAGGTGATAAATTTTGTGGAAATCCAAAATAGTTAACTGCTAGAACAGCTTTTGCTTTTGGCCACATCTCGGGAGGCTCTAATGGAGTTAAATCCTCTCCCACACTATAATAAACAACCTGTGCATTGTTTATATTAATTGGTGCAATAATATCACGACAAATATATTCTGGAATAAGTATATAGTCTGTCTCACCCACTCCAGACACTCTTAAAGCTTCAGATAGTGCATACCTAGCTAAACTAAAAAAACGAACATGATCAGAGGTAAGTAAATTATTTATTAACATCACTATTTAAATTAAAAAACAATCATTATTTTATTTATACATCGATAGATTTATTTTTTATAACATAAATCATAATATCAGCATATTTTTTATTTAATAAAGGGTTAACAATAAATTTAAATATTGGAGCTAATAAACGTGATAAATTTCTCACAAGTAGTGGCCCAAAAAACATGAAAAACTGCCTACTTACAAATAACTCTGCATATTTATGCAAGTATTCATATTTGTTGCTTTTGTTTAATGTTTCTAATAACAATTTATAATTAGCACAATGAGGAAAAGATATTGTAGACCCAATTAATAAAAGCACCCCTTCCTTATTGAGATAACTCAGAATATTTTCTAACGATTCTAATTGTGACTCAAAGCAGTTAACTCTTGTAAATGGATATAATTCTCTACATATAATTAAGTCAAATTTCTGATCAATAATTGATTTACAGTTTGCGATATCAAATAGCTCTACATCTAATTCTGGGTTTTGCTCCTTAAGAAAAATTACACCTTGTTTTGTATGCTCTGTACATAGTACAGAAAAACCGGTCTTAAATAGAGCATGTCCTATATATCCGGCACCAGAACCAATATCAAGAACGGTACTATTTTTAACCCTTTCTTGATTCAATATAAAATCCAACCCAAGGCTCTTTAATAACAATAAATACCCATCTACGAGAAATTTTGCCTTTTTAGGAGTAACCGAATGCGCCTCCCAGCCTATCTTGTTTTTTTGCCAATCACACTTGTTAGATGAAAATTTGCTATACGACCAACTCATGTTTCGCTATACTCCTTATTAATTCTAAAAAAGTAAGAATACTAAATATTTAAAACACCAACTATTTATTATTCTCATATTTCTTCACTTGTTGAATTATTGTATTGGCAACTTCCTTATAACCATAAGCACTGTAATGCCCATTCATACGAAGCGCGAACATTGATAAAATATCTTTATGATTTATAAAAGAGTTTTGATGAATGTCAATTACTGGAATTTTTAAATCTTGAACAATGCTAATCACTTCATTACGTTTTTTATAGTTACCGTGATCAACATTGGAAGAACTATAACGAGAAAACTCTGGCAAGTAAACAAAATATAACTGCCCACCTTGTGCATTTACTCTGTCTCTTGCCTCCATCAATATTTCGGCAAATAATGGATCGATTTTAAAAATTTTGTCTAGCTGATAATCAAATTTTATAAATGTGCGCAAATTACTCAAAAACATAAAACTCCGTACACTTCTTCTTTCATTTTCCCTACTTAAGATATATTTACTAAGAGAATCATTTATGAGTTTTTGCTTGTGAATTAAATTCTGTGTAAATCCGGGCTGTAAATAATTTAACAGAAATGAGCTTTCTTTTTCATAAGGAAGGTTTTCGGTTAGATCATTTTCCTCCAAATACAGCCAAATAACTTTTTTTGGTTTTTTTATTTCACCGTACTCTTTTAATGTGGCCAGTTCAATTAGAGGGCCATTACCACTATATCCTAAATTAATTACAGACTCTCCAGTTTTCGATTGAATTTGTCCTGCAATATTCTTATCTGGATCCACACAAGCGCCTTCGGTAAAAGAATCTCCAATTAATAACCACTCTACTTTCTCGCTATCCCATAATGCATCCAAATTATTAAAACCATAACGATCACTAACAAAAGTTGCATACTCTCCATTTTCATTACAAAAAACGGTCATTCTATTAGAAATTCCGCTAAAAGGAGTAATTGGCACAGTATTTAAGCTACTTGCAGGATCAATAAAATCACGTGGAATTACGTGGGCAACGGCATTTACGCCAATATCTCTATAGTCATCTATTACCTGTAATTTTGAACGTGAATCAAACTCAATACCTTGCTCATGGGCTGCAATTATTCTTGAATATTTTTTAATAAAACCTATAGACATAATAGCCTCTACTAAGTACAGAGAGGCTAATATACTAGCAACTAACAGAACAATTTTTTCCTTTACACTCTTGCTTAATTTTAATGCAAAGCCCCAAAATATCACCCCTAGTATGGATATTATGTAATATTTAAAATAGATTACACTTTTAAATCCTTGATACACAATCTCCGAACGATAATAAATATATATCAATAAAAATATTGACATTAGTAAAAATAACCAAATAATCACATTTACAATACTTGAACTAGTACTTTCGTTATTCATTCTTTTTCTCTATATTTGAATAAAAACTAACAAAATATTCATTGACATTATTTTATTCTATACAACTCGTAGACAATATAGCATTAAGCTAATCTGCAAGTTTTGATTGATTGCTTTTAATACACTAATGCATCAGACTTACTTTTTTTGACCCTTCTTCTAGGCTTAATCCTAATACGAAGCTTATAGTTAATGGTAAACATTTATTATTTCTATTTAAAGCCTTTGATAATGCGTAAAAATAAAAATACATTTTTATAATTTTAAATGGAAGATATTAAACAAAAAGGCTAAATAAAATTTTGGTATAAATGGCCATCTGGCAATAGCTTTAATAAAAGTAATCAAAGCACGAAAATGCTCTCTATTTCTCTGTAGGCCTCTAGCGCCACTATATTCGATAATTGCTAGTCGTCGCCATGCAAGTATTTTTATCTTTAAACTTGGATTTTTTATTTTGTCGTAATAATCTGTAAAAACAGATTTAACAGCCATCATATTTTTTATTGGAAATCCACTATTATTTCCTTCATGAATTCTGCATTTTCCCAATATTTGATCCAAAAATCCAAATCTGACGTTATGTTTCGCAAGCTTTAACCATAAATGGTAGTCTTCAGCAGTAACAAATTTCTCATCTTCACTAAAAAAAGGCGTGTCTTCTAATATTTTTCGATTTACCATAACAGCAGAAGTAGACAGGCAGTTACCTTCAAATAATAACCTATCAAATAGTTCATGACTCTCTGGACCATAAATAACCTTTCTAGTTTTCTGATCTTCTTCGTAGAACCAAGTCTCAGCATGACATACTAAATCATACCCCAGACTTAATTTTTTCATACATTTTTCAATCTTATTATTATGCCAAATATCATCAGAATCTAAAAAAGCAATATAGTCTCCTTTAGCTATCAGGATTCCCATATTTCTAGATGCCGCTATTATTCCATTATTATTAATTTTTTTAAATATAATTCTTGGATCGAGAAAGCTCGAAACAACCTCCTCAGTATCATCGACAGAGTTATTATCGATAACGATTATCTCAATGTTAGTATATGTTTGGCAAATTACTGAATGTAGAGCATCTTTCAAAAAATGTGCATGATTATAAGTTGGTATTACAACAGATACTAACGGATTCATATTGGTTGTCATATTTAATATTCTTTACAATAAGTTCATAATTCATCAAACTAAGGGTTACTTATATTTTGAACTATAAGCCCATGACCGAATGAATTTGGATGGAACCTTTAATGAAAAAGTCATTCCATGTCTAGAATTCACAATGGAATTCCAATTTAACCAACTCATTTATCAGAAAGAATACACTAAACGACAACAGATCATTTATTTTCTTATCCATCATCTCCACAATAAAGAAGGGTGGGGTTATCGAAAGATATCTAATTGGTTGAATTAGAGTGGAATAAAGACCCTTAGGGGGAAGAACTGGTTTACTTCATCAGTTATCTCAGTCTTAAAGAGAAAACACGAAAGAGATCTAATGAATGAAAAGATCAGAAATCAACATTTCCCAAGTAATGTATATATTTATTCTATATTCAAAGTCCTTTTTCTTATAGTAACAACAATATCATTTCCCATACCAAACTTATCAAATATATTTAGTATATTTTGTAATTTTTTTGCAAAAATTATTCCTCTTGAAAAAGATCTAGAAGGAAGAAGGCCGATTTCATTTGCAAATAAGAACATTCCAGGGTTTGAAAAAGTAACAGAGCTAGTTAATTCTAAATTATGTTTTGTAGAGTAACTTCTGAGATTATCTTCTGAGAAATGATACAAATGAATTGGAAGCTCCACACAGTTTGGCGCAAGATGATATATCAATCCTTTATAATTAGGGACAGCAATTATTGCCCTACCTTCTGAAGAAAGGTGATTGTCAAAAAATTCAAAGTACTTGCTTGGTTCATGAACATGCTCCATTGACCAGTTCATTCTTATTAGATCAAATTTTTTATCTTTTTCGACTTCTTCAATTCTAGACCAGCAATGTATGCCATTGGCATTCAAAAATTTTCTTGAAGATTCATCAGGTTCACATCCAAAAACTTCAGTAATCCTATTGCATTTAATAAGCGCACTGTCAGCTCCCCAAAAATGAGAGTTTATTCCCGACCCGCAGCCAATGTCTAAAAAATTTTTTATTTTTCTTTCTTTTATATATTTTATAACTGGGTCTTGTATTTTTGGCTTAACTTGAAGTGCTAATAAATTTGATATTGGTGGTATAAAGAAAAATATATAGGCGAATGGTGAGTTTGCTATCCATCTAATCAACTTTCCTATAATACTGCTTTTTAAGAGTGCTCTAAGACCACTCACATGATGAAAAGTATAGTTTTTAGAATAAAAAGCACCTATCTCTTTGGGAGAGGGTCTCGGGTTAGTATAATTTAAACCACAATTTTCACACTCAACGATTGAGAAATAATCTTTAGTAGTTTTATGTATTAAATCTGTTTGCTTCGTTACAATCTTATAATTTTTTGAACCACACAAATCGCAATTTACAGTTTCCATTTTTTCCTACTGTTAGTCTCTTATAATTTTTTTAAAATAAAGTCTATTCTACCTCTGAAGTTCTTCATAAGTATAGTATTTGATTGAGAACTTGCCTATTTTGAAAGGAAAACCTCGCCTCTTATTGCTTTATTTGGGTTTTACATGAGATTGTTAGACTGCAACTCAATAGTGAACTCTAAGCAGGGTATTAAAATGGGTAAACATGTAGAAATAAAAATACTCCACTGTTGCTAAACATAAGAATATTATGGCGTAAGGTTTACTCTCATTATAAATAACACTGCATTACTAATTTAGTGCATAGAGTCACTGAATTAAAAACTTATTAAACGCTGGGAATGCACTACACCACAATTCACCTTGGAGGATATATTCGTCACCATTCAAACCTCGCTTAAAATGTGATATACCTTTAGTAGTAGTCGTATTCAATCCACCTACATCAAACCATCGACAACCATTGTCTCTGGCATCCAGAATTGCACTCCAAAGCAATAGGTAGTTTGCATTAGTTTGTCTCCCTAGCTGATTTGTAAACCCTACTAAATAAAAAGCCGTATCTCCATGAATAATACTAATAACTGTTCCGGCATATGATTTTAATTTATTGTCGCCTTCAGAAAACATCGCAGTATAAACTATAAATTTCCAGTTCTTTCCTTCATGACGTGAAAGACCGCGTATCAATTCATTTGGAATACCTGCAAAACCCTTCTGTTTTTGGAAACTCACATAATCGTTAAGTATATCGTCTAAATGCTGGTATCCCGTAGATGTACACTCTACACGTATATTATATTTTTTTGCTTTGCGTAACCTACCTCTCCATTTCGGCTTAGTACTCATAAGAATTTCATCTTCAGTGCCGTCCAAAGACAGTAAGGCAGAACCAAAATTAGGAGTTTTACGATAACTTAAGCCAATTGCCATTAACTTTTTTCTTAAATATTTTTTGTTTGGCAACTCAGGCGCAACAAAAAGAATCCACCACTTATATTTTTTTAGAATAGAAATCAATAATTGCAATATGTCGATTTTAATTTTGTACTCTAGTTCACTTGTTAACTTGTTATTTTTAATTAATAATGGTCCACGGTTAAGTCGTGCAATTCCACCAATTAATGGCCAAGTTTTTGTTAAGACTTGTAATATTGCAACAGGATTATCTTTATTGTCTCTGACTAAAAACCTTATTGGAATCCAAGTATCAACAGTATTTTTTGCTTCACCATACTCCCAACTTTGAACTAAATTGTGATGAGAAACCTTTGACCAATAATAACTCCATTTTTCTTGATTAACTTCTTCAATAGTGTACTTACTGCAAATGGATTTCATTATTATTAACTTATTTATTGAAACCATTGCCGACAATTTAATAAGAGTCTATCTATTTCATCCGAAAGATTTGTATCAATC
>ENA-OSJC01003060-OSJC01003060.1-marine-metagenome-genome-assembly--contig:-NODE-3060-length-12199-cov-3.245422_pt1 | contig 12199 bp, 12 predicted proteins | sample MGYA00237885_ERZ534234 | MGnify/ENA primary metagenome ERZ534234 (study PRJEB26413, sample SAMN06343907) | marine metagenome | isolation source: coastal waters | place: Atlantic Ocean: West Antarctic... | reverse complement strand
AAACAATTGGGCCACAGAAACTCATAACAGGCTTTAAATTTTTATTTATTTTAATTTCACTTGATGGAGATACACCATATAAGAGCATCCCAACTCTAACTGTATTAAAAAAAGAATTAGGTAAGTTTAGAAGAGCTCCACTATTTGAACAATGAATGTATTTAAATTTAATTCCATTTTTTTTTGAGAGATTTAATATGTTATTGAATTTATCTAGTTGTTTTAATGAAAAAGACAAGTCACCTTCATCAGAAGTTGAAAGATGAGAATAAATTCCTTCAATTGGAAGATATTTTTTTTGATCCAATACCTTAAAAACATTATTAGCATCTTTGTAATCAAAACCTAAACGAGTCATTCCAGTATCAAATTTTAAATGTATTTTAGGGCATCCTTTATTTATTCGATAAAATTCTGATATTTCATTTAAATCTTCGAAACAAGTAACATTAATCCAAAAATTATTTTGATATGCTATATTTAACCAACTAGAATGCATTTTTGAAAAAATAAATATATCATTTGAAATTCCAGAATTTCGAATCTCTAACGCTTCTTCTATAGTAAAGACACAAAAGATAACATTAGGTTCCTCTTTTAGAGCTTTAACAATATTTAGTGCCCCGTGTCCATAGCCATTTGCTTTAACAACAACCATTAGCCATTTATCACCAATACTTTTTCTAATAGTCAGAAAATTATTTTTCAACCTTTTAGTATTTATATATGCTTTAGGTCCTATCATCTTAATTCCTTATCAAACCAAAGAGACTATTTTCGGTCTTTATTATTGTAATAGCTTTTTTTTGAGTATATAGCCATTTAGAATGATCCATAAATAGGTTATAGGTAAAAGAGTTATTAAAATAGAAAAATCTATAATTCCTGTTGAATTATAGATTTGGTATAATTGAAAAGGCATTGATATAGGTTGCCATTTAAGAACTGTTTCAATTACATAGGGAAAAAATGATGTTTCAAGAATGAAACCATTTCCAAAGATATTAAGTAAAAATATCATAAAAGTTGTGATAATCATACTACTTAGTGTATCAATTACTAATGCAACAGATATAATAAGGTTACCGATTAAAAAAAGATAGATTATTAAACAAATTAAAAGAAAAGCAAGGTCATGTAACGTGACGGTCATCTCAATAAAACCAGTATAGATAAATCCGGTTATTAAGGCTATTGTAAGAGCTTCAAAAATTGATGATACTAAGTTAGAAAAAATAATTTTTATCTTACTATGAGGCGTTAAAGCAATATTTACAAGAGCTTTCCCATGAATACGTAGATCAAAAAACTCTCTATATAATGGTGGAAATAAGACAACCGAGCTCAGAATAAATATTAAACCAGGAAAAACCCAAAGATCATAAGGAAGACCAGATAGACTATATCTTATTACATTTTTTAGTGGAGCTCCAATCATTGCGAATACAAGGAATGGTAATAGAAGGTACAAAACTAAGCTTGGAATTAATCTATTCTTAAAAAGCCAAAGCCTTCTTTTTAAAAGTGCTTTAATCAATCTAGGCCTTTTCCAGCAAACTCAGAGTCTAACAAATCTCTTAACCCTAACTTCTTAACTTCAAGATTAATCATGATTTGATCAGAGGCCGATCTAATTACATCAAAAAACACACTTCGAGTTCTTCCATAAAAGTGAAATACATTTTCCAATTTATTTGGTGAAACAACTGTCGCAATGGATTTTAACTTTTTATAAAGTTGATCTGAAAGGTTTTCAAATTCAATATGAAACTGGTGATAATCCATAGTACTTTCTAATAATTTATCTAAATGTCCATCCATAAGGATTCGTCCTTCATTAAAAACTAGGATACGATCATGAGCTTGTTCAATCTCTGAAAGTGAATTACTTACATAAATAATAGATTTTTCACCTTTAAGCTCTTTTAATAAGTCCCATGTTAATCGAATAGATTCTGCATCCATAAAACCTGTTGGTTCATCCATTATTAAAACGTCAGGATTATGAATTAAAGCGCGAATGAGCATAGTTATTTTTTGAATACCACCCGATGTTCTATAAGCAAACTCACTTAAATAAGGTTCTAGATTTAATGCTTGTGAATAATATTGAATTCTTTTTTCACACTCATAATCATTTACATTATAGAGTAATGCATTAAATCTCAGATTCTGTTCAATTGTTAACCAAGGATCTAAATTACTCTCATATGGTACATATCCAATAAGTTTGCGAGTTTCTTCACGACGCTTCTCCATATCGAGACCATGAATGAAAACTTGACCATAACTAGGATTTTCATATCCAGATAATATTTTTAATAAAATGGATTTTCCAGATTCATTTTGACCAACAATAGCAACCAAGCTTCCTCTCTCAACTCCAAATGATAATCCAGCAAGAATTGTTTTATCTCTGACTAATTTTCCTACTTTTTTTAATGTAATACTCGCTTCCATATTATTGCTTAGTGCGCATCAAACCAATTATCTCCAATTCCATAGTCAACAACTAAAGGAACAGATAATTTTATAGCATGTTCCATTTTATTGATTACTAAATCAATAAGGATTGTTTCTTCTTCAACTGGGAATTCAAATAATAATTCATCGTGAATTTGTAAAAACATTTTAGAGTTCATTTTATTAATAACAAGTTCATTTTGAATTGATATCATTGCAATTTTTATTAATTCTGCTGCTGATCCTTGTATAGGCATATTAATAGCCATCCGTTCTGCCGCTTTTCTTCTAAGACCATTTTCAGAGTCAGCATCCCAGACAGGCCTTCTTCGACCTTTAATAGTTTCAACATATTTATGTATTTTTGCTTTTACAATCGTTTCGTTTATATATTTTTTTATCCCAGGATATTGTTCAAAATAAGAATTAATAATTGCAACTGATTCTTTTCTTGGAATACCTAATTCTTGACTCAAACGAAATGGCCCAGCTCCGTACATTATACCAAAATTAACTATTTTAGCTGTTCTTCTCATATCTTCTTGAACATCATCTAAGGAGACATTAAAAACCTTACTTGCAGTTCTACTATGAATGTCTTCATTATTTTTAAAAGACTTTATTAATTCGACATCTTCACTAAAATGAGCCATTATACGTAACTCAATTTGTGAGTAATCAGCAGATAGGATTTTCCATCCTTTTTTCTGTGCACAAAATGCTTTACGTATTTCTCTCCCTTCTTCTGATCGAATAGGTATATTTTGAAAATTAGGATTAGTGCTTGATAAACGACCTGTAGCCGCAATAGTTTGATTAAAAGTAGAGTGTATTCTTTTAGTTTTTTTATTAATTAACTGAGGAAGAGAGTCTAAATAAGTAGTTTTCAACTTATTATATTTTCTATATTCTAATATTAGAGAGGGTAATTCATGCGAAAGTTTTAATTGTTTTAAAACATCTTCAGCTGTGCTTCGTTTTTTTATTTGTGGTAAATCAAGTTCATCAAATAGTAAAGAGGCTAATTGCTGTGTAGAATTAATATTAAATTCATAGTCAGAAAATTTAAATATCTTTTTTTTGAGATCTTCTAGAATTAAATGAATCTTATTTGACATATTTTTTAATATTTCTAAATCAACATAAGTTCCTTCAAATTCCATGTTTAACAAGGTATCAATAAGTGCAATTTCAATATTTTTGAAATATTTATATAAACCGGATTCTTTAAGCTTATTTTTTAATATTACTTCTAATTTAAATATAACCTCAACATTCTCACACGCATAAGACATTGCTGCATCAACTTCGATTTCATTTATATTTACACGATTACGACCTTTTCCAATTAAATCTTCAATTGCAATCATTTCATAATTAAGATGTTCAATACTCAAGGAATCAAGTGTGTTAGAGCGAACCGAAGGGTTTAATAGATGAGATGCAATCATAGAATCAAATTCTAAACCATTTACTAAAATTCCATATCTTTTCAGGATGAGTATATCCTGTTTAAGGTTATGTCCCAACTTAAGTATTTTGGAATCAAAAAAGATATTTTTCAACTCTTCTAATACATATGTTAATTGATTTTCAGAAAAATCATTTTTCTTTTTTTCTTTATACTCAATTGGTACGTACCAACTTTTATCAGAACCTATACAAAAACTGATACCTATAATTTCAGCAAGCATTGGAGAAATATTTACTGTTATTAAATTAAAAGACATCATTTTTGCACTAGAAAGTTCTATGATTAAACTATTAAATGCGTTCTTATCAATCACTTTTTTATAAATTTTATCAGTAGAAGGAATTGAAGCAATGGTCTTTTTATCTTTAATCTTAATTTGCTTAACAAAAGCATGAAACTCTAGCTCCGTAAATTTTTGTATAGTTTCATCTAAATTTATTTTTTTTCTATCTAAATCTTTAATCTCTAGAGAAAGTTCTACATCTGTTAATATTGTAGCTAGCTCTTTGCTTATTTTTGCTTTTTCAACACCCTCTTTTAATCCATTATGGACTCTCTTATTGGTTATTTTGTCGGCATTTACTAGAGCTGATTCAAGTGTACCAAACTGTTTTAACAATTTAACTGCAGTTTTTTCGCCTACTCCAGATACACCGGGTATATTATCGGCGGTATCTCCCATAAGACCCAGTAAATCAATAATCTTTTCTGGGGGAACTCCCCATTTTTCAGTTACTTTTTCAGGTGTGTAGATTATTGGTTTTGGTGACTTTCGAGTTCCAGGTGAATACATAAAAATACGATCATTTATTAACTGCATAAAATCTTTATCACCACTAACTATATATGTCTGCAATCCTTTTTTATCTGCATCAACCGCCAAAGTTCCAATAATATCATCAGCTTCTACTCCAGGTTTTTTTAGAATTGGTATATTCATACACTCAAGAATTTCCCATAGATGAGGTAATTGCGATTGTAATTCATCAGGCATTGGAGGTCTATTTGCTTTATAGTCAATATACATATCATGACGAAATGTTTTTTCTTTTGAGTCAAAAGCACAAACAAGATATTCAGGGTTTTCTGACTTTATAAGTTTTAATAACTGATTTATAAACCCATATAATGCGCTAGTGTGTAAACCATAAGTTGTGATTAACGGATTCCTTATCAGAGCAAAGTGAGCTCTATATAGGATTGCATAACCGTCTATTATAAAAAATCGTTTTCTATCAGAAATACTTAATGGCATACGAAAAAATTACGTTAATGGAGAGTAGTCAACCAGCTACATTTAAATAAAAAAAAGGCCTCTTAAAAGAGGCCTTTTCATAATCAGTTGTAGCCCTACGGGTTACATCATTCCACCCATTCCACCCATTCCACCCATTCCAGGATCAGGCATTGGAGGCATTTTATCATCCTCAGGCAAATCAGTGATTGCTGCTTCAGTTGTTAAAATCATTCCAGCAATAGATGCCGCATTTTCAACTGCGACTCTTGCTACTTTTGCAGGATCAATTATACCAGCTTCAAACATTTGAACATATTCATTATTCCTAGCGTCATATCCATAATCACCTTTCTTATCACGAATATTTTGAACAACAATTGCCGATTCTACACCTGCATTTTCAACAATTTGACGTATTGGCGCTTCTAATGCACGACGCATAATTTCTACTCCAACCTGTTGTTCTTCGCCTAGTTTAACTTTATCTAATGCAGGGATCGCACGAAGAAGTGCAACTCCTCCACCAGGAACGATACCTTCTTCTACAGCTGCTCTAGTTGCGTGCAATGCATCTTCTACACGAGCTTTTTTCTCTTTCATTTCAACTTCTGTAGCAGCTCCAACATTAATAACTGCAACTCCGCCTGATAATTTTGCTAAGCGTTCTTGAAGTTTTTCACGGTCATAGTCTGATGTTGTATTTTCAATTTGCACTTTAATTTCATTAATACGCGCTTTAATTGCATCAACATTTCCACCACCATCAACAACAGTTGTATTGTCTTTATCGGAAACAACTCTTTTCGATGTACCAAGATAATCAAGTGTTGCATTATCAAGCTTATATCCAGCATCTTCTGAAATAACAGTTCCGCCTGTAAGAACAGCAATATCTTCTAACATTGCTTTACGTCTATCTCCAAATCCTGGAGCTTTAACGGCAAGAACTTTAAAAGTGCCTCTTAGTTTATTCACAACTAACGTCGCTAGAGCTTCACCTTCAATATCTTCAGCAATAATGACAATTGGTTTTCCAGTTTGGACAACTTTTTCTAGTAATGGAAGTAAATCTTTCATGTTACTAATTTTCTTGTCATGAATTAAGATATATGGATCTTCCATTTCAGCATCCATTGATTCAGAATTGGTAACAAAATATGGTGATAAATACCCTCTATCAAATTGCATACCCTCTACTGTTTCAAGGAATGTTTCAGCTGTTTTTGATTCTTCAACTGTGATAACACCGTCTTTACCAACTTTTTCCATTGCTTCAGCTATTTTATCTCCAACTTCTTTATCATCATTTGCTGAGATTGTAGCAACCTGAGCGATTTGATGACTATCAGGAAGATCTTTAGCTTGCTTTTGGATTGCAACAACAATTGCATTCTTAGCTTCGTCGATTCCTCTTTTAATAGCCATTGGATTTGCACCAGCTGTTACATTTTTTAAACCTTCTCTAACTATTGCTTGAGCTAATACTGTTGCAGTTGTAGTTCCATCTCCTGCAACGTCTGAAGTTTTAGATGCGACTTCACGAACCATTTGAGCACCAACATTTTCAAGCTTGTTTTCTAATTCTATTTCTTTCGCTACGGTAACACCATCCTTAGTAACTGTCGGTGCTCCGAATTTTTTTTCAATAACTACATTTCTACCTTTTGGTCCAAGTGTAACTTTAACCGCATTGGCTAACTTATCTACACCTGCCTTAAGAGAAGAACGAGCTTCTAATGAATAAGCAATTTCTTTTGCCATTTTAGACTCCTTATAATATCGCTAATATGTCGCTTTCGCGCATGATTATATAATCAGTACCATCAAAAGTGACTTCACTTCCGGAATACTTTCCGTAGAGAACTTTTTCACCTTCTTTAACGGTCATTTCAATCAAACTACCTGAATCACTAACTTTTCCTGGTCCAGCAGCAACAACTGTTCCTTGCTGTGGTTTTTCTTGAGCAGTGTCAGGAAGAATAATGCCTCCTGCAGATTTATCCTCTGCTGGAGCAGCTTCTACAACTACACGATCTGCCAATGGCTTTAGGTTTAAACCCATATTCTCACTCCTTATATGCGTTATTTATTATTATTAACTATTTTTAAAAAATGGTGAGAAAGCTAAAAACGATTTATCTATTAAAATTTTAACTCGGATAAAAAGGGATGACTTAACACCAATCTTCTACAGCAAAGTTTATACCATATTAATTTCTATTTCATTTTGTATCATAAAGATAAAAAAACATGTCAATTTGGCAATAATGTTTTTTTACTCCCCAGTTGAACCGAATCCACCTTCACCTCTACTACTTTTTGATAATTGATTTACTAAGCTAAGATGAATTGGGCTTCCATCCATTGCAACCAATTGAAAAAGTCGTTGTTTGAACTTAATCGAATAATCTTCAGAAGTAATATTATCTACTGATGCCATTATCTCTCCCCTATAACCTGCATCAATTAATCCAATAGAATTTGACATTCTTAACGGAGTTTTTGAAATACTGGATCTTGGAATTAAAAAATAAGGTTTTGATTCTAGGTTTTCACATATAATACCGAAGTGAATTCTAGAGGTTTCTCCTGATTTTATAGTTTGATTTTCTAAGACATACAAGTCTATCCCAGCATCTCCATCATGGAAATGACCATGATTAGAATATAATTCTTTGTTTTTTTTATTAAGTGGCTTAATTCTCAAATTCATTTATAATCCATTTATTAAAGTTTTTAAAATCTTAATGTGTTTTGGTGTCGAACCACAGCAAGCTCCTATTATCCCAAGATCTGTTTTCAAAAGAGATTCCATCTTAGGTATAAAATTAGACCTATTTACTATTTCCTGAAAATTATTTTGATATTCTTTCAGCCCTAGATTTGGATATGCTCCAAACCTAGGGATCTTAAGATTGCTTATTTTTTTCATGGCTTCAATTGTAATATCTATATTATTACAATTCAATAATAATGAATCGATATTATTATTTTCAAATAATTGAAAAAAATCTAAAAAAAGAGTACCATCTAATAAAGTTTCTTCATCTAACATTATTAAACTAACCCATATTGGATCTAAAGTACTTGATGTCATTTCAAGAGCTATTTTTATTTCTTCTATATGCCCCATTGTTTCAAAAAGTATAATATCAACTTCGGCTTCAGAGAACCATTCTAACAATTGACCATAAGTTTCTTCAGTTGCCATTTTTCCAGGATATTTATTAGGTTGATAGCAATCTTCTACGGATGTAATCGCTCCAGCAATTTGAATTTCTTCGTTTGAAGCTTTTCGAGCACAATCAATAGCTCTAAAAAAACTATCTTTAGCAGAGTTATAAGCTTTTAATTTTGAAAAACCAGACTTTCGGTAAGTCCAAGGAGTCGATCTAAAAGTATTAGTCGTTATAACATTAGCACCCGCTTTAATATAATCATTATGAATCTTTGTTACAATTTCAGGGTTATTTAGATTTGCATCTGCTGACCAAATTGGCAAAGATAAAGGTAAATCATAAGATTCTAATTGAGTACCTAATGCACCATCTAATATGAGAATATCAGTCATCTGGAAGTAATGTACTTTTTATTTATTATAAAATATATTCCAACACTTAATGTAAATATAGCCATACCAATAATTGACTCAAATGGAGATTCTTTAATTGAATAAAATAGTATCCACATATTTAAAAAAAGATATATAACCGGAGTAAAAGGGTATCCCCACGTTTTATATGGTCTTTTAGATTTTAAATCTTTAAATCTAGAAATAAATAAAGCCAGAACAGTCAGGCTTGAGGTTAAGATTAAGCAAACGCCCGTGTACATTAATACCTGTTCGAAAGAAGATGTTAAAATAAGCAATATGGACAAGATGAATTGAAAGAAGAAGGCATTTATAGGAATGTTGTTTTTATTCTTCTTTTTAAAGATTGATAATAATTCATGATCTTCTCCTATAACCTGTACGATTCTAGGTCCAATAAAAATGTAACTACTTATGGTTGATAATAATAGGATAGAAATCCCAATACTGATAATTTTACCACCAACATTCCCAAAGATTTGTATACCGGAAAAAAAAGCAACCTCTATTTTACCCGTTAAAAGACTTATCGGGGTTGAGTATAAAAAGATATAATTCAAAAGTAAATAAAGAGTCATTACCATTCCAGTTGCGATTAACATTGATTTTGAAATATTTCTTTCAGGATTTCTAACATCACTCGCAACATATATTATAGAATTCCAGCCTGTGTAAGCGTAAGAGACCCAAACTAAACTAACAGCAAATTTTGCACCAAAAATAATATTTAGATCTCCAGACACAGGAAGAACAGATATCTTTTGAGGTATTTCCATGCTTAAACCAAAACCAATAAATATCAGTATAAATAGAATCTTAATCCCTGTTCCTATATTTTGAAAAAAGGTACCAAGTGTTATACTACTCATATGCATTGCATGAAAAAAAAGGATTACTGAAATAGCAACAACAGTTCCATTTATTTCTGGAATTATAGCAGATAAATAATTTCCTAAAGCTATTGACGCCAAAACAGTAGGTGCAGTAAAACCTACGGTAGCGGAAACTAATCCAGCGCCAAAACCAATAGATGGGTGTATCATACGACCTAATAAATAATATTCGCCCCCTGACCTTGGGTAAAGACTACCTAATTCGGCATAGGTTACTGCACCACAAAAGGCAATTATACCCCCAATAACCCATAATAGTAGGAGAGGAAAAATGGACTGAATATTTAATAATTGATATCCTAAGCTAGTAAAAACGCCAGTACCAATCATTGAAGAAATGATGAATGAGGTTGATGTCCAAATAGATAAATAGCGCCCAGGATTATCTGGTCTCATAAAAGTCTATTAAGATTTATAAATATTAAAAGCGAGTAGACACCATCCGATTATAAAGCAAAGCCCTCCTAAAGGAGTGATTGCTCCAAGCCATCTAATATTAGTTAATACTAATAAATATAAACTTCCTGAAAATATTATAATTCCTGATATAAATAAATTGGCCGGTAACTCTAAAATATCAAGTGATAGATTGAACCCTAGAATTCCAATTAAAATAAGTCCTATAGAATGATAGATTTGATACCTAACACCTGTTTCAAAGATCAATAAATCTTCTGGTGTCACTTTTGATTTAAGGGCATGAGCACCAAATGCACCAAAAAGAATTGCAATTCCTGATAAAAGACAGCCAATAATTATCCATGTTTTCATAAATATCTTTTTACTTTTGAATAATGGTCCGAATAGGAAATGGAATTTCAATCCCTTCTTCTTTAAACCTTAAATGTATATTTTTAATAAATTGATGAATTATGGGGTTTTGATCACCATACTTATTTCCTCTAAAATAGATGGCAAAATCAATACTACATTCACCAAATCCACGGAATTTAAAACTAGGTTCAGATTTTTTATTTGTCTCCCCCATAGATAAATGGGTCTTTTTAGCTACTTCCATCGTAACTCTCTCAACATGTTCAAGGTCTGAATTATAATCAACACCCATAAAAACTTTCACCGAAAAACTAGGATCCCCACTGTCATAATTTTTAATAATTGCTGAAGATAATTTAGTATTTGGGATGTGTAAAATATTATTAGTACGTTCCAACATCTTAGTATTTCTCCAAGTAATATTTTGAATATACCCCATCTCTCCAGAATCTAAACTCACAAAATCACCAGGTTGAACTTTTTTGCTTAGTAAAATATGTAAACCAGCAAAAACGTCTGATAAGGTATCTTTTAATGCTAATGAGACTGCTAGCCCTCCTACACCTAATGCTGTTAACATTGGAGTGATAGAGATATTTAAAGAATCAAGAATAATTAATATACCTATGACGTAAATAGTAATTTTAACAATATTTGTAAAAATTATTGTTGAGGGAAAACCACCATCTTGTTTTCGAGACCATAAGTCAAAAAGGCCTAATATTAGTTTTGCGGAGGCATGAGTAATTGAAGCGATTAATATAATTTTAAGAATTTTTAGAATAAATAAAGAGTATTCTAAATCAAGAGGTAGATCTTTGAATACAAGAAAAAGAGAAAACAAGAATGACCATAAAATAATTTGAGACTCTAAAGAGTGCAATATAATATCGTCTCCTTCCCAATCTGATATTTTTGCTAACTGTTTAAGCCTTGTGTGTACAAAACGTTTAAAAACAACCCCAAAGGCTATACCTAAAAAAATGATTAAGATTGGTGATAACCAGTAATCTAAAAAATGTCTACTTGCAATAATTCCGTTTAAATAATTCATATTAATCAAATTTCACTGAAACTAATTTTGAAATCCCTTTTTTTTCTTGGGTAACACCAAACATGTAATCTGCTGTTTCCATTGTTAATTTATTATGAGTACCGACTCTAAATTGTATTTCATCACAGAACTTTCCTAATACTTTAGTGAACTTATGAATATTTACATCTTCTAAATGTGCCTCAAATTCATCTAGAATATAATATGGACTCGGTTTCACTTGATAAAGTGGCAAAAATTTAAAGCCCTTTATTTTTAATTCTAAGATATACATTAATGTCTATGTCATGTACTAAAATAATTTACGTGGACTGTGAACAGATATCCACCGCCTTTATAATTAAAATTCTTACTCTTCAGAATAACAATCCTTGTTAAAGCAGTCTTTAAAATATATAAAGACATCACTAGATTTATTATTTCTGTAAGACGTTTTAGATAAAAGTCTATTACTTTTACCATAATTACCAGAAAATGTAGTTTTTCCTTCAAGGTTATAAAGGTATTCAAGCTTACACTTTCTTACTTCTTTGAATTCACGATAAAATTCTGAAGGTGGTTTATTTTTTTGATTAATCAAGGTTATAGGAGTATTTGAAAAAATAAATGAAGAAAGTAAAAAGATAAAAATTATTTTAGATTTCATATAATATTTAGTCCAATATTTTTTTCTGAAGGAAATTTAAGATTTACTTTTTTTCGTATTTGATCC
>ENA-OSJC01003052-OSJC01003052.1-marine-metagenome-genome-assembly--contig:-NODE-3052-length-12213-cov-33.239618_pt1 | contig 12213 bp, 12 predicted proteins | sample MGYA00237885_ERZ534234 | MGnify/ENA primary metagenome ERZ534234 (study PRJEB26413, sample SAMN06343907) | marine metagenome | isolation source: coastal waters | place: Atlantic Ocean: West Antarctic... | reverse complement strand
ACTGAAGAGATGTTTTGGAAACACTTTGCGAACACTGTGAAAATATTAGGTCCAAAAAATCGAAAGCTTTTGGAGATCCGCCAGGATTTTCAAAATCAGATAGATTCATGGCATATTAAAAACAGAAATCTTGATTATAATTTAGAAAAATTTAAAGAATTTTTAAAAGAAATTAATTATATTATACCCGAAGGTGGTGAATTCACGGTTGATACTGAAAATGTTGATCCAGAGATTGCTTCGATAGCAGGCCCGCAATTAGTTGTTCCAGTTACAAATGCTAGATATGCACTTAATGCAGTTAATGCGAGATGGGGCTCCCTTTATGATGCCTTGTATGGCACTGATATGATCGATGAAAAAAATGAAGAAATCGGATATTCAAGAGAACGTGGTTCAAAGGTGGTGGCATTATCAAAAAAATACTTAGACGAAATTTTTAGTTTAAAAAACCTCAAGTGGGAAAATGTAAAAGATATTGAATCAGTTAAGCTATCTTTAATAAAAAGTGAACAGTATGTAGGGCGAAATAACAGTGGAATTTTATTAAAAAACAATAATTTACATGTGAAAATTTTAATTAATAAAAAAGATCCAATAGGAGCTTTAGATCCTGCTGGCATTTCTGATGTATTACTTGAGTCAGCCATTTCGGTTATTATGGATTGCGAAGATAGTGTTGCGACAGTTGATGTGGACGATAAAATATTAGCCTACTCAAATTGGTTAGGTCTAATGAAAGGAAACTTAACAGAGGTTATACAAAAGAATGGTAAAGAAATTCTGCGTGAAATTAATAATGATGAAACATACGAAACAAATTCTGGTATTAGCTCGTTAATAAAAAATAGATCCTTAATGCTGGTTAGAAACGTTGGGCACTTAATGACCACTTCAGCTATTTTAGGTGTTGATAATCAGGAAGTGGGTGAGGGTATTATGGATGCTTACTTCTCAATCTTATGTGCGCTTCATGATGTGAAATTAAAAAATAAAAATTCTATTTTTGGGTCTATTTATATTGTTAAACCTAAAATGCATGGGCCAGATGAAGTAAAATTGGCGGATGAGATTTTCTCACAAGTTGAAGATGCCTTCGGTCTTTCAAGAAATACTGTAAAGATTGGAATTATGGATGAAGAACGTCGTACAACTTTAAATTTGAAGGAATGTATCAGGGTTGCAAAATCTCGGATCGCTTTTATAAATACTGGCTTTCTAGATAGAACGGGAGATGAAATTCACACTTCAATGGAATTAGGCCCTTTTCTACCTAAATCTCAAATAAAACTAGAACCTTGGATAGAAGCTTACGAAAATTTGAATGTAGATATTGGGTTATTATGTGGTTTAAGAGGGAAGGCCCAAATTGGAAAGGGTATGTGGGCTGCGCCTGATCAAATGAAGAAGATGTTTGAGGAAAAAATAAATCATCCAAAAAGTGGTGCAAATTGTGCTTGGGTTCCAAGCCCAACTGCAGCAACCTTACACGCTTTGCATTATCATAAAATTAACGTCACTAAGCGACAAATTGAACTTGAAAATAATGGGATAAGAAACTCAAGTAATGATTTACTAAAAACACCTATTTCTGACAGAAATAATTGGTCTGAAGAAGAGATAATTAGTGAAATTGAAAATAATGCTCAGGGTATTCTAGGCTATGTGGTTAGGTGGATAGACCAGGGCGTTGGATGTTCGAAGGTGCTAGACATCAATAATGTTGGTTTAATGGAAGATCGAGCCACATGCCGTATTAGCAGTCAACATATTGCTAATTGGATACATCATGGGGTTGTGACGGAAGAAAAAGTCCTGCAAGTAATGAAAAAGATGGCGACAGTTGTTGATAAGCAAAATGAGAAGGATAAAACTTATGAGGCAATGGGACCATCATTTTCAGGGGTAGCTTTTAACGCTGCATGTGAACTTGTTTTTGAGGGCCGGAAGCAACCGTCAGGATATACAGAGCCAATTTTACATTTAAATAGAATAAAACAAAAAATTAAAAAAATGAATTAATAATCTTAGAGGAATTTTAATATGGCAGCTCCAAAAAATAGCTTCAAAGCAGCCCTAAAAAACAATCAATTACAGATTGGTTTTTGGCAAAGTTTATCTTCAGTAACAACGGCAGAAATTTCTGCTCAAGTTGGCTTTGACTGGTTGTTAATCGATGGTGAACATGCTCCAAATAGTGTTGAAAGTATTGCTAATTTATTAAGAGTTATTGATCCGTCTGATAGTAATGCTGTTGTACGAGTGGTTGCAGGCATTACTCATGATATTAAACAAATTTTAGATGTTGGTGCTCAAACAATTCTAGTTCCTATGGTTGAGACTGCTCATCAAGCACAAGAAATGGTTCGTGCTGTACATTATCCACCATCCGGAGTTAGAGGTGCAGCATCAATAACGAGAGCAGCAAAATATGGTAACATATCAAATTATGCCGCAAGTGCTAACGAAGAGATATGTCTTCTTGTTCAGGCTGAAAGCCAAACAGCCTTAGACAATTTAGAGTCTATTTGTGCTGTCGAGGGTGTGGATGGAGTATTTATTGGCCCTTTTGATTTAGCTGCAAGCATGGGTTTTATAAACGATCCCAATAATGAACTGGTGCAACAAGCGATAGAACAAGCAATAGTTAAAATCATTTCATGTGGAAAAGCTGCTGGCATATTAATGACAGACGAAGTGAGAGCAAAAAAATACATTGAGATGGGTGCGTTGTTTGTTGCCGTAGGTACGGATGTCAGTACTTTTTTAAATAGTACTAAGTTATTACTTTCTAATTACAAGAATTTAGAAAAGTCCGATAAAACTCAATCAGTATATTAAATTTCCCCATCAACCCATTGAACTACTTCATTTATATTGGATCTGGATGTTCTAAAATTATTTATAGGATGTTTACTATTTTCGTAACCAAATGAAATCGCACAAACAATACTCTTTTCCACTGGTATTTTCAAAGTACTTCTAACTATATCGGATAAGGATGCTATAGCCGCTTGTGGAATTGTATTTATATTTAGTGCAGTAGCTGCCAGAGTAAATGCGGTTACATACGCACCACAATCAATAGCCCCGTATGTGCTCAAGGATTTTTCACTTGTTATGATAGCAACGTGTGGCGCCCCAAAAAATTTAAAATTTTCATGCATTTGGAGTATTGCTTTGCTTTGCTCTCCTTTCTGAATGCCAACAGAATTGTAAAGCTGTAATCCACACTCTTTTCTTCTCACCCTGTAAATCCCGTTATACTCAAGGGGAAATGCGATATCTGGACCTACGATACCTTTAGATGCCGCTGCTAATAAATTGTTTGAAAGCTCCTTCAGAGCTTTACCGCTGCAAACTGTGACAGTCCAAGGCTGAGCGTTGCACCAAGAAGGTATCTTTTGAGCTATGTTCAATATTTCTTCGATTATCTCTTGTTTTACTCGTTTTGGAAGAAAAGACCGGCAAGAATATCGACGTTCCAGAATATTATTTAATACTTTTATGTCAGTCATATTATTTTCAATCTCTTTTAAGTTATGGTTCATACTTTGTTTGTCAAAAGTTCATTAATTCTTTAGCTATTTTGGTAACTATTGGGAGAGCATCTTTATTGTTCATACCTGGTTTTAATCGATTATCGTATAATATTTTGAGTAAATTTTCATCGTGTGTTGTTAAGAAGGCGAATTCTTCATCATCGTTAAAAATTGATGGTCTAGCGATTTTACTATCATTTGACAAACCTAACGATTGAGCCATTTCTTCGTGAATGCAAGATTTTCGCATAAGTCGTGAATGTTCAGATTTAATTAAAATTATTGCAGCGGTATACTCATAAGCGTTGGAAGGCTTTGACAAGGCGAAGGCTGAACAAAACGTCGTTCTTGGGCTTGAAGTGATAGCTTCTATCATTGCAGATGTTAGCTGTGGCATCAATTCTTTCAGTTTTTCACCAAAGTTTCTTTGTTCATCTAAATCAAGAAATAATATGATAAAATTACTCTCACTTTTATTACCTTCTATCGATAGTCCAGTTAAATTTGAAAGCCGATGTGAAAAGTTAGAGATATTTTTTTTATCAATTTTGATCTGATTTATACTGTTTGTTTTACCATGAATAACATTAATTTTAATTGCTGTTTCCCAACGCTTTATCTTACTTTCCGTTTCTTCGGAAATAAATTTGCCGTCTTTTATAATATATTCATCATAAAGTGCTATTTTCTCGAAGTTTTCGATTAAATTTCTTGAAGTATAAGGGCTGTCTGCTACACCCTGATCTGTTCTGAGCAACCCTCGAGATTTTAGTCGTCTAGACGTTCTATAGTAATATCTTTTGAGTTGAGTACTTTCGATCGACCGAGACATTGTGGTATTATTGAGTCCATGAGAATTCATACTTAAGTTGGAGCACGAGACAACAAAAAATGACATTGTAATTAAAATAAACTTAAAAAATATACCCAATTTTAAATTCTTTCTAATTCAAGCAATTATTTATTTTTCCGATCTCGGTTTAATCTACGTTGATATCTAGTCTGAATGAATTCAACTAAAAATAATACTACTATCGAGAAATAAAACGTGGATTTTGACATGGGAATCAATGGGTAGCCAAATATTTTTATCTGTAAGCTTTCATTGTGCATTGCGTGCGATGCTGCAGTTCCACTTTCACCCAGTAAAACCACACCTACAATCAACAGAATGAACAAACCTAAAACTTCATACATTCGATTGCGTTCTAAAAACTCAGTCACTTTGTCTGCTAGGACAATCATAGCAATTCCCGAAGTTAAAATGGCAATTATTAATAATATTAAAACGTTAGTAATTGCTATTGCTGAAAGTATTGAATCAAAGCTAAATATTAGATTCATAAAAACTATTAATAAAATTACTTGAAGGGCTGATTTTTTGTTCAATTGATCATTAGATGCATCTAAATGTTCATTTGATAGAAGGTGATTGATTTCTTTCACTGCTGTATAAATTATGAAAATTCCACCAAACAAAAAAACTACAGAAGCAAAGTTAATTCCACCCTCAATCCACCCTTGAAATTCAAATATATAAAATGGTTTTTTTAATTTCTCAATTAAATGTATCATAATAAAGAGCAAAACAATTCTCAATAAAACTGCAATTATTATACCCCAAAACCGCACCTTTTTTTGAGACTCTTTTGGAGCTCTTTGGCTTTCGATAGAAATATATAAGAGATTATCAAAGCCTAATACTGCTTGTAAAAAAATTAAAACCAAAAGGCTTCCAATATTTTCTATCGTAAATAATTCCAACATTTTACCCTAATTCATTTAATTATTTTATTTTAGATATCCTTTTCGAGGGATTTCTTGCATCAGGCAAGGATTTTTTTTTACGTCGAATAGTTTGTTTAATTTGAGTAGATGGTTCTTTTTGATCAGTCTGTAGGTTAAATAGACTTCCAAGTTGTGATTTTAGGACACTTAATTTTATTTCCTCAACTTCGTTAGCTTTTAATTCTTCAAGTCGGAATGGGCCATAGCTTATTCGAATTAGTCGACTTACTTTGAAACCTAATTCATTCATTGCACGCCGTATTTCTCGATTTTTACCTTCTTTTATACTTATCGTTAACCAGGCGTTTGAACCTTGCTGACGATCAATGGTGATGGCCATTGGTCTAAATTTTTCACCATCAACAGTTATCCCATTCTTAAGTTTATCTAATATTTCTGGTGTTGGTAAACCATTTATTCTTACTCTGTATTTTCTTGTCCATCCTGTTGAAGGTAGTTCAAGCTTTCTTTTTAATTCGCCATCATTTGTTAAAAGTAATAATCCTTCAGAGTTCAAATCTAATCTTCCAACACTCATCACTCTTGGAAGATTACTAGGTAAATTGTCAAAAACAACTTTTCGACCTTTTTCGTCTTTCTCAGATGTGACAAGGCCTATGGGTTTATTGTACTTCCATAATCGGGTCGTCTCTGCGGAAGGTAAAGGTATTTTATCGACCACTATCTTATCTGAAGAAATAATGTTTAATGCTGGTGTTGATATAACCATACCATTTACAGTTACACGCCCATCCAAAATCATTTTTTCTGCACCTCTTCGAGATGCAAGACCAGCCCTTGCTATTACCTTGGCTATGCGGTCGCCTGTTTTTTTTATTTCATCCATACCCTTCGTCAACATGGTTAGGCGTTGTTGTCAAATCCAAAAGGTATTAAATATCATAATTATGATATTTAATACCTTTATGGATATAGCGATAGAAGAAGCAAAAAAAGCTGGGGCAAGAGGTGAAGTCCCAATTGGGGCTGTTATAATTGATGATCGTGGTAAAATTATATCAAGAGATGGTAACCGAACGATTGAATTGAACGATCCAACTGCACATGCAGAGATTTTAGTTATACGAAAAGCATGTTCAATATTGAAGAATCAACGTATTAATAACTGCAGTCTTTATGTGACACTTGAACCTTGTCCAATGTGCGCAGCAGCAATTTCTAATGCGAGAATTGCTAAATTATATTTCGGTCCAGAAGATAAAAAATCAGGTGGTGTTTTGAATGGACCAAAGATATTCTCTCATAAGCAATGCCATCATAAGCCTGAAGTGTTTGATGAAATTGGTAGTTCAGATAGCAGAGAGGTTTTAAAAGAATTTTTTAAATCAAAAAGATCTTAATTATATTATTTTCAAATAAGTTTGGATTTTTGTATTAAAAAGTCACTTTCTAGAGGTTGCGAACAAGAGTAGCTGGGGTTAAACCACATCTAAATAATCTCATTTGAGGGAAGTTCATGTTGATTGATAAAGATACTGCAGCTCGCGTCGCACGATTAGCGAGAATATCGGTTCCAGAACAAGAATTGACAGATTTAGCAGACCAACTTTCAAACATAATTGGCTTCATGGAGCAATTAAATGAAGTTGATGTGGAGAATGTAGATCCAATGACCTCTGTTACACCTACTTTGCTAAAACAACGTCCTGATTTGATTAATGACGGTAATCAACAGGAAAAAATACTGTCAAACGCTCCAGACTCCCGAGAGGGTTTCTTTGCCGTACCAAAGGTTGTGGAATAGTAAGATGGAAAATTTTGCGAAGTTAACTATTTCTGAAGCCAGAGATAAATTAAGAAATAAAGAATTAACTAGTCTTGAAATCACTGAAAGTTGCCTGGTTTCAATTGGTCAATCGAAGAGTTTAAACGCTTTTTCGATTAGCACTCCCGACTTAGCTTTAGAGCAAGCAAAAAATGCAGATAAAAGGATAGCATTGGGAGAAGCTCCAAGTATGTGTGGTATTCCCATAGGTATTAAAGATCTTTTTTGTACCAAAGGCGTTCAAACGCAAGCAGCTTCTCGAATATTAGATGGTTTCAAGCCCGAATATGAAAGTACGGTCACTCAAAATTTATGGGATGATGGTGCAATAATGCTTGGTAAGCTAAATATGGATGAGTTTGCAATGGGATCATCAAATGAAACCTCGATATATGGAGCAGCGATTAATCCATGGCGTGGAGGAAACTCAGAGGTGCCTTTAACGCCGGGAGGGTCCTCAGGTGGGTCAGCAGCGGCAGTGGCCGCAGATTTATGCCTGGCAGCCACTGGAACCGACACTGGAGGCTCAATAAGGCAGCCTGCAGCATTTACAGGAACTGTTGGAATAAAACCAACATACGGTCGAGTGTCTCGCTGGGGTGTTGTCGCATTTGCGTCTTCTTTAGATCAGGCTGGTCCAATGACAAAATCAGTTAGAGACGCATCGATTATGTTAGAAGCTATGGCAAGTCATGATGATAAAGATAGTACATCCTCAAATTTTGAAGTGCCAAATTTTGAAGCTGCTTTAACTGGTAATATAAAAGGTAAGAAAATTGGATTACCAAAAGAGTACCGTATGGACGGTATGCCTCCAGAAATAGAAAAATTGTGGACACAAGGTGCCGAAATGCTCAAAGATTCAGGGGCTATTGTTGTTGATGTTAATCTTCCGCACACTAAATATGCTCTACCTGTTTACTATGTCCTAGCACCTGCTGAAGCGTCTTCTAATTTAGCTAGATATGATGGCGTGCGTTATGGGCATAGGGCAACATTAAAAGCAGGTGATAATATTGATGAGATGTATTCCAATACCAGAGCAGAAGGCTTTGGAAAGGAAGTTCAGAGACGAATTATGATTGGAACTTATGTTTTATCAGCTGGTTTCTACGATGCATATTATAGAAAAGCACAGCGTGTGAGAACTTTAATAAAAAGAGATTTTGATGAAGTGTTTGCAAATGGTGTGGATGCTATTTTAACGCCTACGACCCCATCTGCAGCCTTTCCAATTGGCGAAATGAATGACAAAAATCCAATTGAGATGTATTTAAATGATATTTTTACTGTGACAGTTAATCTTGCTGGATTGCCAGGGATATCTGTGCCTGCGGGGTTGGATAACAATGGATTACCACTTGGATTGCAACTTATTGGCAGGCCTTGGGAAGAGGCGGAGTTATTAAATACAGCTTTTGTCTTGGAAAATGCATTGCAATTTTCTGAAAAACCTCAAAACTGGTGGTCAAATAGTTAAAAAATTAAATCAACTGATCGATAATTTGAAAATTATATCAAAACCCTCTCCTAATTTTGGCATCCGCAGAGATAAAGCGTACCCATCTATTATTGTTTTACATTATACTGCGATGGAGAGTGCGGACGACGCTCTAGAGCGTCTATGTGATCCAGAGGCAGAAGTTTCCAGTCATTACTTAATAGATGAAAAGGGGCAAATTTTCTTCTTAGTTGATGAAGAGAATAGAGCTTGGCATGCTGGAGAAGGTAGCTGGGGTGATTGTGAAGATATTAACTCTTCATCCATTGGGATAGAGCTTTCTAATTCTGGTGAAGCTCCTTTTTCCTTTCTATTGATGCAATCTTTGGTGTTTTTGATTAATAAAATCACTAATAGGTGGAATATAAAACCAAATAATATCATTGGTCATTCTGATTTGGCTCCAGGCCGTAAAAAAGATCCTGGCAGACATTTCGATTGGGCTTGGTTAGAATTTCTTGAATTGGCTTCTAAATCAGTGTCAATTAATTTTGATTGTGATTTTTGGAGGAATTTAGAGAAAATAGGATATATGCTTCCAGTCTTAGCAAGTCAAAAACTTGATGTAATTGAGGCATTCAGAGCTCGTCATTGTCAAAATAATTATGGTCCACTCAATGAAAAAGATATTTTTATGGCCAGTGGTGTCGTGAAACTCTTGAAAAATTCTATTTGAGTCAATATCTACGCCATGTGCGGATAGCTGGATGGTCGCGTCTATTTTTTAGTCGAGGAAAGTCCGGACTCCACGAAGAATGGTGCCGGATAACGTCCGGCCAAGGTAACTTGAGGGAAAGCGCCACAGAAAATAAACGTCCTGTGATCAGGTCACGGTGAAAAGGTGAGGTAAGAGCTCACCGCAGATTTGGTAACAAGTCTGGCAAGGCAAGCCCCACCTGGAGCAATGCCAAATAGGAACCATGCCCAACATTTGTTGGCGAAGACTTTGCTTCGAATGGTTCGGGTTGGCAGCTAGATCCTATTGGTAACGATAGGACGAGATGAATGGCCATTGCCGTGTAAACGGTACAGAATCCGGCTTACAAGCTATCCGCACACTTACTAAAAATACTTCACCCACGTATTATTTATTGAAATAAAAAGGGTTTAGTGTTGACACCACAACAGCCAAGTGTAAAACGCCTCGAAACAGGTACCTATGTGGTCTTAACATTGGAGTTTAATAATGGCTAAACCAACTACTATAAAAATTCGTCTTAATTCGACTGCTGATACTGGCCATTTTTATGTTACAAAGAAAAATGCTCGGACTATGACTGATAAGATGGTATTAAAAAAATATGACCCTGTTGCTAGAAAACATGTGGAATATAAAGAAGGTAAAATTAAATAATTTTACCAAATAAATAAAAAAAAGCCGCCTTGTTTTGGCGGCATTTTTTATGATTAAATTTTTATTTAAATTTTATTTAATTTCTGTTTCCAAAAAGATGTAGTAAAAACATAAACATATTTAAAAAATCTAGATATAAGCTCAATGCTCCCATTATAGCTGATTTTTCTATCCATTCGTTTTGACCATTCTGCGCCATCTGAATATATGTATTTTTGATTTTTTGAGTATCATATGCTGTGAGGCCGGCAAAGATTAACACCCCAATTACTGATATTGCATACATTAACGCTGGTGATTGCATCCAAATATTAACTATTGACGCAACAATTAATCCTATAACGCCCATTATCAAAAAACTTCCCATCCCTGAGATGTTTCGTTTTGTTGTGTAGCCATATAAACTTAAACCTGCAAAAGCTATTGATGTAACTAAAAACGTTTGAGCGATGGAGACGCTTGTATAGATCATGAATATATATGATATGGATAAACCCATCAAAGCTGAAAATGCATAAAATATTAGTTGGGCAGTCGATGCCCTAAGCCGATTGATCATTGATCCCATTGCAAAAACTACAACTAATGGAGCAAACATTACAACCCATCTAGACATGCCTGTAAATAATGACATTACAAGTGTTTCGTTATTTCCGACGATATATGCAACACCGCCTGTTAGAAACAAGCCAATTGACATTAAAGCGTATACTTTGTTCATGTGAGCGCGCAGGCCTGCATCTATATTAGCTGAAGATATACTTGCGCTTGATTTTCGAACTGACTGTGAGTCGACCATTTGTTACTCCTAAATAATATTGGGGACTTTATTTTTTTTGATCCCTACATAACTATACATATCATGCAATATTAATCAAATTTCAAGGCTTGATAGAGTAAAGAGTTAATAAATATTTGATTTTTATGTTACTTTGACAATCACTTTTCCAGTTGCTTTTCGTTCTCTAAGAAAATCTAGTGCTTCATTGGCACTTTCTAATGGTAATATATGACTTATATGGGGTTTCAATTTTCCTTCGTCGTACCATTTGAATAGTTTCTTAAAACTTTCGAGTAATACTTTAGGATTAAATTTAACGTAGCCTCCCCAATAATAACCAATTACTTCAATATTCTTAACCAATATTATATTCGCTGGTATTTGTGGTACATCACCACTCGCAAAGCCCAACGGTAAAATTCTAGCCTCTGGATTGCAGGATCTTAAGGCTGATTTAAATTGTTCACCTCCAATAGGATCATACACCACATCAGCACCACCTAAAGCCTTTACTGTTTTTCTTATATCTTCATCTTCTGAATTAATTAGATGATCTGCTCCCATCTTTTTGCAAATCTCTAATTTTTCCTTTCCTCTTGCACAGGCGATCACTTCTGCACCCATAAGTTTACCTAGCTCAACTGCTGTTAATCCTACCCCGCCTGATGCCCCGAGAACTAATAACTTTTCGTTAGGTTTTAGTTTAGCTCTGCGTTCGAGCGCAATGTGGCTCGTGCCATAGGCGACTAAAAATGCAGCAGCGTGTTCAGAAGACATTGATTTGGGAACTAAGACACATTGGTTTGCTTCAAAACATCCGTATTCGGCTAAGCCACCAAATCCGCTGTAGATCGCCACTCTTTGCCCAACTGTAAAATTAGTGACATTAAGTCCAATTTTTTCTATCGTTCCACAGATTTCCATGCCAATGGTAAATGGTAATTCTGGCTTTTCTTGATATGTTCCATTAATGAGAAGCGTATCACCAAAGTTCATTCCAACCGCATGTATTTTTAAAAGTAATTGGGTTGAACTTGGTTCTGGTATTTCCAAATATTTAATATGTAGTGGTTTATTGTACTCAACTAATTGCATTGCGCGCATTTTTTTTGTCAATATTTTTTCCTCAACATTAATTTTAGAATCTTGATTTGAATTGGTTTCATTAATTCAATAATTTCAAATAGTATTTGGTTTATACCTTTAGGTAAAATTATTCACTTATCCAAGCTTTAAACATTGTGAGTATTTAAATTACAGCACAGTTTATTAAATAATTATGAAATTAAATTCAATGAAATGTTAAGAAACCGCTCGCATCTTTTTAAACCCTCTGGTATCAGGTCGCGAATTTATCGAAAGTTGCTCAATTTTCGATGGTATGTATGCGGGTGTGGCGGAATTGGTAGACGCACCAGATTTAGGTTCTGGCGCCGCAAGGCGTGGGGGTTCAAGTCCCTT
>ENA-OSJC01003051-OSJC01003051.1-marine-metagenome-genome-assembly--contig:-NODE-3051-length-12214-cov-3.365082_pt1 | contig 12214 bp, 9 predicted proteins | sample MGYA00237885_ERZ534234 | MGnify/ENA primary metagenome ERZ534234 (study PRJEB26413, sample SAMN06343907) | marine metagenome | isolation source: coastal waters | place: Atlantic Ocean: West Antarctic... | reverse complement strand
CACCATCGGGACCGGCCAACTCAACCGCCTCTTCCAGGACGCCTTCATCAAGAATCCCCCGCCCGAGCACAAGCGCCACCGCAAGCGCCTCAAGCTTTTTTACGCCACAACTGCCGTCAACGACCGCTACCGTGCGATTCCTGTCCCCGAATACATCCTTTTTGTGAACGACAAAAAGTTCGTGGTCGAATCCTTCCAAAACTACCTCGTGAATACCGTGAAGGCAGCTCATCCCACGGCCGGACTTCCCATACCTTTATCCTTCCGTTCCCGATCACAATCAGACAGAACTTAGGGAGCAAATGGCACAACTCGAAGTTAAAGACCTCACCACCCGGTTCCACACGCGCAATGGCATCGTGCACGCCGTAGAGAAGGTCTCCTTCTCGCTCGAAAAAGGGCAGACCATGGGCATCGTCGGAGAATCCGGCTCGGGCAAATCCGTTACCTGCTATTCTCTCCTTAATCTAATCCCCAAACCTCCGGGAAAGATTCACAGCGGCACGGCTTTCTTCGATGGCACCGACCTCCTCGCTTGCTCGGAAAAGAAGATGCGCTCCATTCGCGGAAAGCGCATCTCCATGATTTTCCAGGATCCAATGACCTCATTGAATCCCTACCTCAAGATTGCCGACCAACTCACCGAACCCCTCGAACTCCACGAGGGGATCAAAGGAAAAGAAGCCCTCAAGCGCGCCATCACTGCGCTAGAAGAAGTCGGCATTCCCGATGCCCACAAACGCATCAACTCCTATCCTCACGAGTTCTCCGGAGGAATGAGACAACGCGTCATGATCGCCATGGCTCTCATCACTCGTCCCGAAGTACTCATCGCCGATGAACCGACGACAGCCCTTGATGTCACCGTCCAGAAGCAGGTCCTTGACCTCATCAAGGACCGGCAGAAGGAACTCGGAACTTCCGTCATCCTCATCACCCATGACCTCGGCGTCGTCTCGCAAGCCTGCGATACCGTCAACGTCATGTATGCCGGCCGCATCGTAGAGTCTGCCACCGCCTCTACCCTCTTCAGCTCGCCCAAGCACGCATACACCCGTGCCTTGCTAAAAAGCATCCCGGCCTTGCAACCCAAAGGCGAGGTCCTCTACACTATTCCCGGTATCCCACCGGATCTTTCCACCCCTCCAAATAGCTGCTCGTTCCGACCAAGGAACACCCTGGGTGCCGCCGAGCTGTGTCTTACCGATCGCGCACCCGAGTTGGCCGAACTCGAGCCAGGACATTTCGTGCAACAATGCCCCGGCTGTCTCGCTTCCGAACGCTTGGCCGTTGAAGCCTAATTACTTTGAAGCGAAGATCTGCTCTGCGACACGACGCGCATCAAGATCGGCCGCCACCACCACTTCCAACTCCTGAGAATCGACGTGCTCCACCCGAGCCATCGTTTCCTCCACCACCTCCCAAATCCCGGGGAAGCTCAGGGAGCGATTACGAAACGCCTCGTTAGCCACTTCATTGGCTGCGTTCAAGACCGCAGGAAGCGTGCCTCCCCGCTCTCCCGCCTGTCGGGCGAGATTGATTGCCGGAAAATCATCAACGCGAGGAGCCTCAAACTCGAGCTTGCCTAGGCTCGGAAAATCCAATGGCTTCAACTTGTTCGCCAGACGCTCTGGCCAAACCACGGCATACTGAATCGGAAAGCACATATCCGTCGTACTAAGCTGCGCCAAAATACTACCATCGATAAATTCCACCATCGAATGAACGATGCTCTGCGGATGCACCACCACATCGATCCGCGCCATCGGGATTTCGAAAAGCCAACGAGCTTCGATCATTTCGAGCCCCTTGTTGAAAAGGGTCGCCGAATCAATCGTGATCTTCTGCCCCATTTCCCAAGTCGGGTGCTTCAGTGCGTCTTCCACCTGCACATTGATCAATTGCTCTTTGGGAAGCGTTCGAAATGGACCGCCAGAAGCAGTAATGATCAAGCGACTGACATCTTCAGGGCTTCCCTTGTGTCCCTCAAGACACTGGAAAATTGCATTGTGCTCGCTATCCACCGGAAGAATAGCGACCCCCTTTTTACGGGCCGCATTCATGACGACTTCTCCAGCCATCACAAGAATCTCCTTACTCGCCACTGCAATATCACACCCCAGTTCAATCGCCGCAAGCGTCGGCCGCAAGCCAGCCACTCCCACGATCGCGACGAGAACCAAATCAGGTCGCGTCGCTTCGATCAAATCCGTCAACCCATCTTCTCCGGAATAAACACGACGCCCAGGCCCCGAAAGCGGAGCCTTCTTGGATGCATCAGCAATGCAGAGGTGATCCACTCCGAACTCCTGCGCTTGCTCTTCCAGCTCAGCCACACGCGTGCCCGCAGCGAGGCCCACAATTTCCATGCGGTCAGGAATTTGACGAGCCACCATAAGCGCGCTCGTCCCAATCGATCCGGTAGATCCTAAAATAACAACTCGTTTGCGCATTAAATCAATCCCGTGAGGATGAGGTAAAAGTAGAGGACAGGCGCAGCGAAGCAGAGGCTATCGATCAGATCTAAAATCCCACCAATCCCTGGCATCCAGCTCCCCGAATCCTTCACCGAGAGGCTCCGTTTTAAAACCGATTCCGCAAGATCACCCGCAACGGCCGAGAGAGCCATCAGCACTCCAATGATGCCAACGTGCAGCGGAGGAATCCAAGAAAGTGAATCTCCGCCCAAGGCCCACACCCCCCAAGCTCCCAGTTGAGCAAAAGCGTGGGCTCCAAAAAATCCTTCCCAGGTTTTCGCCGGACTCAAATGAGGGGCCATCTTATGTTTCCCGATGAGAGACCCGGTTATGTAAGCGCCCATATCGGTAAACTTTGCCGATGCGCACATCATCAAGATCAGCCACGCGCCTGGAACGGCTCCAGAAACTTCAGGAAGAAACAAAAGGCGCATCATAAAGACGCCGAATAAAATCGGGACGTAGAGGTAAGCAATCAGACTATCCCCCACCGCATCGACGCTATCGCGCTCATTGATCCCAGTGCGAAAGCGCCAGCAAAAGGCTCCTAGAATTGTCGCGACCAGCCCCATCATTTCCCAGTCAAACCCTCGTTGTTTCCACTCCCCCAGAACAAATCCAATTCCCAACGCAAGAGCGACAATCACACCGGCGATCAGCCCGATATTTCGGCAACCTTTTCCCGTCTGCTCCCCGAAGAGCGATCGAAATTCTCCCGCCCCGGTAATCGTAAGAAAAGCCACCAACCCAAAAAAGGCCCAAGGCTGACCGGAGACAAAAACACCCGTCACAATGGCCCAGATCACCAGGGTGCTAGTTAAGCGGGCACGGAAGACCGCAGCTTTGGATTGAGAATGAGTCGATGCTGCCATTCCCAGTATGCAATCGACTCCACCGAAGAACCGCAATGACAAACCCTTGAAAAAAAAATGCAACTCTTCGAAACGACCTGAGTTCCATCTTGCGTCAACGGGAAAGCCAAGTCGGTTGACCCAGAGAAACTCAAAACCAAAACTACAAAAGAAAATGAAAACCACTGTATCCACCATCGCTGTAGTCCTCGCGACTTCCCTGTTTGCCCAAGCTGAACCTGAAAAAGGCAAAGGCAAGCGTCCAGGACCTCCACCTGAGATTATCGCCAAGTTCGACAAAGACGGTGACGGAAAACTCAACGCAGAAGAGCGCAAGGCTTCCGGAGAAGAGCGCAAAGCTCAAATGGAAGCTCGTAGAGCTGAAGTAATCAAGAAGTATGACAAGGACGGCGACGGCAAACTCAACGACGAGGAGAAAAAAGCCGCGCGGGAAGGAATGAAGGCAGAGATGCTCAAGAAGTATGACAACGACGGCGACGGCAAACTCAGCGCAGAGGAGCGTAAGGCCATGCCTCAGCGTCCCGGACGCCGTGGAGGACCTGAAGGTCGTCAAGGAAAGCCAGGAAGAGATGGCAAGGCCGGTAAACCTGGTAAGGGAAGAGGACCTAAAGGCGGTCCTAAAGGCGGTCCTAAAGGGAAGTAATCCCCTCTCCCCCATTTGTTAATCAACTCAAAGGCAGGTCTCACGACCTGCCTTTTTTTGTGGTCACTAATCATTGATCCAAATCTCGAAATACGGGGCACGCCAGACCCGCATGGTCGGCGGTGTAGTGTGGGCCGGAGGTTAAAATCTCTCGCCTCCCCGATTCGCCATCCAATACCTGAGGTGGACAGAGGCCCCAAAATTCCAGTATCCCGAACTTTGAATGGGTATTTACGCGGAGGTCAAAATCGCCTGCTTTCGAAACTAATTTATCACAGTGTCACGCGGAATTCTTTGCCATACACGTTCATGACAATAGTAAATCAACATTTTTGCAAAGAATTCAATTCCTCCAACTTTGAGCGCACTACTAATACTTCCGAATACGAAATATGCGATGGTGATCGTCGTCGCTGTGGCAATTATTCGCCAACTGAACGTTTTCAACAGTGTCCTAGTGTGGGATTCTGTCTGAGCCTGCTCGTTTTCGGTCATTTCTGTTGCTTGGAAATCAAATGATTTGGTGTCGGATGGATAACGTTTAAGCTGTCCCGGCGGCTGAGTTAATCTCCACACAGCTGACAGCTCTTGCAAAAACCATACAGCGCGTTAGCCGTCGAGATCAGCGCCTTGCGTCATGGGCGTGATCCAAAGAAGACTCAAGTCGTATTATACTATGAAATTTAAGAAAAGAGACTGCTTCACAATGAGAAAAACGAGCAGAGGCCACCCTGCAGCAAGGTGGCATAGTGAGAGGTAAATTAATTTGGTGATAAGGGTATATAAAGAATACCAAGAACCGATCAGCCATTTCATTTCACCACCCCGCTTTCAATTGAACCAAAAACCTCTTGGGGGGGGACAATCCAATCTTCTGTTCGCGATCAGCCTTTTCCCCGGAACAAAAAAGCAGCCCTCACGGACTGCCTTTTGAAAAGTGAAATCAGGAAAAATTACTTCTTCTTCCTCTTCTCTTCCTCGCGCTCCTTGGCATCTGCGATGACCTTCTCGGAGACGTTTTTCGGACAAGCTGCGTAGTGCTCAAATTCCATCGAGAACTGACCACGACCAGAAGTCATGGTGCGAAGGTCACCGATGTAGCCAAACATCTCGGAAAGAGGTGCCTGAGCCTTGATGCGGATACCACCGGAAGCAGTGTCCTGAGATTGAATCATGCCACGACGACGATTGAGGTCACCAATGACATCACCGACGTGATTTTCAGGGGTGAAGACGTCCAACTTCATGATCGGCTCAAGAATCTGAGCACCGGCCTTAGGCACGGACTGACGATAAGCCGCTCTAGCTGCGATCTCGAACGCTACCGCCGAGGAGTCAACTGCGTGGAAAGCTCCATCATTCAGAGTGACCTTAAAGTCCAAACAGGGATAACCAGCAAGAACACCCTTTACGAGTGAGGTCTTAAATCCTTTTTCAACAGCAGACCAGAATTCCTTGGGAACGTTACCACCAACAACCTTGGACTCGAACTGGAATCCTTCGCCTGGCTCAAGAGGAGTCAGAGTGTAGTCGATCTTAGCGAACTGACCGGAACCACCAGACTGTTTCTTGTGCGTGTAACTGTCTGTAAGCTCCTTGGTAATAGTCTCGCGGTATGCCACCTGAGGGGCACCTACGATCACTTCAACCCCGTGAGTCCGCTTCAGGATATCGACTTTAATATCGAGGTGAAGCTCACCCATTCCCTTAAGAATGGTCTCACCCGAGTCGAGATCGGTCTCGACGCGGAAGGAAGGATCTTCCTGAATCATCTTACCAAGCGCGATGCTCAGTTTCTCAGCGTTCGCCTTGTCGATTGCTGAAACGGCGAGCGAGATCACAGGATCCGGGAATACCATTGGCTCAAGAGTCGCTGGCTTATCTTTGGAGCACAGAGTGTGTCCAGTTTGAACATTCTTCAGACCGACGAGAGCAATAATATCACCCGCTTGGGCGCTATCGAGTTCCGTCCGGGTGTCAGCATGCATCTCCACGAGACGGCCAACACGCTCAGTCTTACCAGTGAAGGTATTGAGAATGGTGTCACCCTTCTTAAGGCTACCCGAGTAGATACGGGTGAAAGTCAGGGCGCCGAACTGGTCGTCCATGATCTTGAAAGCAAGCGCACGAAGAGGGCCACTTGGGTCTGCAAGGGCGACTTCGCCGGTCTTGTTTCCCTCATCATCAAACTCGGGCTCAGGAGGGACTTCGAGAGGAGATGGAAGGTAGTCTACCACTCCATTAAGGACGTTTTGAACTCCCTTGTTCTTGAAGGCGGAACCACAGAATGCGGGGAAAAAATCCAGAGCGATGGTACCCTTACGGATGCACTTCTTAATGGTCGCGATGTCAGGAATGTTCCCGTCAAGGTAAGATTCCATCACTTCATCATCCTGCTCCACGGCAGTGTCGACGAGTTCATCGTGATACTTCTGCGCGATTTCCTTGAGATCTTCTGGAATCTCGGTGATCTCAAAGTTCTCAGGCAAACCAGTGTCATCCCAAATATAAGCCTTCATTTCGAGGACATCGACAACTCCCACAAAAGAATCCTCAATACCAATCGGGATCGTCATGACGAGCGGCTTGGCACCAAGAATGTCCCTGGTCTGCTGAATGACCCTGAAAAAGTCAGCGCCGATGCGGTCGAGCTTGTTGACGAAGATGATCCGAGCAACCTCCGAGTCGTTTGCGTAGCGCCAGTTCGTCTCGGACTGAGGCTCAACGCCGCCAGATCCACAGAAAACACCGACACCGCCGTCGAGCACTTTCAAAGAACGATAAACTTCAATCGTGAAGTCAACGTGTCCCGGTGTATCAATGATGTTCATCCGGTGGTCATCCCAGAAACAAGTAGTGGCTGCGGACTGAATCGTAATCCCCCGCTCTGCTTCCTGCTCCATGAAGTCCGTGGTGGACTCACCATCGTGAACCTCACCGGTCTTGTGAATCTTACCAGTGAGCTTAAGAATTCGCTCGGTGGTGGTGGTCTTTCCAGCATCAACGTGTGCGAAGATGCCGATGTTCCGGTATTTGCTGAGATCAATCATGATGTAGTGTCTAGGGAAAGGTCGCGGTTTATGCCGACAGATGGTCTTTTGTCGAGCTTAGAGCGCGACTTTTTCACCTTTTCTTTCCTTTCTAAAAAAATGATTAGTCGGTGATTTTCAGCTGAATCTCCTTATAAAAGACCGTACTCTTGGGGTCATGGGCTTGGAAAGCGATCGTTCCCCGCCCCAGCTTGCGCCCTTTTGTGTTGGCACTTGGCCCTTCCCAACCTTTCGGCTCTGTGAATTCCACCGTTGTCTCTCCGTTCACCTTAAGGGTGATGTGGCTTCCTTTTACGATGATGTGGTAGTCGAACCACACCTCGTCCTTGCTCACTGCCTCCGTGATCCGAAGATTAACAGTACCCTTGCTTACTTCCACAAACGGGGCCTGCTTCTGAGTGGGATCGACCCAGAGATTGACCACGCCATAGAGGCTACCCGTCCTCTTGGGATCAACTTGGGTGGAATTGACCTGGGCTTCGTAGCCCATCTCCGGCCAGCCTTCTTTTTGATACTGGGTGGCAAAGTAGACTCCTGAGTTCGATCCAAAAGTGGTCTTGGCCTTGAGCTTCAGCTCGAAATTCCGAAACGCGGCATTTCCGTCTTTTCCGACATAGAAAAGGTGGGCCCGGTCCCCCGTCACCTTCAATTCGCCGTTCGCTTCCACCGAAAAGGCCGCCGGATTATCTTCGCTGGGCTTCCAGCCTTCGAGGGTCTTGCCATCGAAGATGGAGACAAAACCATCCTGCGCCACCAAGGAACCAGCAGCACAGAGGCTACCTACCACTAAAGAAATCAATTTATCCATCGGTGACAGCCTAGGGGAACGTAGCCAGACGAACAATCAAGAAAAGTCCGGCGACATTAGGTCTTCCCCCCCCAACTAAGGATCGTTGATGATCCTTTCGACCGCAAACTCCCAGTAGATTACTGCAAGCCTATTCAGTCCGCGATACCCGTCTCAAATCTCGCTGGATTCTCCTCTTTCCACAATTTCCAGCACGCCAGGAATCCGGGTGCGAAGTCTTCCGAGACCCCATTCACCCAGGCCTCGATTTGCTCCATCGTGAACCACTCACCATATTCGATCTCGACGCAGGGGAAACGGACTTTTTCTTGGGCAAGGGTGGCGTAGACTCGGACGTGCTCCCAACCGGTGTTGGCGTGTGCACCAAGCTTGCCCACTTCTTTAAGGTCATGATCTTCGAGGCCGAGTTCCTCGGCAAGTTCGCGCGTGGCGCACGCGGCGTAATCCTCGCCAGAATCGACATGACCCGCCGCGCTCGAATCCCAGAGGCCGGGGCATTTATCTTTAAGGCGGGAGCGCTTTTGCAGGAAGAGTTCACGGTGCTTATTGAGCGCAAAGATGTGGACCGCCCGATGCGTGAGGTCATCGCGGTGGATAACATCGCGGCGCTCAGAGCGGATCACTTCGTCGTTTTCATCGACCACATCGAGTATCTCACCCGCACCCTGCCCTTCTTCCTTTTTAAAAAAGGGATCGGCAAGACGAGTGAGTGCGACCCAATCAGCGAGACTGAGTTCCTCGGCCCGTGCGGTGGGGCTGAGGCTGAGTTCCGAGCTGGCGGTCTCCCAGTCGATCCCATCGGGGAGATTTTTGCGGAGCTGCTTCCTGCGCTGGGAAAAACCACGGCGGACGAGCTCGTCGAAAAGCTTACGATCGTGCACCGGAAGCTTGGCTTGTCTCGGCTCGAGGCTCATCACGGTGGAATCGATCAGCGGTTTGGGGAAGAAGCAGCTTGGTGGGACAACTTTTACCCGGGCTCCCTCCCACTCGCACTGCATCCGGAGGGTGAGCACGCCGTAGTCCTTGCACTTGGGGCCTGCCAGGATGCGGTCGATCATCTCCTTCTGGAGCATCAGAATCGCTTTCGTAAAAGGTGACGGGCCCTTGAGAAAGTTCCGCAAAATAGCCCCGCCGGCCGAGTAGGGAAGATTTCCCAGCAGTTTGATATTTTTATAAGCAAAGAAGGGGCGCACATCAATGCGCACCGCGTCCTCACAAATGACCGTCACTTCGGGATGATCGGCAAAGCGCCTAATCAAGTATTCCGCAAGCCTCCGATCATATTCGACTAAGATAATACGACCCACTTTCCCAATGAGATGCTCCGTGAGCGCGCCCGTTCCCGGTCCCACCTCCACGACAGTATCACCCGGCTGCGGGTCGAGAAGATTGACAATCCCCTCCGCCGTATTTTGATCGACGAGGAAGTTTTGCCCCAACTTGCGCGAGGGCGTCACCCCGATTTCAGCGAGGACTTCTTTCAATTCAGTGAGCGTCACAGCGCTCCTTTCAATTGCATGGAGCCTTGTTGTCCATTAAATTCAGTCGGGAAGATGACTTATGCCACTGCGATTACCATTCTGCGCCTTCTTCTGGTGCCGGTCTTTTGCGTGCTCGCAATCCGCTACGGCGACAGTGTGGCCTCAGGTTCTCCCAATGAAACAACGCGCTGGCTCGCGGTGGGAACTTACATTGTCGCAGCAGCGATGGACGGGCTCGATGGCTGGGTCGCCCGCCGCTTTAATCAAAAATCTCTCATCGGTTCCATCCTCGATCCCCTCACCGACAAAGCGCTCCTCCTCACCGGCCTCATTACCCTAACCTTGGTGGACTGGGGCCAGGATTGGCGTCTCCCGATGTGGTTCCTCGTCCTCGTCATCGCGCGTGACATCGAGATCATCGTTGGCATTTGGATTCTTTATTTCATCAATCGCCGGGTCCCCATCAATCCTCATTGGACCGGTAAAGTCTGCACCGTAACCCAAATGATCGCCCTCGGCTGGGTCATGCTCAAACTCTTCAACCTCTCCCCCCTCTACCCCACCATCGTTGCGGCAGTCTTCACGGTCTGGTCGGGCCATGCCTATTTTTGTGAGGGACTGCGGCAACTGAGAGAGATCAAAAGAGAAGACGCTTAGCCACTTGCAGTTTCCAATCACAAATCTATTCTCCCGCAACTTGCTAAAATAACCGGGAGTAAATGTCATCCCTCCGCCTCTCACGGAAAATCATCAAGACGCCACCACCATGCACCGAGCTCTATTTTTCTTCTTCATCCTCTTTACTCAAACCGTCCTCGGACAATTCTCCCTCGGAGAAAAAGAAACGACCGCCAAGGTCACGCCGGAATACTCCGCGGTGGAGCCAGGAGATTTATTCAAGGTCGCCTTCACCCTCAACCACGCCGAACATTTTCACAGCTACTTCAAGAACGCCGGAGTGATCGGCTCCCCTCCCTCGGTGACATGGGAACTTCCTGATGGGTTGACAGCAGGCAAACTCCTCTTTCCGCAACCCGCCGCGATCAGAACAATGGTCGGAGGGGTTGATGCCACTCTTTATGGATATGACGGCGAAGCAACCTTCATTGTAGAAATAGAGGCTTCCGAAAACCTCAAGGTCGGTTCGGAATACGAGATCAAGGGAAGCTTCGACTGGCAGGAATGTGATGATAAGTCCTGCCTTATGGGCAGCCACGACTTCTCCTTTAAGGTTACCGCCGGCGAAGAATCCCTCCCCATCGAGGCCAACGAGGAATTTTTTGAAGTTGCTAACACCGCGCTCCCGCAAGACGGCTCGGCATGGGGCGCTCTCGCCACTGAAAAGGAGGGAAAAATATCCCTTGAGATCATCTTCCCAGAAGGAATCGAGCTCGGGGAGCCCGTCTACTTCTTCTCCACCGATCAACAAATCGATTCGCAGGCGCCCCAAGAGGAAGGAGTGCTCAACAAAGAAGGACACTACGTGATGACTCTCCAGCGAAACCAGGGCACAAAAGAGCTCGCAATTGACGCCGGTGAAGTAGGCGAGTCAATCAAAGGCCTCTTTACTTTCAGCGATGGCTTCGGATCGTCGAGCGTCGAGATTAGTGCCCCGCTGACCAGCGGCGCCACAAGCGGAGGTGACACCACAGGCGAAGCACTCTCAGCTTTTGTTCCTGCAACGGCAGCTGACCGTAAAGCCGGACTCGAAGTATACGACGTTAATGTTCTCCCGGAAGTAATCGACCCTGGTGGAAGTAAAGAAAAGGAAGTCACTTTCCTTTCTTCTCTTTGGCTCGTCTTTCTCGGCGGACTCATCTTGAACCTCATGCCCTGTGTCTTCCCGGTCCTCGGACTCAAGATCATGGGCTTCGTCGCCCAAGCCGGTGAGGACGAAAAGAAGATCAAAATTCACGGCATGGTCTTCGGTCTGGGTCTCCTCATCACGATGTGGATTCTCGCAGCCGTCATCATTTCACTAAAGCTCAATTGGGGAGAGCAACTCTCGGAACCAGTTTTCCTTGGAACGATGATCGTCGTCTTCTTTCTCATGGGTCTGAATCTCTTCGGCCTCTTCGAATTTGGCTCTAAAATGACCAGTGTGGGAGGAGAACTCCAGTCGAAGAAAGGTTACTCCGGCTCCTTTTTCTCAGGAGTGCTTACCACCTTGGTTGCCACACCTTGCTCCGGCCCCTTCCTCGGAGCCGTCATGGCCTTCGCGCTTTCACAGGAAAACCGAGGCATTCAGTTTGCCGTCTTCACGGTCTTCGGTATCGGGATCGCCTCCCCTTACGTCATTCTCTCTCTCTTCCCTGCTCTCATTAAGAAGCTCCCTCGTCCTGGCGCTTGGATGGAAACGTTCAAACAGGTCATGGCCTTCTTCGTCTTCGCAACCGTCGTCTTCTTCATGAAAGGCTACCTCAAAATCGTGGGAGAAGATCACTTCAATATCTTCCTCTTCGCCCTCTGCCTGATCGGATTGGGAGTCTACCTTTACGGCCGTTACGGCACGCCAACGATGGCGAAAACCAAACGTCTCGTCACGGGATACGGCCTTGCCGGCCTCATGACCTTCGGAGGCCTCGCTTGGGCTTACTCCACCGCAAAGCCACCAAAACAGGGCCTCGCCTGGCACGAATGGTATCCTGGCATCATGGAGGTTTCTCGACCGAAAGGGCGTATCATTTGGCTAGATTACACCGCCGATTGGTGAGCGACTTGTAAAGTGAATGAGAGCCGTGTGTTCTCAAACAAAGAAGTCCTCGCCAAGCTAAAAGAACTCAACGTTCTTCTTATCAAAGCCGATAATACAAAACGCCTTCAAACGATCAGTGACGATTTCCCTCGTTACGGCCGCGTTGCTCTTCCCGTCAACGTGATCGC
>ENA-OSJC01003049-OSJC01003049.1-marine-metagenome-genome-assembly--contig:-NODE-3049-length-12221-cov-5.151268_pt1 | contig 12221 bp, 15 predicted proteins | sample MGYA00237885_ERZ534234 | MGnify/ENA primary metagenome ERZ534234 (study PRJEB26413, sample SAMN06343907) | marine metagenome | isolation source: coastal waters | place: Atlantic Ocean: West Antarctic... | reverse complement strand
GAAAATCAAAAACTAAGAAAAACACTAGACGAAGGTGAAGGAGTATTAGTTGAGCAGGCAAAAGGTAGAGTTGAAGCACAGCTCTCAAGAGCCAAACAAGAATATAAAGAAGCTTACGAACTTGGAGACTCTGACAAATTGTTAGAAGCTCAAGAAAAACTAAGCAACATACAGAATGAAAAATATAGAGTAGAAAATTACAAACCTCCAGTTAGAGCAGAGGAGCCTGAAGTCCTTCCTTCAACTCCTGCTCGCCCTAAAGTAGCAGAACCTTCTGGCAAAGATAAAACTTGGCTTGATTCTAATAATGATTGGTTCCAAAAAGAAGGCCACGAAGATATGACAGGTTATGCCATGGGAGTGCATGAAAAACTTGTTAGAGCCGGAATTAATCCAAAGTTAGATACAGAAGAATATTATAAAAGAATTAATGATTCTATGAACAAAGCGTTCCCAGAACATTTTGAAGACAAGCATGGCGGTGAGCAAGTCGAGGTAGATGCACCTCAACGTCAAGCTGGTAACGTGGTTGCCCCAGTAAATAGAAGTGCAAAAAAACCACGCAAAGTGCAATTAACCTCCACCCAGATAGGACTCGCTAAACGTCTGGGAGTTACACCTGAACAATATGCAGCGCAACTATTGAAGGAGTCAATATAATGGCTAACAGAGATTCACGCACAGAAGATACAAGAGACACATCAGAACGTAAAGTAACTTGGAAACAAGCTAGTGCTTTGCCTGACCCGACTCCACAGGAAGGATTTGAATTCCGTTGGATTCGCACATCATCTTTAGGTCAAGCTGATATGACAAATGTATCATCAAAATTTCGTGAAGGTTGGGAGCCGGTTAAGTTTGAGGATCATCCTGAACTTAAGGTAATGCCCGATATAGACTCCAGATTCAAGGGTAATGTAGAGGTTGGGGGATTGCTACTTTGCAAGAACTCAAAGGAAAACATGGATGCTCGTAGAGAACATTTCAGAGGCGTGACTGACAGTCAGATGTCCGCAGTTGATAATAACTTTCTTAGAGAATCCGATCCACGTATGCCAGTACTCAAACCAGAGAAAAGCACACGCAAAAGTTAGTATTTAAAATTTAAACTTTTAATCATAAGGGAGACATTATTATGTCAACAATAGCAGCCCCTTTCGGTTTAAGACCAGTAGGAAATCTTTCTGGATCGTACAATGGTGCGTTCCGTCAGTATCCAATTCTGAGTTCTGAATCAACAAGGATATGTTTCGGTGACGCTGTTAAATTAACAGACGCTGGATCAACAACCACTATCCAAAAAGATACTGGTACAGCCACAGCAACACCCATTGGAATTTTCATGGGGTGTCGTTATACAGATCTAAGCACAGGTCAAACACAATTTACACAGGTCTGGTCAGGCGCAGCTCATACTAACGGTATGGTCTATGTTATGGATGACCCTAATATTTTGTTTGAAATACAAGCAGACGGTTCTGTAAATGACGATGACTTAGCCGCTAACGCAGCTTTAGTTCAAGGAACATCAAATGCAACTTTAGGTATTTCCAGAGTTTCACTTGATATTAGCACTGCCGCTACAACAGCTACTTTACCAATCAGAATTGTTGATTGGAGAGGCGGTTATGACGGTGATGAATATGGTACAGCTTTCCCAATTATGTTATGTAAATGGAATGCTGGACATCAACTTGGTATCGGTGCCGCTTCTGGCGCTGCCCCATCAGCAGCTTAATAGGGAGATTATTAAATGGCTATTTCAAGAGCTCAACTCCTTAAAGAGTTGTTACCGGGTTTAAACGCCTTATTTGGTTTAGAGTACCAAAAATACGAAAACGAACATGCAGAAATCTATGACGTTGAAAATTCAGAGCGTAGCTTTGAAGAAGAAGTGAAATTGTCAGGATTTGGTGCAGCACCAATCAAGCAAGAGGGAGCGGCTATATCTTACGATACAGCTCAAGAGTCTTTTACTGCTCGATATAACCATGAAACTATTGCAATGGGATTTTCTATTACTGAAGAAGCAATGGAAGATAATTTGTATGACTCGCTTTCAGCAAGATATACAAAAGCATTAGCAAGAGCTATGGCTTATACTAAGCAGACAAAGGCAGCTTCTTTGTTGAATACTGGTTTTGATGCTTTCACAAGTGGAGATGGGGAATTCTTGTTCGATACAGATCACCCAACTGTACAAGGTGGAAGTAACTCAAACAGACCTTCAACTGGTGCTGATTTGAATGAAACATCATTAGAGCAAGCTGTGATTGATATCGCTGCTTTCGTTGATGAGCGTGGACTGCTAATTGCAGCTAGACCTCGTAAGTTAATCATTCCACCTGCATTGCAATTTATTGCAACTCGTATTCTGCAATCTGATCTTAGATCAGCAACTGCAGACAACGATTTAAATGCACTTAGAAACAATGGGTCAATCCCAGAAGGCTTTACTGTTAATCATTATTTAACAGATACAAATGCTTTCTTTTTGACTACAGATGTTCCTAACGGTATGAAGATGTTTGTAAGAACTCCTATGTCAACAGCAATGGATGGCGATTTCAACACAGGTAATGTAAGATACAAAGCCCGTGAGAGATATTCATTTGGTGTTTCTGATCCATTAGGAATGTACGGATCTCCGGGTGCGTAAATAAAAATAATTAAAAGGGCAACTTGTGGGTTGCCCTTTTTTTATGTATAATAGAATTATCCCTAACAGTTACACAATGTAACTGACATTTGCCAAGATAGGAGACATACATGGCTAATACAACTTTTAACGGACCAGTCCGGTCCGAAGGCGGATTTAAACAAATAACAAAAAGTTCTACTTTAGGAACATTTACTGAAAACTTTGTCATTGATTCTAGTGGTAACTTAACTACATCTGGTGATGTAACTATAGATGATCAACTTCTAGTTAAAGATGGTGGACACTTAAAGTATACTGAAGCCGCAGGATTTGCAGCGTCTGACTTTATTGTTGGTAAAGGTGGATCTCTTGTTGCTACAGCAGACCCTTTTACTTCAGGGGCAGCTCAATTATTTCCTTTAGGAAGTAGATTACTTTATGGAAACACAGTTTACAGATATGCTAAATTAGCTGCAACCGCTGTTACAGCTGGTAAGTGTGTAACTCATGCCGCATCAATAGCTCATCACTTTGATTTAACTCCAACTGCAGGCGTAGCCGCTGGTGAAACTGCAATTTCAGTTGAAACAGCAGGTACTGATATTACCCTTAATCAATATGCAGGTGGATATTTGTACATCAATGATGCTGCAGGTGAAGGTCAGATGCTTAGAATACGATCTAATCCAGCTCATGATCACTCAGCAGACCCTTCAATTATTATTACCACTTATGATGATTTAGCAACAGCTATAACAACAAGTTCAAGAGTAACGCTTATCGCTGATCCTCTTAGTGCTTTGATTGGACAGGCCGCTACAACAACAGGTGCAACAATGGGTGTAACAGTAGTTGATATAGCTGCAAGTCATTTTGGCTGGTTTGCTGTTTCAGGTCCAGCTACAGTGTTAACTTCAGGAACATTGGTTGTAGGTAATCATGCTGTTCCATTAGGAGCCGTAGGCGCTGTTGGTCCAGCTGCAGGAGATGTTATACAAGTTATTGGTACAGTTATGATTGTTAACGTAACTACTGATTACTCATTGATAAATCTTTATGGCATTATCTAAATTTTAATTAGCGTGGGGGCTTAATAGCCCCTGCCTTTTATAAGGAGAATAATATGGCAGGATCTAATTCAGATGTAAATGTCACATTTATAAGTGACGAGGTTTTAGCAGATCCTAATGGCTTTTCTGCATCAGCTCAAGTTAATAATAATGCAGCATTAACTTTAGGTGGAGCTTTAGCCAGTGGTGGTGCAGTAACTCTTGGATCAGCAAGAACAGTTTCAATTACTTCTGGTGGTGACGATAGAAGTATATCTTTTACTGTTGTAGGCACAGATTTAGATGGAGTTTCCTTAACGGAGAGTATTACAGGAGTTAATGACAGTGCAGCAACAGGATCTAAATTTTTTAAAACGATTGTCAGTATTACAGCGGTAGGTGATCCAGCAGGCACAGTTTTAGCTGGAACAACAGCGGTAGCCGCAGATATAATTTTTGGCGGTAGAACTCGTCTTAAAGGTTATTCTATTGTTTCGGGTGGCACGGCAGGTGTTATTGAGTTTGTTAATGGGGAACCAAATGGTGGTGGTTCAACACTGTTTAAAGCAAGAACGGTAGGAACAGACAACACAACTATAGATAATACAATCCCACAAAATGGAGTTGTGTTTGAAGATGGTATGTATGTTAAGTATACAATAGCAACCACAGATATGATGAGTTTTTTCTACGCATAGGAGTAGAGATGTCCGAAAAAGGCACGATGAAGGGTCACACCATAGGTGGTGGACAGAAAAGACCTACTAAATCTGGTGCGGGCATGACTAAGAAAGGTGTTGCTAAGTATCGAAAAGATAACCCTGGAAGTAAATTACAAACAGCGGTTACAGGAAAAGTAAAGGCAGGAAGTAAAGCGGCTAAAAGAAGAAAATCATATTGCGCTCGTAGCGCAGGGCAAATGAAGAAATTTCCAAAAGCTGCTAAAGATCCTAACAGCCGTTTAAGGCAAGCTAGAAAAAGATGGAAGTGTTAGCATGGCTACCGTAAAAGAAAAAGACTTTTTGCATTCGTTAGATAAAAGAACGGCTATCTTAGAAGAAATTTTAGTTAGGTTAGAAACAAATCACTTAGCTCATATGCAAAAAGATATAGATAAGTTAGACTTTAAAATATGGGGTATTATTGCGGGTATTTCTATTCAATTAGCGGCCACTATAATAGCTTTAATTAATTTATACGGAGGGTAATATGGGAGCTGGTTTATACGCCAATATTCACGCGAAGAAAAAAAGAATCGCTGCGGGATCAAAAGAAAAGATGAGAAAACCGGGATCTAAGGGAGCTCCTACTGCCGCTAATTTTAAAAAAGCGGCTAAAACTGCGAAGAAACCAAAAAAGGTGTAACAAATGACCACATCTAACTCTACAAATTTTGAGCTGGACGCAGCAGAATACGTTGAAGAGGCTTTTGAAAGGTGTGGCTTAGAAGTTCGCACAGGTTACGATTTAGCTACTGCGCGTAGATCTTTAAATTTAATGTTTGCAGAGTGGGCAAACAGAGGTTTGAACCAATGGACTATTACTCAAAGAAGCCAAGCTTTAACCGCATCGGATAGAGAGTATTCTCTATCTACAGATGTGATTGACGTTTTAAATGTTGTTGTAAGACGATCCAATACAGACTTTTCTTTAACAAGAATAAGTAGATCAGATGATTTAGCGATACCTACTAAAACTACAACGGGCCGACCTACCCAGTTTTTTTTAGACAGACAAGTGACCCCTAATTTAAAAATTTGGCCTACGCCTGAAAACAGCACAGATGTTTTGTTTTATGACGCTTTAACTAGAATAGAGGACGCTGATTCTCAAGTTAACACAATGGACGTTCCTTTTAGATTTTATCCTTGTCTAGCCGCAGGATTAGCGTATTATCTTTCTTTAAAAAAAGCACCACAAAGAACGCAGATGTTAAAAGCAATATACGAAGAAGAATTTGAAAGAGCTATGGGAGAAGACAGGGATCGTTCTAGCTTTTCTGTAACCCCTCATTACACTTATCTTAGGTCCAATTAATGAGTAAGTTTGCAACAGGGAAAAAAGCTTATGGCATATCAGACAGGTCTGGTATGAGGTATAAGTACCTCGATATGAAAAAAGAATGGAATGGTCTTTTGGTGGGGCCAGATGAATTTGAACCAAAACACCCTCAATTAGGACCTTTCAAGTCGGCAGCAGATCCACAAGCTTTAAAAGATGCCCGACCTAGCCGCGTTGAGAATGCCATAGAAGTTCTTTTAAATTTTAATTCTTTTACCACAGGATCTGCCAGTTCAGGTGTTACAACAGTGCGAGAAATAAGTCATGGAAGAGCTTCTAATGACACGGTAAGATTTAGAAAAGTTTACGGATTAGACGGCTTAACCAAAGCCGTTATAGAACAAGCCACGGGGTATACAATTACGGTTGTAACAACAGATACTTATACCTTTACAGCTAATGGAGAAACGGCAAGCACCGGAGGTGTTGCTGGTGGAGGTGGTCGTGCAACGGCAGGCCCCGTAACGGTGAGCGCATAATAGTGAGTATAAGATAATGGCATGGACATACACTACCTTAATCCAATCAATCAAAGATTGGACAGATAATTCTGAAACAACTTTTGTTGCAGAAATACCTTTTTTTATAATAAACGCCGAGGAACGAATTTTTAAATCCGTTGATTTAGAGTATTTTCGCAAGAATGTTTCTGGAGCCTTCACTAGTGGTAATAAGTTTTTATCTACGCCTAGCGACTATCTTTCTTCTTTTTCGTTAGCTTTTGTTGATTCCAGTGGAAACACTAACTTTCTTTTACAAAAGGATGTTAGCTTTATACAGGCATACACTCCTGGAGGAACGTCTACAACGGGCAATCCAAAATACTATGCTCCTTTTGATGTTGAAACTTTTATTGTTTCTCCAACGCCTAACGCGTCTTATACGGCAGAATTGCATTATTTTTATAGACCACCGTCAATAACAACAGATGATAGCGGAACAACTTGGATAGGAACAAATGCATCAGATGCTTTATTATATGGTTCTTTAGTTGAAGCCTATACTTTTATGAAGGGTGAAGCTGATGTAATAAAAATGTACTCTGACAGGTACATGGAGGCTCTTTCTAGATTAAAGAACTATGCAGAAGGTGTAGAAGATATAGACGGTTTCAGAGCAGGAAAATTAATAAGCCCCAGAACATGAGTACTTTAAAAAATAAAACAATAGCCATAGTCGGTTTAGGAAATACTTTTGCAGAATACATTCTTGCTAAAACAAGAAGTCATGCTTTTGATGAAGTATGGGCTATAAACGCAATGTCTTCTGCTATTTTCCATGATCGTGTTTTTATGCTTGATCCAGCATCTCGTTTTTTAGATGGAGAAATGGCTGGGAAACAGACAAATGTAATGAAAGAAAGATTATTACAAAAATTAAATATTCCTATTTATTCTTGTTGTTTAGACAAAAGATGCCCTGATGTAATAGAATACCCTTTGCAAGAAGTTTTACAAAAAACTAATTACGCTTATTTAAATAATACTGTTCCTTATGCCATAGCCTTTGCTATAGCTAAAGAAGTAGGGAAAATTTGTTTATATGGTATAGATTTTAGCTATAAAGATATACCGCATATGGCAGAAGCAGGTAGAGCTTGTACGGAGTTTTGGTTGGCTATTGCTACTACAAAAGGAATAAAAATAGAAATAGCGAACAATTCTACTCTTTTAGATACTAATGTTCCAGATGAAGAAAAGCTGTATGGATACCATAGATTAGACGATCCTATAGTTTCTACAGTGCATGAAGGAAGTATGTTAATAACAAGAAAATCAAAGTTAGAACCACCAGAGCCATTGGATGCAATTCCAAGAATATACGGCAGAGAGGAAGATACAAGATAATGATTAGTGTTAGTACAACAATGGGGATTTCACCCGTAAATGTTTTTACTTCAGACAACGGAGGTCTTTCAGACGAACAAATAGCACAGATGGCAACAGATAAAATTGTTGCGGTATCTGAAGATGCTCCAGATGTTATTCGAGATCAAGCTAATGTTTTTAAAGAAAATGTTAAAAAACTTTTGTTTCATTATCTAGTCTTGGCAAGAAAAGAGGAACGTGCTACAATAGTTCATACTATAAGAAATTCAGGCCAAAAAGACTTGGCAGAATATATAAGGAGACTATAATGGCAATAGCACAAGCACTTTGTACTACGTTTAAAAAAGAGCTTTTAACAGCTACTCATAATTTTGCAACAAATGGTAATGCGTTTAAATTAGCACTTTTCGCAGAAGGTGGCGGTGGTAAATCTTCTACTACTGCAACATTAGGTGCAGCATCAACGGTATATGTTACAACAGGAGAAGTTGCAAACAGTGGTAGTTATGCTGCGGGTGGTGGTGTTTTAACAAAAGTAGCACCAAGTAATGTCAGCACTACAGGAATTACTGATTTTGCAGATTTAAGTTTTACAACAGCAAGCATTACAGCTATGGGTGCTTTAATTTATAACGACACTAACAATAATAAAGCAGTTTGCGTATTAGATTTTACAAGTAACAAAACATCAACGTCTGGAACATTTACAGTTCAGTTTCCAACGGCTGATGCAAGTAATGCAATTATAAGAATCGCTTAATCTAACAATAGTAAGGTAAGCTATGGCTATTATAACTGGTTGGGGTAGAGGCACTTGGACGCAAGGAGCGTGGAACAGAGCTATTCCTGTTGCTGTCACTCAAAGTGCTGCAACTAGTGCATTAGGATCCGTTGTTGTTGTTCCTTCAAGAGAAGTTCCTGTCACTCAATCAACATTAACCAGTGCTTTAGGAACAACTAGTTTTGTTGGAAGTGTTTCTGTAGCTGTTACACAAGGAGCTATGACAAGTGCTGTTGGGTCAGAAAGTGTTACAGGTTCTTCTTTACTTACAGCGGCTACAAACGTAGGAACAAGTTCAGTAGGTACTGTTCATGCTCCAACCTTTTCAATAGGCGTTTTCCCTGTTGGTTTAAGTGCTACTGGCTCTACGGGAGAAGAAAATGTTTGGGGTTTAATTGATACGGCACAAACATCGAACTTTTCAGCTATAACAGTATCACAAACTACAACTTGGACGAAAATAGCGGCATAAGGAAAATAAAATGGCAAGTACATATGTAAATAATTTAAGATTAGAAGAAATAGCAGATGGCGAACAAGCTGGAACATGGGGAGCTACGACTAACACTAACTTAGAGTTAATTGGTCAAGCCCTTGCATGGGGAACAAGAGCAATAGCCGATGCTTCTACTGATAACATAACAATAGCCGATGGTGCGGCAGATGCAGATAGATCTTTAGCCTTAAAGCTAACTGGAGGTGGGCAAGCAAGTACAATAACACTTCTTCCAAACACTTCTTCTAAAGTTTGGATTATGAACAATGCAACAAGTTACACTTTAACTTTTACGGCAGGCAGTGGCGCTAATGTTGCTATTGTAGCAGGTGAGACTAAAGTAATTGCGAGTGATGGACTTGGTAGTGGTGGCGTTGTTTACGATCTTTTTTCAAACCTTAGTTTTGCCGATCTTACCGTTAGCGATGATTTAACTTTAAATTCTGACGCTGCTATCATTTCATTAGGTGCAGGAAATGATGCAACACTCACACATGATGGTACAACAGGGCTAACTATAGCGGCAACTCCAATATCAATAGATTCAACTGGTGAGTTACATTTAAACTCTACAACTGGAGATATTAAACTTCAAGATGGTGGTGTTGATCAGATTGCTTTTGATTTAGATGGTGCTGCTGGTGTAGTTGTAATGAAACCAGCAGTAGATGCTGATGATTTAATTATTGCACAACATGATGGAACAGAAGTAATTCGCATAGAAGATGATGCTACTTTAGGTTTGGTTGGCAATAAGTTAAGCATTGCTAATTCTTCAAGTGATGTAGTCATAAAACCATTAACAGATGCTAAAGACATAATCTTTCAACAGTTTGATGGCACAGCAGTTATGACTGTTGAAGATGATGTTTCATTAACTATAAACAATGATGTGAGTGTAGTAGGTAGAGCAGTATCACCAACAGCACCTGTAGAAAATGATGGAAACATAGATTTAGCAGTAGCTAATAATTTTAAGGTTACTACAGGAGGTGCTTTTGATCTTACTTTTACAAATGCAGCTGTAGGACAGTCTGGTAATATATTGTTTATCAATAGTGGAAATCATGCAATAGGTGCACACGCAGATGTATTAGTTGCACCCGCAACTTTGACTACAATATCAGCAACAGGATCATTCTTAGTCACTTATTATTGTACTGCAACAAGTGGTAATAATACTATTTTAGTGACATCTTCAGCAATATTAACGTAGGAAATTAATATGAGTCTTATTAAAAGTACTAATGTAGGAAGTTCAGATGGTCCGTTTTACAATGATGTTGCTACAACTTCTTTACGTTGTGATGCAGGTAGTAACCCGAAATTGGTTCTTAATGGAACTTCTGGCAATAGAAATACATGGACTTGGTCGTGTTGGGTTAAAAGAAGTTCATTAGGTTCAGCTCAAATTGTTTTTAATGTTGGTGTAACAGGTACTGATGAAATAGATTTTCATTTTACTGCTGATGACCAATTTATTATAAGTGATAGAGGTGGACACAATCTAAAAACTACTCAATTTTTTAGAGACACATCGGCTTGGTACAATCTTGTTGTTGTCATGGATACAGTACAATCTGGTGTAACATTTGCTCAAGCCAATTCACTTAAACTTTATGTAAATGGTGTTAGAGTGACATCTTTCGCAAGTGGAACATCGCTTCCAGATGAAAATGATGTGTTTTCTGTAAATCATACTAGAATACATCACATTGCCACACGAAACTTAGGTGACAATGACTTTGATGGTTATTTAGCAGAAATGAATTTAATAGATGGAACAGCTATAGGTGAAACAAATGGCTATTTAGATGAATTTGGGGAGTTAAAAAATGGTGTATGGATTCCTAAAAATACAAGTGGATTAACATTTGGTAATAATGGATTTAGATTACAGTTTAAAGAAAATGGAATTGGAACTGGTGATACGGACACAATAGGAGCAGACACAAAACCAAGTGGAACAAAGCATCATTTTACATCTAGTGGTATAGCTGTTTCTGATTGTAATATGCCTGATAGTCCAGAGAATAACTTTTGTACGTTAAATCCTTTAGAAATTGCAAAGAAATTTGCTGATTCTGGTCAAGGTTTAATGACACAGTCAGAGGGTAATTTAAAATTTAGTGGTGGCAGAAATGTTTTTGGTAATATTGGAGTTAATTCTGGAAAGTGGTATTGGGAAATCATAAACACTTCTAGTACAGTAAACTCAGTTTCAGTAAGTGGTGTTATTACACAAGGAACACGAGCTCAAGTTTATGGTATTTACTACAATAGAAATGGCAATAAAGGACTAGGACTTTTAAATAGTGGAGCAAGTGAAACAAGTTATGGTGCTACTTATACAGATGATGATATTATAGGTGTTGCATTAAATATGGACGCTAGTACTCCAGAAATAACTTTTTTTAAAAATAATGCAAGTCAAGGAGCAATTGCTAATGCAAATTTAGCAGGTGGAGATGTTATTGCTTGGACACAAAATGGTGCTAATAGTGGAACATTAGTTGGTGTTTATAATTTTGGACAAGATGGAAGTTTTGCAGGTGAATTAACTGGTAATGATATAGGTGATGCAAAAGATGGCAATGGCATAGGTGCGTTTAAGTATGCACCACCATCAGACTTTCTAGCATTATGCACATCTAACCTACCAGAAGCAACCATAAGTCCTAATGCTGATACACAAGCTGATGAATATTTTAATACATTCATCTATAGTGGTAATAATGATGCAACAAGAACTTTTGACATAGGGTTTGTGAGTGATTGGTCGTGGTTTAAAACTAGAAATCAAAATAATTATGGATCGCAGTTATATGACAGTTCACGAGGTGAAACTAAAAGATTATCATCTAATGGTTTCGCTGTCGAAGATACAAATGCAGAAGGTTTAACTGACTTTAACCATAGTAATACTCTTTTAAAAATAGGAACAGATGCTTTCATAAATCAAGCAGGTACAACTATGGTTATTTGGAACTGGAAAGTAGGTGGTGGTTCACCTTCAAGCTATACACCAAATGGTGCATCAGCAGGAGTTTCAATGCAAAGAAATAGCACTTCTGGAATTTCTATAGTTACTTACAATGGAACTGGAACTGGAACTGGTGCAGGGGATCAATTATTAGGGCATGGTTTACAAGTGAATGATGTAGATACTAAACCAGACATGATGATTATTAAGGCTAGAAATTATGCAGGAACATGGAAAGTTTGGCATAAAGATATGGGGGGAGCTTTAACTACAGATTTTTTAACTTTGAATACAAATTCTGGTACAGCTTCCACATCAGATAATGTTTGGGATAATGCCGTACCTACATCAACTTTATTTCCTGTTGGATATGATTGGGAC
>ENA-OSJC01003046-OSJC01003046.1-marine-metagenome-genome-assembly--contig:-NODE-3046-length-12231-cov-3.547145_pt1 | contig 12231 bp, 7 predicted proteins | sample MGYA00237885_ERZ534234 | MGnify/ENA primary metagenome ERZ534234 (study PRJEB26413, sample SAMN06343907) | marine metagenome | isolation source: coastal waters | place: Atlantic Ocean: West Antarctic... | reverse complement strand
CCCGTATTTTATTGGGATTAGTAAAAAAACTTGAAGAACATTCTGTTAGAAGACATCGTATTATTCAAGCTCTTAATAATTCTATTAATGTTTTTAAGAGTTCCAGAGAAAATACTAAAAAAGCTCGTGAATGTTTACAAGATCAGCTAAGTAAGCCAGCGGCTTCTTCGGATCTAACTGTTTCTGCCATTGGTCATGCTCATATTGATACTGGCTGGTTGTGGCCAGTAAAAGAGACAGTTCGAAAATGTGCTAGAACATTTGCAACTCAATTAGATATCATAAAAAGATATCCAGATTACATCTTTGGAGCATCACAACCTCAGCATTACCAATTTATGAAGGATAAATATCCAGATATATATCAAAAAATAAAAAAAGCTGTAAAATCTGGGAATTGGGAAGTTCAAGGAGGGATGTGGGTAGAGGCGGATTGTAACTTAATCAGTGGAGAGTCCATGGTAAGACAATTTTTGCATGGAAAAAATTTCTTCAAAGATGAATTTGACATTGAAGTTGATAATTTATGGTTACCAGATGTTTTTGGATACTCTGCGGCCATGCCACAAATTTTAAAAAAAGCTGGAGTTAACTACTTCTTAACTCAAAAAATTTCATGGAGTCAGTTCAATGATTTCCCTCATCAGACATTTAATTGGAGAGGAATAGATGGAACAGAAGTGTTGACCCATTTCCCACCAGAAAACACATACAACAGTGAATTAGATTCAGAATATTTACTTCCAGCACAATCAAGTTTCAAAGAAAAAGATAAGTTAGATGAGTTTATTTCACTATTTGGCGTAGGCGATGGAGGAGGAGGGCCAAAGCCCGAGAATATTGAGCTGGGGCGTCGTATGGCTAATCTTGAAAATGCACCAAAGGTTCATTTCGACACCGCAAAGAATTTTTTTGACAGATTAAATAATCATAAAGATAAGCTTGAAACATGGTTTGGTGAGCTTTATTTAGAGCTTCACAGGGGAACATTGACAACTCATGGGTTAGTGAAAAAGCAAAACAGAAAACTAGAAAATAAACTTAGAACTGTTGAAATGATGTGGGCTTGCCTACCAATAGATCAATATCCATCTGAAAAACTAGATAACTTATGGAAAAAAGTCCTTCTAAACCAATTTCATGATATTATACCAGGCTCAAGTATAAACTTAGTGTATCAAACAACTCATAAAGAGTACTTAGAAGTCCATTCAGGATGTGATAGTCTTTTAAGCGACGCTTCACAATTACTGTTCAATAAAGATAATGAATCGTTTGTATTGGTAAATACCTTATCCTACAAATGGAAAGGTCTTGTAGCCCTTCCTAAGAATTTTGAAGGATACCGTATTGTTACTAAAGAAGGAAACGATGTCTCAGTCCATAGAAGTAGTAAAGGGTATAGCATGGATGTCAACTTAGACAGTCTATCAATGAATTCTTTCAAAAAAGCCGAAGAAAAAAAGTTAGAGGTCCAATCTTCCTCAGACTTTATCCTTGAAAATGATTTTATTAAATATGAGTTTGACGAAGTAGGAACGCTCATTTCTGCCTACGATAAAGAGGCCAATAACGAAGCAATGAAACAGCCTGGAAACGTATTTTCTCTTTATGAAGATATACCCAACAATTGGGATGCTTGGGATATTGATTTTTTTTACCGAGATGCACTTATTGAAACTGGAGCGGTAGAATCAATAAAGCTTTCTTCTTCTTCAAAAATTTTAAAGCAACTTGAAATAAGCTTGTCAATTGGGAATTCTAAAATACAACAAGTCATATCCTTATCGAGTCACTCTAAGAGATTGGACTTCAAGACAAAGGTACATTGGAATGAAAGCCATAAAATGCTAAGAGTTCATTTCCCGGTTAATGTTATTTCTGAGCAAGCAACATTTGATATACAGTATGGTTATGTAAAAAGGAACACACATAGAAACACCAGTTGGGATAAAGCCAAATTTGAAGTTGTTGGTCATAAATATGCAGACTTATCAAACCATGATTATGGAGTAGCGCTATTAAATGATTGTAAATATGGTTATATGGTATTGGATAATATTTTAGATTTAAATCTCCTTAGGTCTCCAAGTAATCCTGACCCAGATGCTGATCTCGGAGATCATACATTTACTTATAGCCTTTTGCCACATAAAAACGATCTTATTCGGTCGAATGTTATATCGGAAGCATCATGTCTTAATCAAGAGCCACTCCTGTTTGAAGGTTATAATTCAGACGCCAAAATACCTTTGGAACTTTCTGGACAAGGAATTGAGCTTACAGTGCTGAAAAAAGCTGAAAAAGAAGATGCTTGGATTTTTCGTGTTGTGGAGACAGATGGAAGGAGTTCAAATGGAAGACTCTCTTTTGAGGGAAGTATTGTAGAATGTGATCTGATGGAATGGAATAACATTTCTGAAAAACAAACGATTAAAAAAGAAATGGCCTTAAACCTAAAACCATTTGAAATAAAAACATTTAAGTTTAAAAAATAATTAAAAACTAAAAAGGGGCTTAAATAAGCTCCTTTTTAGTTTTAGTATAATTCTTTAATAGTTTTAATTTAGACATCAATCTTATTGTGAAATATTTGTGAATGCTGAAAACTTTTAAATATCTACTACTTACACTAATCCCTGTTATCTCCCTAATGGGACAAGATTCAACTCGAGCTATTGAATTCGGTTATTTAGATTCCCTGCGAGGAGTATATACTTTAGATAAAGAGCCGTATACTGGACCTGTTTTTAAAAAATTAGGCATTGGTCTCATGACAGGTAACTATAAAGATGGTATTAAAAGTGGGCTCTGGCAAACGCTTAATACTATTGGTGAGCCTATAATGATCGGGCATTTCAAAGATGGCGAAAAACATGGGGATTTTGAGCAGTGGTATGATGACGGTGAAAAAAGACACCGTGAATTAACAGGTAAATTTTATGAAAATAAGTACGTTGGTGACTATCGCGAGTGGTATGATAATGAAAATAAATCGATTGTAGGTTTTTATATAGATGGAAAAGAAGAAGGGTTATATCGTGAATGGTATGAGAATGGTAAAAAAGCACTCAAAGCCAGATATCGTCAAGGAAATCCAGATGGCTGGTATAAAGAATGGTATGATAACGGAAAGAAAGCACTTAAAATAAAATTTGAAGATGGTAAGATCAACGGCAAATGGACTCAGTGGTATAGGAATGGAAATAAGGAATTACGTATTCAATATATAAATGGTATCCCCAGAGGAAGAGCTAAATTTTGGTTTGAAGATGGAACGATTAGAGGTGAGGGTATTGTTAAAAGTGAGGTCGTTGGTGGAGGATGGATTATAGAAGATACCGGCGGCGGTAAAAGAGTTTTTAAATAATAATTACTTGACCAGCCTTTCATAAGGGACTCTATTATAACTAAAGTTTATCTCATTTTATTCATTAGTTTTCTGATCTTAACTAGCTGTGATGATAAAACAGAGACTCTTCTTTCAACTATTTCAATATTAGATTTTAAAAATAACGATTTCGTATATGAAATTGTAGAAATTGAAAGTGAGGTTGAATCAGATGAACAACCTAAGAGTACACATCTATGGGTTAACGGTGTCAAAACTGATATAAAAAATATAATTCCTCCTTTTACACTATATTGGAATACCAACTCTATCACTAATGATACTTATTCTATTAAAGTTTCATTAATAGATAATAATAATCAAGAATTTTTCAGTGAATCTATCAATCTTAGAGTAGATAATACTCTAGCGTTACCACATGCGAGTGAAATACATAGATTAAATCTAATGAATGAGGGTCTTTATATTGATTGGGAGCAATCAATTAGTAAAGATTTTTATAGTTATAAGCTGGAAAAATCCTTAGATAGTTTTTTAGTAAACTCTGAAATTCTTAAAGAAACAATTATTCTAAGTGATACCCTTTTTATTGATGATGGACTGAATAGATTAATTAATCAATATTATAGAGTGACGACAATTGATACCTTCAATTATCAGTCTGAGAGCGAGATTATCACTTTTGAAAAAGATGCCTCCCCAAATTCTGTTGAAATATATTCAATAGACTATGATACTACTCAACTGGTTGTTAGGTGGTCAAAATCTAAAGAAAGTGATTTTATGGGTTATACTCTTTTTACATCTGAAACACAGAGTTCACAAAAAGAAATAGTCCAAAAATATACTAATATTTTAGATACAACCTTTTCTTCAATAGATTTTAATCCAAATTATTTAAAATGGTATTGGATTGAGGTAGAAGACTCATTGGGACAAAAAAGTTTGTCCAATCCATTTTCTACTTCAATTAATTCTCCCCCAAATAGAATTGTTATCTCTGGTGTAGAATATGATCTTGAAAGAATGTCTCTCCAATGGGATTCCTCAATAGAAACAGATTTTGCTTCATATGAGATACTATACTCAACAACTGAATTTACTGACTATAGTATAATTGCTACTATAGACCAGCAAAATGATAGTTTTTTTAACCTTTCTGAATTTGATCCAACTATTAAGAATTGGTTTAAAGTAAGGGTCATTGACTTTTGGCAATTGAATTCAATAAGTGATCCTGTCTCAAATTCTATTGATTTAAACCCAGAACCTATACATATTCAATCAATTGAATATACTTTAGATGAAATGACGATTCACTGGACTCAGTCAAATGAGACTGATTTTGCTTCATATGAAATATTTAAGTTTGATGAAGGCCTTGAAGAATATTTTTCGATTGCTTTAATTAATGATCAAGAGACTAGTTCTTTAATAATTAATGAATTTGATCCAACTATTGAAAATTGGTATAAAATAAAGTCAACAGATCATTGGGGCTTAAGTAGTTTTGGAAATGAAATGAGCAATTCATTAGATCCGTTTCCAAATAGTTCATTTTTAAATCCTATTTTATATCAAGAGAGTCAATTCCTTTTTAATTGGTCTAAAAATAATGAATCGGATTTTGATTCATACACGTTGTATAAGTCAAATACAGTAGAGTTTGTAGACTCCAGTCTTATTTATACAACTGTAAATGTAAGTGATACGAGTTTTCAATATGAAATAACTTCAGGCCTTTTAAATTATTATAGAATAGCGGTTAAAGATAAATGGGGTCAAGTAACAGTAGGAATTTCCACTTCAGGAAATTCCTATTCAATGTTTAGTCTTACTTATGGTGGTCAAGAGGTTGATTATGGAAAGTCAGTCATTCAATTAAATGATCAAAGTTTTTTAATTTGTGGAACAACCTCTTCCGAAGGGAATGGTAGTACGGATGTCGTTGTTCTAAAAACAGATTTGTTAGGAGCGGAAGATTGGTTGATTACTTATGGCGGGGTTAATAGCGATTATGGTAACCAGATAATTGAGTCAAACAGCGGTGGCTTTCTTTTTGTTGGAAAGACACAATCCTTTGGAAGTGGACTTTCAAACCTGTTAGTATCCAAGATTGATGAAAGTGGTAATCAAGGTTGGCTCAAGACTTATGGTGGCACGGATACTGAACAAGGGAACTCTATTTATCAAATAAGTGATGGTACTTATGTTATCGTTGGTTCAACAAAATCATATGGTGAAGGTCAAAAAGATATCTGGGTATTGAAAATTGATAATGAGGGTAATGAAATTTGGAATCAGGCATATGGTACAAATGTAAATAATTATGGAGTCTCAGTCTTGCCTTCATATGATGGGGGGCTTTTCATCCTTGCCAATAATGAAAAAGTAGATGTAGAAAATATCTATGACATATCTATTTTAAAAATAAATAGTGATTGGAATGTTGAGTGGGAGCAATTTTTTGGTGGGGATAATAATGACTTAGGTTATTCTTTTATTGATGATGGTGATGGACTAGTGATCTGTGGAACCACTACTTCTTTTGGTAATGGTTTATCAGATGCTTATGTTATAAAGTTAGATTATTCTGGAAATATAATATGGGAAGAGACTTACGGAGAGAACTTGATTGATTATGCTTCTTCTATTGTAAAAACATTAGATAATGGTTACGCTATGGTCGGAACTACGGAATCTAATTCTGGCCTAGAAGGTTTTAACATATGGTTATTTAAAATTGATAATTCAGGTACTTTAGAATGGTCTCGGTTGCTCGGTGACAACTCATCCGAACAGGGATATTCTTTAGCCAATACTTCTGATGGTGGATTTATTTTAACAGGCATATGGGATGAAGATATCTTTTTAATTAAGACTGATTCAGAAGGAAACCTAAATTAGTAATCGGTAGCGAAGAGCATTTTCCTTAAAATTTTTCTGAAATAATTTTTGCAAGAGTAGCAGAAGCTTCAGGCGCTAAGTTAAAGTAAAGAGATGGCTCAATAAGTTCTACCTCCATAAGTAAAAAAGTGTCTTTACTTCGTACTAAATCAACACGTGCATATAGATTATTGAAAGGCAAGCTCCCGATTATAGTTTCTGCAATTTTTAAAAGTTTTTTTTCTGGGTTTTCGATAAGCCTAAGAATCCCTCCATGCTCTTCTTGAACCCTAAAATCACTTTTCTTAGGAGTTTTCAAAAGGGTATGGCTATAGTGCTCACCAAAAAATATTAAAGAAAATTCCCCTTCTTCTTTAATATTTTTAATAAATGGTTGAACGATAAAGCCGCGCTTAGAAAATAGATTACTCAAAAAAGAGGTACTATTTGAGAACCCTTGTTTTGTAAGTATATGTGTATCTTCTGCATTGGCGCTTATAGTTGGTTTTATTATTAATTTTTCATTAGAAAAGTAAGAGAAATATTTTTGAATGTTTTGTTCATCATAATTCTTTAAAAAAAAAGAAGGAATTATTTCAATATCTTTTTTTGAAAGCTCTAAAAGATAGGATTTATCAATATTCCATTTCACTAAATCTAAAGAATTTTGAAGAACACAATTTGAGGTGTGAATGTTGTGGAGTACTTTCAAAAATTCTTTAATTCTATCTTGATAATCCCAGGTTGATCGAATAATAGCTAGATCAAAATCATTCCATGAAATATTTAAGATATCCCATGGAACTAATTTGCAATCCCAACCATATTTTTTCATTGAATTAATTAACAAGTGATCATAACACTCAAAATGAGAAAGGTCTTTTATTGTAAGAATAGCGCAAGTAGGCATAAAAGAGATTCCTCTATCTAATTAGTGTATCAAAATGAAACATCTAGAAATTGCCTAATGTAAAAAAATGTTACACTTTATTGTTTTTTTTATTAATATTGACTTAACGAGGTAGGTTAAAACCAATTTAATATTGGTTAAATTAATAAAATGTCAAAAAGTATACAAAAATCAATTCTTTTAATTGAGAGTGATGATGCTATTCTAAAAAGCCTTCAAGAAAAGCTGAAAATAGCAGGTTATCTAGTAATCAGTGCGAAAGAAGGTTTTGAAGGTTATGAGAGGGCAAAAAAAGAGAATCCGGATCTAATTATTACAGAACTCGTTTTACCTGTGATGAGTGGCGCAAAAATAGCAAGGCTCTTAAAATTTGATGAAAGGTATAAAAAAATTCCCCTTATCTTATTGGGAACGAATGATGCATTGGAAGGGTTTGATATAAATTTGTATGGCATTGATAAATTTTTGAACAAGCCATTTCGACTTGGCGATTTGAAAAGTTTAATTGAAGAACTCATATGATAAATGTAGACCCTTTAATACTAATAATACTATTTGTGTTTGGATCTAGTATTGGCAGTTTCCTGAATGTCGTAATATTTCGATTACCTAAAAATATGAGTCTCTTTTTTCCAGGTTCTCATTGTTTCTCCTGCAAAAAACCTGTTCGGTTTTTTGATAATATTCCAATATTAGGTTACTTTATTTTGGGTGGAAAATGTAGAAATTGCAAAGAAGGTTTCTCATCGAGATATGCATTAGTAGAATCATTCACAGGGTTGATTACATGTGTTCTATTTTTTTTATATGGTTTCAGTCAATATTTTTTTATTTACACTTTCTTGACGTACGCACTTATTGCAATAACTTTTATAGATTTAGACCATTTAATAATTCCAAATGGATTTATTATTTTGGGATTATTAAGTACCGTAATCGTATACTTTTTTGACCTAAGTCCATTGTCTTGGGAAGACGGCGTTACGGGCGCATTTATTTTTGGTGGATTTCTTTTTTTTCTTGGGGTTGTTGGTGAATTTATTCTTAAAAAAGAAAGTATTGGTTTTGGTGATGTGAAACTTGGCCTTGTTCTTGGAGGATTAATTGGTGTAGGCTCCTCTATTTTAGCACTCTATTTAAGTTTTTTTACTGCTGGAATTGCGATTGTAATATTAATGGTTTCCAAAAAACTAGACACCTCTAATCCAATTCCTTTTGGACCTTATATTTCAGCAGGTACATTATTAACTATTTTGACAAGTACCCAAAATGGTGATAACATGATAATAAACTGGTACGTAAGGACAATGTTTTAATATGGCAGGATTAAACAAATCTTCGATTGGGCAGATGCTTATCACAAGTGGGAAGATTGACCCATCTCAATTAAGAACAGCAATAGATTTTCAAGAAGATAATAACGGATATATTGGTCAAGCTTTAATAGATTGTGGTTTTTTGACTCCAAAAGAATTTCTTCCTTACCTGGGGAAACAATTAAAAATTCCATATTTAGAGCTGGCATATTTTGATATTGACCAAACCCTTATAGATATTGTTCCTGAAAAAAGTGTTCGAACATATAAAGTATTTCCTCTTTTTAAAATAAAAGATGTTGTGAACCTAGCTGTCGTAGATCCTCTTGACCCGGAACCAATTAATTTTGTTAGAGAGTCAACCGGTATGACAGTTGAACCAATAATTTGCAGTGAGGAAGATATTGTAAATGCTATTGACCTTCACTACGGTATCTCTAGTTTTCTCGAGGCTGATTCGGATATGGACGATGCTAAAGACATCACCGATCTATATGATGAAAGTCAAATTGTTGAACTTGTTGATGGTATTATTACACAGAGTCAACGTTATCGGTGTTCGGATATTCATATTGAACCAAGAGAAGAAGATATTAGAATCCGCTTTAGAATTGATGGTAAACTTCAAGATTTCCAGGTCTTTCCTAAAACTATACAAGATGCTCTTATTTCACGATTAAAAATTATGTCGAGCATGGACATTGCAGAAACCAGAAGACCTCAAGATGGACGGATATTATTTAGGTCAAAAGTTGGAAGAATTGATTTGCGTTTATCTACGTATCCTACTCTGTTTGGCGAAAAAACTGTTCTACGTTTATTGAACTTACAGGAAGCGCTTTACCCATTATCTGAACTTGGTTTTGGAAAAGAAACGGAAACAAATTTTAATATGATGCTTCATGGTGGGGAAGGGATTGTCCTTGTTTCTGGGCCGACTGGAAGTGGTAAAACAACGACTTTATATTCAACACTTAATAAGCTGGAGAAACCAGAGGTCAATATTGTTACAGTTGAAGACCCAATAGAATTTGATCTTCAAAATATTAACCAGGCTCAAGTAAATACAAAGTCAGGTGTCACTTTTGCAGCGGCTCTTCGATCTATTCTGAGGCAAGATCCAGATGTTATTATGGTTGGAGAGGTTCGGGATGAAGAAACAGTTGACCTAGCAATTAGAGCGGCTTTAACTGGACATTTAGTTTTTAGTACAATACATACAAATGATGCAGCTTCAGGTTTTGCTAGACTCTTAAATTGGGGAATCGAACCTTTTTTAATATCTTCAACTGTTAAAGGAATCTTAGCTCAACGCCTAGTTCGGAAAATTTGCGAAAATTGTAAAATTGATCACGAAATTACAAGTAGAGAAGCAACTCTTTTAAAGATAGATAAGAAAAAATATAGAATCACCTCCACTGGGAAAGGGTGTCTTTCGTGTCGGAATTCAGGCTACAAAGGACGTTTAGGTATTTATGAATTATTAATAGTAAATGAAGATATCTCTGAATTAGTACTGGATGCTCAACCGGCTTATAAGATAAAACAGAAGGCCTGTGAAAATGGAATGACCACTCTCCTAGAGGATGGACTAGAAAAAGTGCGTAGAGGTGTTACTAGCTTAAATGAAATAATTGAAACGCTTGGAGCGACAAGAGCAATTTAATGATAAGCGTTCTTTTTGTCGGTGGTAAAGATAAAGTGATTCCTCAGTTTACTAATTTACCGTTGAAAGTTGATTATGTTCAAAATGGGATGATCGGGCTAAATGCATTGCAAACAGCATCCTATGAGTGTATAATAATTGCAAATAAACTTCCAATGCTTACTCCATCCCGTTTAATTCGAGAAATAAGGAAAATAAATTTATATATTCCTATTTATTGCTTTATCTCTGATGATAAAAGACGTTCTGATATTCTGAAGGATTTTGACAACGGAATGACATTTTATTTTGAACCGGAAGCACAATCATCCGATGATCTATTAGAATTAGTATTGCTGGGAAAACAATATATTGATTTTATTTATGATATACCTGAAATAGATCGGAGGTTTTTTGGGCATATTGGTATCGGAAAAATTGTTGGTATAACGGAACCAATGCTTGATTGCTACCGACTATTATTCCAAATAAGAAAAAAAACCGTAACAACTATCCTTTACGGTGAAAGTGGTACTGGAAAAAACTTAGTTGCTGAAAGTTTACATCACAATAGCCTTCGAAGAGAGAATCCTTTTATCAGTGTTAATTGTCCTGCTATACCTAAAGAGCTTTTAGAGAGTGAGTTATTTGGTCATGTTAAAGGTTCTTTTACTGGTGCAGACCAAGATAAGATAGGAAAATTTCAAGCAGCAAATAGTGGAACTATCTTTTTAGATGAAATAGGTGACATGGATCTAAGCTTGCAGGCTAAAGTCCTCAGAGTGTTAGAAAGTAGTGAAATTGAAAAAGTTGGCTCAAATGAAACAATAAAAGTAGACGTTAGAATTATTTCAGCAACAAATCAAAATATTGAAAATATGATATCTGAGAATACATTTAGGCAAGACCTTTTTCATCGTATCAATGTTTTTCCAATCACGATTCCTTCCTTGATTGATCATCCCGGTGATATCCCTTTAATTGCATATCGAATAATTGATAGTTTGAAAAAGAAACATAATTCAAAGGTTAATTACATTTCTCCTGGGGCATTAAAATTAATGAAAAACTATCACTGGCCAGGAAACGTTCGCGAGCTAGAAAATATTTTGGAACGGGCAGTTCTGTTGACAAATGAAACAGTAATAACTAGTGGCGATATTCTACCACTTTTAGGCCCTAAAAAAGACAGAAGTGATGCTTTAGATGCCACTGGGATGTCTATTGATGAGGAAAAGAGTGACTTCAAAAAAGAGTCACTTTCAACTTCGCAAACTGAAAAAAGTCTTCCAATTAGCAAAGTTCCACAAACTCTAAAAGAAATTGAGAAAAAAGCTATAGTTGAGGCTTTAGTCTATACCGAATGGAATATGACGAAGACTGCAAATGTATTAGGAGTGAGCCGAATGACTCTTTATCGAAAAATTGATTCTTATGGGATTGAAGAGAATGAGTAGGAAACTTTTAAAATTTTCCTTCGTTGCTTTTAACAATGAAGAGGAGAAGGTAGTTCGTGATACCATTAAGGCTACAAATGAAAAATCGGCTTCATTGCAGATACAGCAGTTAGGTCTTGAACCTTTAAATATTAAAAAAGTTGCAACCTCCATACTCGATATTGATGTATCCTTCTTTGAAAAGATTACTCCAAATCAGATATATAATTTTACAAGACAATTATCCGTAATGTTAAAAGCTGGTGTTCCCCTTGTAGAGGCTATGAGTTCATTGCATAGTGATAGTGCCGGGCCATTAGTAAATAAAATAATTGATGAAATTATAGATGATCTTTCTGGAGGATCTGCACTTTCAAAAGCATTAGAAAAGCATCCTAAAATGTTCGATAGCATGTATGTTAATATTGTTCGTGCTGGAGAAAGTGCCGGTGTTTTAGATAAGGTCTTATTCCAATTAGCTGATTTTATTGCAAGTGATTTAAAATTAAGAATGGGAATTAAGCAAGCAATAAGGTACCCAACTATTGTTGTAGGTATTACTATTTTAGTAGGTATTTTTGCAGTTACATATATATTACCTCGATTTTCAACGCTCTTTTCTAACTCTAAGATAGCTCTGCCTTTACCAACAAGAATACTATTAGGAATTGACGTTTTTATAACAG
>ENA-OSJC01003041-OSJC01003041.1-marine-metagenome-genome-assembly--contig:-NODE-3041-length-12241-cov-13.692289_pt1 | contig 12241 bp, 10 predicted proteins | sample MGYA00237885_ERZ534234 | MGnify/ENA primary metagenome ERZ534234 (study PRJEB26413, sample SAMN06343907) | marine metagenome | isolation source: coastal waters | place: Atlantic Ocean: West Antarctic... | reverse complement strand
GTGGCTGTTTTTTGTGGCTCAATTATTGGAGCATGTCTCGGTTTCTTATGGTTTAATGCACCACCTGCTAAAATATTCATGGGTGATACAGGATCTTTAGCACTTGGTGGATCATTAGGTGCAGTTGGGATAATTACTAAACATGAAATCGTTTTGGCTATAACAGGTGGCTTATTTGTTTTAGAAGCAGTTTCAGTTATCGTACAAGTAATATCTTTTAAACTTACCGGAAAAAGAGTTTTTAGAATGGCTCCTATTCACCATCATTTTGAAAAAAAGGGTTGGTCAGAATCTACTGTTGTAATTAGGTTTTGGATTATTGCAATAATTCTTGCAATGATTGGTTTGGCAACATTAAAACTTAGATAATGTTAAATAACTTAAATATTTTTTATAAGAAAAAAATTTTAATTTATGGTCTAGGGAAAAGTGGTTTATCTGTTCTTAAATATTTAAAGAAAAATAATAAAATTACTACACATGATGATAAATTTAAGATTGATAATACAAAAATAACAAAAGTTAAATTTGACTATATAATAATTAGCCCAGGAATAAATATTAATGAATGTAACTTAAGTAATTTTTTAAAGAATAATTATAAAAAGATTTATACAGACTTGGATATTTTTTATAACCATAATAAAGAAAATAATAAGATAACAATTACTGGAACTAATGGTAAATCAACTACTGCTAAAATTTTATACGATGCATTAAGGGATCAGAAAGTAGATGTTAGATTAGTAGGTAATATTGGCAATCCTGTACTTTCAGAGAAAAAAATAACAAATAAAACAGTTTTTGTAATAGAAGCCTCATCATATCAGCTAGAATATAGTAAATTATTCAAATCAAATATATCGGTAATTTTAAATATATCACCAGACCATCTTGAAAGACATAAGACTATAAATAAATATGTAAGTGCTAAATTTAGATTAATAAAGAATCAAACCAAGAAAGATTTTGCTATTTTAAATATAAAAAATTTTTATATTAATAGAGAATTAAAATCTAAAAATTTTTTACCTAAATTAATAAAAATTGAAAAAAATATAGATAGTATTTTCTTAAAAAAAATAAATAATCCATTTTTTAACAGTGAAGGAAACAAGGAGAATTTAAAATTTATTCTAGAAATTGCTAAAATACTAAAACTTAAAAAAAATATTCTATACAAAACATTAAAAAAATTTAAAGGACTAAAATACAGGCAAGAAATAATTTTTCAATCGAAGAAATTAACAATTATTAATGATTCAAAAGCCACAACTTTTTCTTCATCAGCAATTTTATTAAAATCCTTAATTAATGTTTATTGGATAGTTGGTGGTCAAGCTAAAAAAGGAGATAAGTTATCACTATCAAGGAAAAATTGTAAAAATATTAAAGCATATGTTTTTGGAGCTAACAAAAATTTTTTTATAAATAAAATAAAAAAATTGATGAAATATGAATCTTTTTTAGACTTAAAGAGTTCAGTTAAAAAATTATTTTTAGATATTAAGGTTGATAAAAATATTACTCATAAAATAATTTTATTTAGCCCATCAGCAGCCTCATTCGATAATTTCAAAAATTTTGAAAAACGTGGAGAATATTTTAATAAACTTATTAAAAAATATATAAATGTTTAATCTTAATTTAATATATAAATTTTATTATGAATGGTGGAAGAATCTAGATAAAACACTTTTTTTATTAATAATATTTTTATTTATTTTGGGGTTATTTTTTTCTTTAGTATCAACCTCCTTAATTGCCTCTGATAAATTAGATACTAATAACTATTTTTTTTTCTTCAAACACTTGGCGTATATTTTTATTGGTTTGATTGTAATGATATTTTTTTCATCTCTAAGTAAGAAAAATCTCTTTAAGATTTCTTTTTATTTTTTTTTAATATCATTATTTTTTTTATTTTTAGTGCCCGTTCTAGGTACTGAGATCAAAGGATCTAAAAGATGGCTTAATCTTTTTTTTCTACCAAGATTTCAGCCAATAGAGTTAGTTAAACCATTTATAATTATTTTTATTTCTACAATTTTGTGTAGTGAAAAAAGTTTTAATATTTATTTTAAATATCTATTAACATTTGTGGCTATTGTACCTGCCTGTCTTCTATTAATGATGCAGCCTGATATTGGTCAAACATTACTTATCTTTTTAGCTTGGGCTACTCTAGTTTTTATCTCAGGCATAAGTTTATCAATAATTTTAACTTTTTTTAGTTTTTCATTATTATCTTTATTTTATATAGTTTTTTATATTCCTAAATTTAGTTATATCAAAAATAGGATTTTATCATTTTTTAATCCGATTGATGGTACGCATAACTTTCAATCAGATAAAGCGATTGATGCTATTAGTAGTGGTGGCTACTTCGGAAAAGGAATTGGTGAAGGCACCTTAAAAAATAAAGTACCAGAAGCCCACACCGATTATATTATTTCTGTAATATCAGAAGAATTCGGTGTTGTAGCAATTATACTATTATTGATTTTGTTTTTATTTTTTATCTACACTGTTTTCAAAAAAATTTATTTAGAGAAAAATGAGAAAATTAAATTAGTTTTAACTGGAACTATTTGCTTAATTATTGTTCAAACCTTGATACATATTGGTGTGAATATTAGATTGTTTCCCACAACAGGTATGACCTTACCTTTCTTAAGTTATGGAGGATCATCAATTGTAGGTACTTCAATATTATCTGGAATAATATTAAATTTAACAAAAAGAAAAATTAATTAAATGATACAAAGAATTTTAATTAGCACAGGTGGATCAGGAGGTCATGTTGTACCTGCAACCGTATTATACGAACATTTAAAAGATCAATTTAATATATCAATGTCTACTGATTACCGAGGAATGAAGTTTCTAGATAAAAATAACTATAATTTAGAAGTTTTTAATATAACCCCAATATCAAAAAATATTTTTTTACTCCCATTTCAATTCTTTTTAATAATTTACTTAGTTATAAAATCTATTTTTTTTTTAAGAAAAAAAAAAATAGATATATTGATTTCAACAGGTGGCTACATGTCTTTTCCGCTGTGTTTAGCATCAAAAATTTTAGATATTAAGCTCTTCTTATTTGAACCAAACATGGTTTTAGGAAGATCAAATAAATTTTTTATTAAATCGTGCGAAAGAATTTTTTGCTATTCTAATAAAATTAAAAATCTCCCAAATAAATATATATGTAAGATTAGCGTAATCCCTGCATTATTAAGAAAAAAATTTTATAATGCTAAAAAAGCTGATATGATCGATAATGACATTAATTTGTTGATAATAGGTGGAAGCCAAGGAGCTAAAGTATTTGATACTTTGATTCAAACATCAATAATTGAATTATCAAAAAAATATAAATTAAAAATATATCAACAGACTAATTCAATTAATTTTAAAGATTTAAAAAAATTTTATAAAGATATGAATATAGATTGTGAATTATTTAATTTTCATGAGGATATTTCAATTTTTATGAGTAAATCAAATATATGCATTACTAGAGCAGGTGCCTCAACATTAGCTGAGTTAATCTTTTTAAATTTACCTTGCGTGGCAATACCATTGCCAACCTCAAAAGACAATCATCAATTTGAAAATGCTTTTTTTTATTATAAAATTGGCTGTAATTGGATTTTAAATCAAAATGAAATTAATAAAGAGGCTGTAGCAAATAAATTATTTAATATTGTAGATAACAAAGACGAATTTTTAGTTAAAAAAATAAATATGAAAAATTTTAGCTATCAAAATACATGGAATAATATAAATCAGAAAATTATATCTGTTATTAATGAAAATAGAATTAGCAAAAACTGAAATTATACATTTTGTTGGAATAGGTGGGATTGGTATGAGTGGTCTTGCACTTATAATGAAAGGGATGGGTTTTAACGTCCAGGGAAGCGATATACTTATTAATAAAAATATTGAAAGATTAAAAAAAGAAAAAATTAAAATTAACATACAACACAATAAAAAAAATATAACGAGAGCGACTATTGTGGTTATTTCATCAGCTATAAAAAAAAATAATCCAGAGTTAATTGAAGCAAGGGCAAAACAGCTTCCGATTTATAAACGTGGAGAAATGTTGGCTAATATAGTATCTTTGACAAAAAATATTGTTGTAACAGGATCTCACGGTAAAACTACAACCACATCTCTATTGGCGGCAATATTCTCAAAAACAAAATTAGATCCGACAATTATAAATGGTGGAGTTCTTAATGCAATTAATAATTCAGCAAAACTTGGAAAAAGTGATTGGTGTATTTTAGAAGCTGATGAATCTGATGGCAGTTTTATTCATGTACCACCAACTTATTCAATTGTTACAAATATAGATCGTGAACATATGGATTATTATAATTCAATGAGTGATCTTAAAAATTTATTTATAAAGTTTATTAATAAAGTTCCATCATTTGGAAAATCATTTATTTGCATTGATGATAAAAATAATAATGATTTATTAAAAAAAATAAAAACAAAAAACTTTTTTACATATGGAATAAATCCAAAATCCCAATTCTGTATTCAAAATATCAAACAAGCAAAAGAGTTTTCCGAGTATGATTTGGTAATTAAGCTACCAGGAAAAAAAAATATATTTATTAATAAAATTAAGATACCCCTCCTTGGTATTCATAATATTCAAAATTCAACAGCAGCTGTTGCTGTAGCATTAACAATTGGAATTTCTCATAATATTATTAAAAATGGGCTGAAAGAATTTAAAGGAGTTCAAAGAAGATTTAACAAAATTTTTATACATAGAGAAACTAGTTTTTATGATGATTACGCACACCATCCGACAGAAATTAAAGAAGTTTTAAATGGAGTTAGGGCTGCTTATAAAAAAGAAGAAGTTATATGTGTATTCCAACCACATAGAATATCTAGATTAAAAGATCTTAAAAAAGAATTTAGTTTGTCATTTAAGAAAGCAGATACTGTAATTTTATGCCCAGTTTATGCGGCTGGAGAAAAAATAAAATTAGGATTTATCTACAGCAGTTTTGCAAAAGATATTATTAAAAACTCAAAGGTCAAATTATTTATGATTAATAACCAATACGAACTAGCGAAATTAATAAAAAATACAATCTATGGAAAAAAAATAGTTATTGGCATGGGTGCTGGTAGCATTTCTTCATGGATGAAAGAATTACCAGGTTTAATATAATGGTGTCAGAAGAATTAATAAAATTTTCAAATGAAGTTAGTAGTAAATTTTGTTTTGATTATGATTTAAAAAAAAGTAATTGGTTTAATATAGGTGGTAAAACGAAGATCTATTTTAAACCTGATAATTTAGCTGACTTAGTATTATTTTTAAAAAAATTTGGAATTAAGGAAAAAATTCATATTTTAGGTGCAGGATCAAACACACTAATAAGTGATAAGATATTTGATGGTGTGGTTATTAAGTTGGGAAAAAATTTTTCTAATATTTCAGTATTACCCAATGGCATAATAATTGCGGGTAGTGCCTGTTTGGATAAAAAATTATCAGATTTTGCTCTAGAAAATGAAGTAGGGAATTTTGAATTTTTATCTTGTATACCTGGAACTGTTGGTGGTGGGCTTAAAATGAATGCAGGATGTTTTAATAAAGAATTTAAAGATATACTGATTTCAATACAGGCAATTGATAAAAAAGGTAGAGTTTTAACAATACCAGCAAATAAAATTATTTTTAAATATAGAAAAAATGATTTACCTGATGATCTAATATTTTTAAGTGCTTCTTTCAAAGGTAAAAAAAAAGATAAAGATAAAATTCAAAAAGAAGTTTTAGAACTAAAAAATAGAAAAGATGACACTCAACCAACAAAAATCAAAACGAGTGGTAGTACGTTTAAGAATCCAATTGATCAATCAGATAAAAAAGTTTGGCAATTAATAAAGGAATCAGTATCATTAGATGTAAGTTTTGGAGATGCCTGTATTTCAGATAAACATTGTAATTTCTTTGTAAACAAAAATAATGCTAGCTTTGATGATATGAATAAATTAATAAAATTTGTTCAAGAAGCAGTCAAAAAAAAAACTGGCATTATCTTGGAGAAAGAAATTAAGATATTGGAATAGTTATGAAAAAAAGAATTTTAGTGCTTTGCGGTGGCATATCCAAAGAACGTTTAATAAGTTTGGATACAGGAAAGCAAGTGGCTAGTGAATTAAAAAAAAATAAATATTTAGTTACCATCTGTGAACCAGATCACACTTTGTTAAAAAATATAAAATTATTTAAACCAGATATAATTTTTAATGCATTACACGGACAGTTTGGGGAGGATGGCTATATTCAAACAATTTTAGAAATTCAAAAAATTCCATATACTCACTCAGGCGTGATTGCCTCTTCCATTGCAATGGATAAAGAAATTTCAAAAAAAATTTTTATTAAAAACAATATATTAACTCCGAAATATATAAAATTGGATTATAAAAAGAATATAAAAAATATTATTGAGATTATTGAAAAAAAATTAAAATTTCCTGTTGTCATAAAACCAATTAATGAAGGATCAAGTGTACATGTATATATTTGTACTAAAAAAAATATAAACAAAAATTTAAAAAAATTAAGTATATATAACCAGGTTTTGATTGAAGAATTTATTGCAGGTAGAGAAATTCAAGTAGCTATAATGGGTACCAAAACGTTGGGAGCAATTGAATTGCAACCAAAAAGAAAATTTTACGATTACGAAGCAAAATATAATTTAAATGCAAAAACAAAACATATAATTCCAGTAAATCTTAGTAAAAAAGATTTACAAAAGATTACCACTATTACTCATAAAGCCCATCACCTTATTGGCTGCAAGGGAGTCACCAGATCAGATTTTAAGTTTTACAATGGTAAATTTTATCTACTAGAAATTAATACTCAACCGGGAATGACTAAGCTTTCATTAGTACCTGAAATAGCACACTATTCAGGTATTAGTTTTATAAAATTAATTGAATGGATTCTTAATGATGCATCAATTAATAGATAAAAAAAATAAGATCATATTATACTTATTATTCTTAGTTATACTAAGTACGACGAGTGGAAAGTTTTCACAAAACCATAAAAATTATTCCTATAAAATTAATCAGATTAATATTCAGGGACTCTCAAACGTACACATAAAAAAAATTTCTGGTGAATTAAACTATCTATTTCATCAAAATATATTGTTTGCTCGTAAAGAGGAGATTCAAAGAGTTATAAGTAAATATAATATTATAGAAGAGTTTAGTATTAAAAAAGTTTATCCATCAACAATTAACATATACATCCAACCAACTCAGTTTGTTGCCAGACTTTCTAATAACGGTCAATTAGTTGGATCAAATGGAAAGCTTATTGAAAATAAAAAAAATAATGATTTATTACCATATATATTTGGAAAATTTAATTCTAACAATTTCTTAAAATTTAAGAAAAATATTGAACGATCTAATTTTTCTTTTGCTAAACTTAAGACATTATATTTTTTTCCTTCAAATAGATGGGATATTTTAACTTATGATAATATTTTAATCAAACTCCCTCAGGATGATATTTTTAAATCACTTGATATTGCCTTTAAGATTATAAGTAGTAATAATTTTAAAGATAAAAATCTTATTGATTTGAGGGTAAATAATAATTTAATTATGAAATAGCGAATAATGAATAATAATAATTTTCAAACTTTTTTTGATTGTGGTTTTTCAAAACTTAGAGCTGGTACATTTAATAGAAATAACACTGATGAAGCTTTTTATTTTGAAAGTGAATACTTAACAGATAAATCCAATCCACAATTCATGATTCAAGAAATGATCACTTACCTTGAGGAAAGCACTAATGAATACATAGATAATATAAATTTAATGATAGATAGTCCCCAAATGATATCTGTTGCTATCTCACTATCTAAAAAGTTTGAGAGGTCTAAATTAAAACAAACAAACATTCAATTTTTAGTTCAAGAGGCTAAGCAACAAATTTTAAAAAATTATACTGATTATAGTATTGCTCATATTATTATTAATAATTATAAAATTGATGATGTTGATTACTCTTATTTACCTGACGAAATTAAGTGTAATCATATATCTTTAGAAATACTCTTTATCTGCTTGCCAAATGATTTAGTACTCTACTATAAAAATATTTTTTCAAAATCTAATATTTTAATTGATCAAATAATTTGCTCAAGCTATGCAAAATCAATTAACTATAAAGATAATCTAAATTCAAGTGATTATATATCGTTCATTGATGTTGGGTTTAATAAGACATCAATAATTTCTTATCTTAATGATAAAATTCTTTCTTTAGACGTTTTACCAATTGGTGGCAATCATATTACCAAAGATATTTCTCAAATATTAAAGATAGATTTAGAACAATCTGAGAAGGTAAAACTTAATTTTGTTCAAAACCCCAAACCTTTAAAAGACAACGATGTTTCAATAGAAACTCTTCAAAAAGTAATTTTTGCTAGAACAGAGGAAATACTTGAATTATGTAGCAAATCTATTGAGACAAATTCCCATAAGTTAGATAAATTTAAGATTGTGTTAATGGGGGAAGGTGCAAAAATACTTGATAATAAGCATCAAGATAATATTTATTTTTCTAACGATATGAACTTCCTAGAAGAAACCTTGGAAGATATTTGTCAGTCAGGATTTAAATTCATAGCAGGATTAAATAAACATGAAGTTGTAATAATACCAAAAAAACAATTAAAACAGGGCTTTTTCGAGAAACTTTTTCACCTCTTTAGATAACATAGTATTTTCCTGTAATATTTCTTGTTTTTCCTAATTTAGCTCAAGTAATTATAAGATTGTGGTGTCTGTTTTAAATCAAAAAACTATTAATGAAAATATTACTTTAAGAGGTGTTGGCCTTCATAGTGGCCTAGCAGTAACTATGACAATGAAACCAGCAGAACCAAATACTGGAATAATTTTTAAGAGAGTAGACTTAAAGAAAAACAATATAATAATCCCAAACATTTTTAATGTCAGCAGTGCATTATTTTGTACAACTATATCTAATGAAAATGGGGTGAATATTTCAACGATAGAACATTTAATGGGCGCTTTATATGGCCTAGGTATTGATAATGCTCTAATTGAGATTGATAATCAAGAAGTGCCAATTTTAGATGGTTCAGCCAAACTATTTGTAGAAGCTATTAATAAAGTAGGAATCAGAAATAGTGATGCTCCAATAAAAATAATAAAAATTGAAAAGAAGATTGAATTTGTAGATGGTAATAAAGTAATCTCTATAGAACCAAGTAAAATAAGTCTTGATATAGATTTTGAGCTAAAATATGAAAATGATCTAATAGGGACTCAAAGAAATTTAGTAAAAATATTTGATTCTGACTTAACAGAAATTTATAATTCTAGAACTTTTTGTCTTTTTGAGGATATAGAAAAACTAAAAGAAATGGGATTAGCTAAAGGTGGAACTCTTGATAATGCAATTGTTGTAAAGAATAATGAAATCTTGAATAAAAAAGGACTTAGAAATGAAAAAGAGTTTGTAAATCATAAAATTTTAGATTGTATGGGAGATCTCTATCTTACTGGTTACAAGATTATTGGCAAAGTAATATGTTCACAAGGGGGACACAAACTTACAAATCAATTATTGAGAAAAGTGTTTGAAGAAAAAGAAAATTTTTCATTTATTGAAATTAAAGAAAAGAACATACATCACACATTTATCAATAAGGGTCACTTAAGATCTATTGCATAAAATTATTTTGCTATATAAGTAAAATAATTTGAGAGGTTATTAAATGAGAACTTATTATAAAATTCTGTATTTACCAATACTACTATTAATACTCACGTCATGTTCAACTGACGAAAAAAAAATATCCATTATAAATAATGAAAATATCGAACTCCAGATGATTGATGCATATAAAGAAGGAAAAAAAGCGTTTGATAGTGGAGATTTTATTTTAGCAAGCAGAAAGTTTAATGAAGTGGAAATTCTATATCCCCAGTCAATCTGGGCACCAAAATCTATCTTAATGTCTAGTTATTCTTACTATCGTGGAAATTATTATACTGATGGCATATATGAATTAAAAAGATTTATAAAAACATATCCCAAGCATAAAAATATTGATTATGCTTATTTTTTATTAGCATCTTGTTATTATGAAAATATTATTGATGAAAAAAAAGATTTAAAACCATTAATTGAAGCTCAAAAATTATTTGGTTTAGTAATAAAGGAATATCCGAATACTGATTTTGCAATAGATTCACATTTTAAACTAAATTTAATTAATGATATTCTGGCATCTAAAGAAATTTATATAGCTAGATTATATCAAGATAAAGAAAAATGGATACCAGCTATTAATAGGTATAAAATTGTTATAAATGAATACTCCGAGACCATCTATGTTGAAGAAGCTATTCACAGGTTAGTAGAAATTTATTTTGAGATTGGGCTAGTAGATGAGTCTAAAAGGTACGCAAAATTACTTGGTTATAACTATCAATCTAGTGAATGGTACAAAGAATCTTATAAAATATTTAATAAAAATTATAAACCTAAAATTAAAAAAAATAACAATAAAAGTAAAAACAATTTTATTATTCAAAAATTTAAAAATCTTTTTCGTTAAAAACAGATGGAGCTAAATTTAATAAAAAAAAAATATTTAGCAAAAATAAAACTATTAAATAATTATAATAGACATTATTATGAAAAAAGTAAGCCAAAAACCTCTGATCAAGAATTTGATATTTTAAAAAAAGAAATAGTTGATTTAGAAAATAAATATGAATTCTTAAAAAGTGACCAATCCCCAGCAAAAACTGTAGGATTTAAACCATCAAAGAATTTTAAAAAAATTAAACATAAAGTCCCTATGCTTTCTTTAGGAAATGCCTTTAATGAGGAGGATATAAATAATTTTGAAAAAAAAATAATAAATTTTTTAAGCTTAAAAAATACAGATACAATTGAGTATAGTGCTGAACCAAAGATTGATGGCATATCAGCCTCATTAATTTATATTAATGGAAAATTTACAAAAGGTCTCTCAAGAGGAGATGGTACGGAAGGAGAAGATATTACCCAAAATTTAAAAACTATTAATGATATTCCTTCAAAGATAGCTGCAAAAAATTTCCCTAAAAAAATTGATATTAGGGGAGAGGTATTTATTGAGAATATTGACTTTAAAACTATTAATGAAAAATTTGCTAATCCTAGAAATGCTGCATCAGGATCATTAAGACAAAAAGATTCAACTGTAACTGCTAAAATACCCCTAAAATTTATTGCATATACTCATGGATATGCAGAAGAAATGAACATTAATAGTCAATCAGATTTCTTAAAGAATTTAAAGATGTGGGGTTTTAAAATAAACTCATTTAATAAAAAGATTTCAGGTATTAAAAATCTAGTACAAAATCATAATTATTTAGAAGAAAAAAGAAAAGAAATAGCTTTTGATATTGACGGTGTTGTTTACAAAGTTAACGATTTTAATTTACAAAAAAGACTGGGTTTTGCAGCTAATGCACCAAGATGGGCAATTGCACATAAATTTTCTCCAAATAGCTCAATATCTGAAATAATAAATATTGAAATTCAGATAGGTAGAACCGGAGCGCTAACACCAGTTGCAAAGATTAAACCTGTTAATATCGGAGGTGTAATTGTCTCAAATGTAACACTGCACAATGAGGATGAAATTGCTAGAAAAGATATAAGAGTTGGAGATACGGTAACAGTTGAAAGAGCTGGAGATGTAATACCACATGTTATTTCAGTAGATGTAAAAATGAGACCTATAAATTCAAAAAAATTTATTTTTCCATCAAATTGTCCATCATGTGGAAGTAACACTATAAAAGATTATAATGAGATAACCAAAAAAAAAGATGCAGTCAGAAGGTGTATTAGTGAAGGTTACGATTGTGAAAAAATTGCAATAGAAAAAATTATACATTTTGTATCAAAAGAAGCATTTAATATTGATGGCTTTGGAAAAAAAATTGTAAAAAATTTTTGGAATTTAAAAGTAATTAAATTACCACAGGATATTTTTAATCTCAATTATGATAAAATAGAAAGTCTAGAAGGCTGGGGGAGGTTATCTGTAGCAAATTTAAAATTTGCAATAGAACAAAAAAAACAAATTTCTTTAGATAGATTTATTTATTCATTAGG